>Ga0194037_1002385_pt1 | contig 12563 bp, 11 predicted proteins | sample JunL306m_MetaG_FD_148653 | JGI IMG/M metagenome (GOLD analysis project Ga0194037, IMG submission 148653) | Anoxic zone freshwater microbial communities from boreal shield lake in IISD Experimental Lakes Area, Ontario, Canada - Jun2016-L304-6m | ecosystem: Environmental > Aquatic > Freshwater >...
GACTTGGCCTTGTCGTCTTCTGCGTAGCGAGCTACGTAATCATTCGGACGCGATGTAATGATCACAACTGCGCCACATCTCATGAGCGCTTCAGCTCGCTTTGATGATTCACGCCATTCTTTATCGGTTGCAACTTCGAAATACGAAGCAACGTGTTCTTTAGAAACTGTGTACATTCGTACTCCAGCACTATTGCCCGCGGTAGGGCTCCAAAGTGCGTTTTCACAGACCTTGTCAAGCCATTTTTCATCGATCGCAGAGCCGTCAAAAGAGCGCACCATTCTGCGCTGGCTAAGGAGTTTCGATAAGTCCACCGCTAAGGTCTAGCAACTCCCGAGGACATGATTGTTGACCTATCAGGTAGGATTTAGGAACTATGGCAACACCTAGAGACCTTTTAAACGCAGCAAAGGCTGAGATTACTGAGATTGAACCTCAGGAAGTCGCTAAACGCCTGGACTACTACACACTTCTGGACGTTCGAGAACCCGAAGAATACGAACAGGGTGCTGTTCCTGGTGCGGTGCACGTCGCTCGCGGACAACTCGAATTCTCAGTTGAAGGACAGCTCACCAACAAGAGCGCACCAATTGCTGTGTACTGCGCCGGTGGTGTTCGTTCAGCATTCGCCGCCAAGACTCTTCAAGACCTCGGCTACTCAGACGTCGTTTCAGTAATTGGTGGATTTAACAAGTGGAAAGACGACGGACTCGTCTGGAAGACACCACGCACCATGAACTCAGATCAGCGCAACCGCTACCAACGCCACCTCCTCCTTCCTGAAGTTGGAGAAAAGGGTCAGCAAAAGCTCTTTGATGCCAAGGTATTGATGCTCGGTGCTGGTGGACTTGGTTCGCCTGCAGCGCTCTACCTGGCAGCAGCTGGTGTTGGAACAATCGGCATCATTGACATGGACGTCGTCGATGCTTCAAACATTCAGCGTCAGGTCCTTCACAACCACGACCGCGTCGGAATGCGAAAAGTTGACAGCGCACGCATGACCCTTGAAGCACTTAACCCTGACCTCGTTGTTAAGACCTACGACACACGACTAAACGCTGAGAACATTCTTGACATCATTGATGGCTACGACGTAATCGTTGATGGAACTGACAACTTTCCTACGCGCTACCTCGTCAATGACGCTGCGCTTCTCAAGAAGATTCCTGTTGTTCACGGTTCAATCTTTCGCTTCGAAGGTCAAGCAACAATCTTTGCCCCTTACGTTGGCCCTTGCTATCGCTGCATGATTCCTGAACCACCACCAGCCGAGCTTGCACCAAGTTGTGCTGAAGCTGGAGTGCTCGGAGTTCTTCCGGGCATTATCGGTTCGATTCAAGCAATTGAAACAATCAAGTTGATTCTTGAACTCGGCGAACCTCTTATTGGTCGACTTTTGTCGTATGACTCTCTCGATCAGAGCTTTCGCACCTTCAAGGTTCGCCGTGACCCGCAGTGCCCAGCATGTGGCGAAAATGCAGGACCGATTGTCATTGCTGAATATGACGACCTCTGCATGCCTCACGCCACTGTTCCGGCGTAAAACACATGAAGGCCAACTGGTTTAAGGGGATCCTTAGCGGGCTTATTGCTATTGGAGCCATTCTCTTTCGCAGTCAGGTGGCACATCACGTCAGCTTTCTAGCCAACAACATTCACCTGGTCGGATGGATTGCGGCACTGATTGTTCTCGTCACTGGAATTATCTGCGCTCGTAACCTTGGTTCAGCGATTGGCGAATTCGTAACAAATCGAAAGTTCTGGTCCGCTGGAGCAGGGGTGCGAATTGTTATTACTGGTTTTGGATACGTCATTGTTCTGATTAGTGCGTTGTCGCTCGTTGGAATTTCCCTTGGACGCCTGCTCGTCAGTGTTGGACTCCTTGGTGTGATCCTTGGAATCGCGGCACAGCAGAGTCTCGGTAACTTCTTCGCAGCTCTTGTGTTACTCGTTGCGCATCCGTACAGCGTCGGTGACTATGTCGAGATTCGCTCTGGTGGAATTGGAACGCTCAGGGCCAAGATCTTGGAAACTGGTCTTACCTACGTGACGGTTGAAACCGATGAGGGAATTCTGAAGATTCCTAATTCTGTGATGCTCTCTGCGGGAATTGGCAAGCCCAACGACTCTTCGTCGCTGAACTAATCAACTAGCTGAACAAGGGTTCCGGCAAATTTGTCGTGAAGAGTTTGTTTCTGCTTATCGAAGAGTGGCAAGAAATAGTCGACCACGATAAAAAGCGAAAGTGGAATTAGCACGAATGACGCCACAATTCCGAGCGCTTGGATAAGCGCGAATGGCAACCACCTTCTAAATGCTTGCTGGCGAGTAGGAAGAACTCCAGTGAGGGCGTCTACGACACGAGTCTTCGCGACTCGGTTGCCAATCGTCTGTCCCTCTTTTGTGGAAAGCATTTGGGTGAAGTACATCCCTTGAAATAGCAAGAGTGCAATTGCACCTAAGTATTTGCCGGCAAACGCTGTTGCTCCAACTTCAATCAGTGTGGAAGGAATAAGCAAAACAACGTTGTCGATGATTGTCGCTCCAACTCGGTGCCACCATCCTGCGAGAACTGCTGATTGTCCTGCTTTTTCGCTAGCGAGCGTTGCTGAAGTTGCCTGTCCACACACCGAACAGTGCGCGCCATCAACTTGGGATCCACAGTGGGTGCAGTACATACCCTCTATCTTTGCCTAGATGTTGGCTCCATGGTGACAACCTCCTGGTCAGGGCAATTTTCCAACATTGTTATGTGTCCATCCAGAACGCCTAACCTTTATACCCATGGCAGACAACAAGCGCACTACAGATTCTGGAATCGAAATCAACCCGATCTACACCGAAGGCGACCTCAGTGGTTTTGACGCCGCTTCCAAGCTTGGTGCACCAGGATCATTTCCTTACACCCGAGGTGTGCAAGAGTCAATGTACCGAGGCCGTCTCTGGACTATGCGCCAGTATGCAGGATTCGGAACTGCTGAAGCTACTAACGAACGTTTCAAGTTTCTCCTCGGTGCTGGACAAACTGGACTGTCATGTGCATTCGATCTTCCTACACAGATGGGATACGACGCCGACCACGTTCGCTCAGAAGGTGAAGTTGGAAAAGTAGGAGTTGCAATTTCATCACTTGATGACATGCGTCTTCTTTTGGCTGGACTTCCACTCGACGAAGTAACAACTTCAATGACTATTAACTCAACAGCCTCAACGTTGTTGTTGTTCTACCAGCTTGTCGCTGAAGAACAAGGCGTGAGCGGAGACAAGCTTCGCGGCACTATCCAAAATGACATCTTGAAGGAATACGTTGCACGCGGAACGTACATTTATCCTCCTCGTCCTTCAATGCGCCTCATTGTCGACACCTTTAGCTACTGCGCGAAGGAAATGCCTAACTGGAACACAATTTCGATTTCGGGCTATCACATTCGTGAAGCAGGCTCTACTGCAGTACAAGAGATTGCCTTCACCCTCGCTAACGGAATCGCTTACGTCGAAGCAGCCATGGCCGCTGGACTCGCAATTGATGACTTTGCTCCTCGACTCAGCTTCTTCTTTAACGCCCACAACAACATGTTCGAAGAGATTGCCAAGTACCGTGCTGCTCGCCGTTTGTGGGCGAACATCATGCGTGACCGTTTTGGTGCAAAAGACCCTAAGTCGATGATGCTTCGATTCCACACACAAACTGGTGGATCAACTCTTACTGCGCAGCAACCACTAAACAATGTGGTTCGCGTGGCCGTCCAGGCCATGGCTGCAGCGCTTGGTGGCACACAGTCACTTCACACCAATGGATTCGATGAAGCGCTTGGCCTTCCAACCGAGCACGCCGCAAAGCTCGCCCTTCGCACTCAGCAGATTCTCGGCTATGAATCAGGAATTGCCGACACTGTTGACCCACTCGCTGGCTCATACTTTGTCGAGTCAATGACTGACGAAGTAGAGAAGTTGGCAGCTGCCTACATCAAGACCATTGATGACATGGGTGGGGCAGTGGCTGCAATTGAAGCTAACTACATGCAGGACGAAATTGAATCTGCAGCGTATGAATTTGCTCGCAATGTGGACAAGGGCGACAACGTCGTTGTTGGTGTTAACAAGTTCGTAGAAGTTGAAACAACCAAGAACGATGTATTCCCGGTTGATAAAAAGCAGCAAGAAGACCAGGTGACTCGCGTTAAGGCTCTGAAGACTAAGCGTGACAATGACGGCGTGAAAGCAGCGCTTGATGACGTGGCAGCGGCTGCACGCGGAACACAGAACTTGCTCTATCCAATGAAGACTGCACTATCTCGCATGGCAACACTTGGTGAGGTTGCGGATGTTCTTCGAGCTGAATTCGGAACATACCAGCCCCACTAACTGAAGAATTATTTAGTAATGCCTCGCATTAAGAGGTCAGTCATCATTGCAATGTGTTCGCCATTGTTTAGCTTTCCGTCGAATTGATCGAATGATTCAGAGAATGCGGTGAGTGTGAACGGTGCTTCAGCTCCGTGGCCAATTAGGAAAAAGAGCCCACGAACTGAAACCGGATAGATCAGATCTTGTTCGATCAATTTCTTGATCAGGGCAGCGAGTTGACCCAGTTGGGGTGTTAAGACTGTTTTTTCAAAAAAGCTCATTCGTTCTGAGGTTTCAACACCTTCGGTGCTTAGGAGCCTTCCCATTTCTGGGTGATTCGAAGACACCACCAGAAACGCATGGATGGCTGATCTGAGTTCTTCAAGGCCGCTCAGCGGTTTCGTAGCTTTTGCTTGCTCGGCCGCAATTTCTGAGAAGAATTGTTCGAATCCTGCGGTCACTGCACATTCGAAAAGATTCTTCTTTGATCCAAATCTTTGTCCGATTGCGCTGTGACTAAGGCCCAGTTGAACGCTCAGAGTTCGAAGCGATACAGACTTGTAGCCCTTCTCGGCGAATGCCTTTAATGCAGCATCAAGTATCACCTCATCGTTAATTGACTGAGGGCGGCCTCTAACTTTCATAGGGCCTCCGAAAGTAGGCACTTCAGGGGCCAGCTGTGAATTAGTGAGTTCATTTGGCTCCAATTACAGGGGATTTTGATGTGGAATAACTAGGCACGTGCCAAGTAATAATGTAGCAAGTAATTACTTGGGGGGAAGTTAATGGCACTTACTGATTTTCTTGATTTGGAACTTACGGTTCCAGACCCGTCAGAACTTGAAGCATTCTGGAATCGACGCGGACTTCTGACCACAGGAACAGGACAACTCGGAACCAAGGACCGCGAATCGCAACTTCGTCTTAAAGAAGGTGACTACCGCCACGTGTCGCAATTCCGTGTTGCCTGTGAAAGTGAACAAGACATTCTCGGTGCGGCGAAGCGACTGAGCGATATGGGAATCGCATCACAAACAGGTGATGGGTGGCTTGAATGTATTGACCCAATCCAAGGCCACACTGTTCGCTTGGAAGTCACAAAAGCAGTCCCACTGTCTCCTCGCGAAAAACGAGAGATCAATGGACCTGGTGAACTCAACCGTGTGGGGCGTCGTTCTGAAGCTGCGATGAAGCTAGACCTCCCAGTTCCTCGCAGAGTCGGCCACGTTGTCTTTGGCTCCCCAGACGTTGCAGCAAACGTTGAGTTTTACACCAAGGGCCTTGGATTTAGAGTTTCTGACAACCTCTCTGCTGTCGGTGCAGTGTTTATCCGCTGCTCAACTGATCACCACAACATGTTGCTTCTTCCTGCACCAGTTCCGTGCATGAATCACTACGCACTTGAGATGAATGACTTCGACGGAATTGGACTTAGGGGTGTTGAAGTAGTTGAAGAGCGTCCAGATGCAACTGTCTATGGAATTGGTCGCCACGTCATTGGCTCAAATGTGTTCTGGTATCTGCTCGACCCGGCTGGAGGAATGTTTGAATTTTTTGCTGACATGGACCAGATAGTTGATGATGAGAAGTGGGCACGCGAAGAATACAAAGAAGACTGGGACCCGTTCACAGTTGCTTCTTACGAATCAGGCGTTTCGAAGATGGACTTCTTCCTCCCAACTGACATTGATGAAATTGCTAAGGGCCGCGAAAGAGCTGGGCTGTAATGGATCTCGGAATTGCTGGACGCTGGGCAGTTATTGCGGGATCGAGTCGAGGTTTAGGCAGAGCATGCGCAGAATCACTGGCACGTGAAGGCGTCAACGTTCTCATTAATGGACGCACCGCGGCTGACGTCATTGAGACAGCTGCGTACATTCGCTCGACGTTCAAAGTAGAAGCTCTTGAAGCAGTGGGAGATGTCAGCACAGTTGAGGGACGTGCTGCGATTCTCAGTGTCTGCGCCGAACCAGACATTCTGGTCACCAACAATGGAGGACCACCACCTTCAGCGTTCACCGACAACACACCTGAAATGTGGCACGACGCTATTGAAGGCAATTTCCTTTCTGCTCTGTATTTGATGCAAGCAGTACTTCCAAAAATGCGCGAGAGAAAGTTCGGACGCATTATCAACATCACTTCTGCGATGGTTACGTCGCCGAACCCATTTATGACACTTTCTATTGGTGCACGTGCCGGCCTTACTGGTGCGGCGAAGGCTGTGTCGAAGGAAGTAGCAGTAGACAACGTAACTATTAACAACATTCTTCCTGAGCGAGTGAATACTGATCGTCAAAAACAGATGGCAGAAATGGCCGTCAAGTTCAAAGGCATCACCATGGACGAGGCCTATGCAGAAATGGCTGAAACTATTGCTGCGAAGCGACTGGGACTTCCAAGCGAAGTGGGCGATGCCTGCGCATACCTCTGTTCCGTGCAGGCAAGTTTCATCTCGGGGCAAAACCTGCATCTTGACGGTGGAAGTTACTCAGGACTTATCTAATGACACAGTGGACTGAAATCCCTAGCGAAACTCAAGTACTCATTGTTGGCGGTGGCCCTACTGGTCTTCTCATGTCCATTCTCTTGAGTCAGCAAGGGATTTCAAATGTTGTCGTTGAACGCAAATTGACATTTCAACAATCGCCTGCAGCACACGTTGTGAACGCTCGCACATTCGAAATTTGTCGAAGTGCTGGAATCGACATGGAAAAGATTGAAGCGATTGCTCAGGATCCAGCTGATGGTGCATGGGTTCGCTGGTCTAGTGCACTTGGCAAAGGTGAAGTCGGCAAAGTTCCTTTTGAGGGTCAGCACCACTTTGATGAACTCTTTGCAACTTCGCCCTATCCCCTTAGAAATCTCTCGCAGCACCAATTTGAGCCGCTCCTGGGCAGTTACGTAAAAACACTTGTTCATGGTGCACAGTGGGTGTCATCGATTCAAGACCCTGATGGTGTCACGTCTGTTATTCGAAATACACAAACCAATGAAGAAACTTCAATTCGTAGCAACTACATCATCGGCTGTGACGGGGCTAGAAGCGCATTGCGTGATTCGACCAGCATCACCATGGACGGCCCGGATGAACTTCAGAGTTTCGTAATGATTCATGCAACTACTGACCTTCGTCCAGTCGTAGGCGACAGCCCAGCGACTCTCTACTTCATAACTAATCCAGAAATTAGAAGTACGTTCATCGCGCACGACATTTCAAAAACGTGGGTGTTGATGAAGGAGTGGAATTCAGAAACTGAGCCAATGGAAAGTTTCACTCCGCAAAAAGCTCGCGAAACGTTCTGTAAAGCTGCCGGCATCGCGGCTGATTATCCACTTGAAATTAGTAATGTCGGGAACTGGCGAATGAGTTGTCAGATCGCAAGCAAGTACTCAGAGGGCCGAATTTTTGTTGCGGGCGATGCAGCGCACCGATTCCCACCGACTGGGGGACTTGGGCTGAACACTGGCGCAGGCGATGTTCATAATCTCGCGTGGAAGATTGCCTTCGTCCTGAAGGGGATTGCCTCAGAAGACCTTCTTGAAACCTACGAAGCAGAACGTAAACCAGTTGCTGATCGAAACGCGCAGGTAAGCCTCGAAAATGCCTTCAAACTATTTGAGGTGTGGATGTCGTTAGGGGTAACCGATGACGTCGAAGAATCAAAAGCGAATGAGGCGCAGATTCTTTCAACGCAAGAGGGCCGCGATGCAGTAGAGGCTGCAGTTGCTAACCAGGCGGAGCACTTTGATCAGCTTGGTCTTCAGCTGGGCTACTCCTACAGTGCTGACAGTGGGCTGACTGTAGATGACGGGTCTGAAGAAATTAGTAGTGATAATCCTGTTCGCAACTATGTAGCTAGCTTGTCGCCTGGCGCCCGCCTTCCTCACATGGTCATGAAGAGAGAGAACAAAGATGTCGCGCTTCACGATCTTGTGAAGCCTGGTCATTTTCTGCTCATAAGTGCAAGCGATGCATGGCTTAAGGCTGCTGCTGAGTTCTCTTTGCCACTAACAGCGCTACATCTAGGTAAAGAAGTAGTGGATACAACGGGCGAATTCGAGTCGCTCGCGCAAATTGGTGAATCTGGCGCACTCCTTGTTCGACCAGATCAACACGTGGCATTTCGCACCAAAAGTAATGATGCACCAGCTGCATCATTGCAAAAGATTTTTACAACATTAAAAGGTTTCTAAAGAAAGATAAAAATGAAAATTGCTAACTATGCAGGACGTGCAGTACTAATTCAGAACGACCAAGTTGTCGACATCGAAAAGGCATCGGCGGGGAAGTTCGGCCCAGACCTCATGTCAATTTACGAGCGGTGGAGTGAATTTTTGGCTGCGGCGAGCTCATTTTCGCTAACCGATAGTGAAGCGCTCAACGAGTCAAAACTTCTCTCACCAATCCCTGCTCCTCGCCAAGTATTTGGCATCGGGCTCAATTATCACAGTCACGCCAAAGAAGCTGGCGTTGGAGCTCCTGCGATTCCCCCAGTCTTTACGAAATACCCATCATCACTCTCGGGCCCATTCGCCAACATTCCGCGTTCGGGTGAGACCGTTGACTGGGAGGCAGAAGTTGTCGTGGTCATCGGAAAGTCAGCACGAAATGTCAGCGAAGCTGATGCCTGGAGTCATGTTGCGGGTCTCAGCGTCGGACAAGACATTTCTGAACGAAACGTGCAGTTCCTCGCTGGTGGGCAGTTCTCGCTTGGTAAGTCGTACGAAGGATTTGGACCAATTGGCCCGTGGCTCGTGACGCTTGACGAAGTGAAGGATCCAGACGACCTGCACATCACGTGCAAGATCAACGATCAAGTCACTCAGAGTGAATCCACAAAAGACATGGTCTTCAATGTGAGTCAACTGATCAATCAAATTTCTGCAGTCACAACATTGTGGCCCGGAGACATCATCTTTAGCGGATCACCGGCGGGAGTTGGTCTATTCGAGCAGCCATCAAGGTATCTCCAAGTTGGCGACGTTGTTGAAACCAACGTTGAAGGCATTGGAACAATTCGCAACAATGTAGTTGCGGGTTGAAGTCTTAGCCTTCTAGAGGCTCAGAGAAGTGCGTAACGAAGAAATCCACACCGACTTTTCCGGTGTAGTGAGGATGCGTTAGCGCACGCCATTGTTGGTACAGGTCGGTGTTTCGAAACTCATTGTGTGCTTCAACTGAATCCCACTGAACAAGCAACAAGTGCTTGGTTGGATCTTCCACTTCACGACGTACTTCTGCTCCACGACATCCAGGAGCTGAACGAATTATGGGAAGGGCAATCTTTAGATCTTGCGCGAATGCTTCTTCTTCGCCAGGGGTAACCGGCAGAACAGCGTGCTCGAGGACCATTACTTCTTGAGCAACTTTGCACGTAGCGCCGCGTCTTCAGCAACTGCAATCGCAGTGTGGGCGAGGGCAATTGCGCCGTCAATAACTGCCTGGTCGGCTTCTTTAGTGATGCAAGCTGCGGTGAACTCAGGCTGGTGATTTACGGCACCATGAGTGGGAATCGCGATGAGTGGGTGAATTGATGGAACAACGAGAGAAACGTTCGCCATGTCCGTTGAAATCGTTGGACGAGGCGTGTGTGCATCATCAATTTCGAATGTTCGACCAAGTGCTTCGGCGGCGCTGCGGTAGTGGTTCAAGATCTCGGCATTGGTTTCCATGTGAGAGAACTGACTTCCAAGCTCTTCGATATTTAATGCTGCGCCAGTGGCGAGCGCTCCAGCTTGAAAACACGCGTCAATGCGCTTGCGCAGTGCGCCAAGGCGCTCTGAAGTGACTGAACGGGCCATGAAGCGACCGAGCGCATGGCTCGGGATGATGTTTGCAGCGGAACCACTTTCAATCACAATGCCGTGTACTTGATCACCGGGGTGGAGTTGCTGGCGAAGTAGACCAAGAGCTACTTGAGAGATTGTCATTGCGTCCAGCGCGTTGATGCCTTCGAATGGCGCTGCAGAAGCGTGCGCATCTTTTCCAGTGAACGTCACATCAAAGTGATCAACGGCAAGACACTGTGCATCGAGGCGCTCAGTTGGCCAAGGATGCACCATCATTGCGGCATGGGCGTTCTTGAATTCACCTGCATTAATCAGGTCAATCTTTCCGCCGCCACCTTCTTCAGAAGGCGTTCCGAGAAGCGTCACAGTAAGACCTAGTTCTTCAGCTACTGCACCAAGTCCAATGGCGGCACCAAGTGACGATGCAGCAATGATGTTGTGACCACAAGCGTGACCAACATCGGGGAGCGCGTCATATTCGGCGCAGAACACAATGTTCAGTTCGCCAGATCCCTTGGTGGCACGAAACGCAGTTTCAAGACCAGCAATGCCAGTTTCCACGTTAAAACCAGCTGACTTGGCGGCATTGGCAACAGCTTCAGCACTCTTGAACTCTTCGTAACCGAGCTCAGGGTTTTTGTGAATGAAGTGGCTGAGTTCTACCAGTGTGTTAGAAGCACTTTTGATTGCTCCGGATGCAGTGTCGCGAGAGGTCATTCGATAATGGCAACAACGTCGCCAGCAGCAACTGAGTCACCAGGCTTCACCTTGATGGTTTTGACGACACCTGCCTTTTCGGCGTTGACGTTGTTTTCCATCTTCATGGCTTCAAGAATCACAATGGCTTGTCCGACTTCAACCGTGTCACCTTCAGCGACTGAAACCTTGACGATTGTTCCTTGCATCGCAACTGATACGTTGCCAGATCCACTGCCAATTGCTCCGGTGTGGTGCTGGCGGCGAGGCTTGGCAGCAGTTGAATGCGCCTTTGGAAGACCGTCATCACCATTCTCTTCAACCCAGATTGAGACATTGACTCGACGTCCGTTCACTTCAGCAGTGACGTCCTTTCGAACCTTGCCATCAACCGGAGCGGATCCACCAGTAGCGGACACAACGAGGTTGGTGAAGTCAAGAGTTTCTTCTACCCACTTCGTTGAGTGGGTTCCGTTTACGAAGTCTTCGCTCTCAAGAATGATCGTGTCAGCAGGAAGTGTTGTGGCAACGCCTTCAATGACGGTTTCTTCAATAGCTCGAAGCATGCGTCGACGAGCCTTCTCACGAGTTGGTGCCCACACAATGAGCTTTCCAATCAAGTTGTCGTAGTACTGAGAAACAGTGTCACCAGCTGCGTAACCAGCGTCGAGTCGCACTCCGGGACCTGAAGGCTGATCAAAGCGGGTAAGGGTGCCAGGTGATGGAACGAACTTTCCACCAGATGGGTCTTCAGCGTTAATGCGAACTTCAATGGAGTGACCATTTCGCTCAATGCTGTCCTGGGTGAGTTCTAACTTTTCGCCAGCTGCAATACGAATCTGCCACTCAACGAGGTCAAGCCCGGTAACGAGCTCAGTTACTGGGTGCTCCACCTGGAGGCGAGTGTTCATTTCAAGGAAGAAGAACTCTCCGTCTTGGAAGAGGAATTCAACTGTTCCAGCGTTGTAGTAACCACAAGCTTCTGAGACCTTTACAGCAGCTTCACCCATCGCACGGCGAACTTCTTCAGGGAAGTTTGGCGCTGGTGATTCTTCAACGAGCTTTTGGTGACGACGCTGTGCTGAACAGTCTCGTTCTCCGAGCCAGAGTGTGTTGCCGTGCTTGTCGGCAATGACTTGCATTTCAATGTGACGTGGCCAGGTGAGGTAGCGCTCTACGTAGCATTCTGAGCGACCGAAGTAGCTAAGTGCTTCACGCATGGCACTCTCAAGTGCAGCTTCAGCTTCGTCAGCGTTATGAACAACTTTCATTCCGCGTCCACCACCACCGTAGGCAGCTTTAATGGCAACTGGCCATCCGAATTCTTTTCCGAAGGAGATAACTTCCTTCGCGTTAGTCAATGTTTCGTTGCGACCAGGAACGCCGGACACGCCAGCCTTCTGTGCAGCGATACGAGAAGAAATTTTGTCACCCATCACTTCAATTGCTTCTGGTGGTGGCCCAATGAAGGTCACTCCCATTTCAGTAATGGCGCGAGCGAAGTCGGTGTTTTCTGAGAAGAATCCGTAGCCCGGGTGCACTGCATCTGCACCAGACTTTTTGATCACGTCAAGAATGGCTTCGGTGTTCAAGTAGCTCTCAGCGGCGGTAGATCCACCAAGGGCGTAGGCCTCATCGGCGAGACGAACGTGTAGCGCGTTACGGTCAAGCTCGGAATAGACGGCAACGGTTCCAATGCCCATCTCTCGACAGGTTCGGATCACACG
>Ga0194037_1002386_pt1 | contig 12557 bp, 6 predicted proteins | sample JunL306m_MetaG_FD_148653 | JGI IMG/M metagenome (GOLD analysis project Ga0194037, IMG submission 148653) | Anoxic zone freshwater microbial communities from boreal shield lake in IISD Experimental Lakes Area, Ontario, Canada - Jun2016-L304-6m | ecosystem: Environmental > Aquatic > Freshwater >...
CTTCAACGGCTTCTCCCCCACTCCCCGCGATATCGTCGAGATCCACGGCGCCCGCCCACTTGGCATCTTCGGCGACTCAGTGACCACCGACCACATTTCCCCCGCCGGAGCCATCAAAAAGGACAGTCCCGCCGGACGCCACCTCACCGAAAAGGGTGTCGCCGTTGCCGATTTCAACTCGTACGGCTCGCGCCGTGGCAATGACCGCATCATGACCCGCGGCACCTTCGCCAACGTCCGCATCAAAAACCTCATGGTCCCCGGCAGCGAGGGCGGCGTCACCCAAATCAACGGGGAAACCCTGGCGATTTACGATGCCGCCGCCACCTATCAGACAGCTGGCACCCCCACCATCATCATCGGCGGTGAAGACTACGGCATGGGCAGCAGCCGCGACTGGGCTGCCAAGGGAACCAGCCTGTTAGGCGTGAAGGCGGTCATCACCAAGTCGTTCGAGCGCATCCACCGCTCCAACCTTGTCGGCATGGGCGTGCTACCCTGCAACTTCCTCAACAAGGCCGATTACGACAAGGTCAAGGGACTTGCCGATGCCACATTTGACGTCATCGGCCTCTCTAACGACCTCAAGCCCGGCCAGCACGCCACCCTCCGCGTTCATCCAATCGGAGACGCACCCGTATTCGACGTCCCGCTCATTGTGCGCATCGACACCCCAGTGGAAATCGACTACTACCGCGCCGCTGGCATCCTGCCATACGTGTTAGCCCAAATTTTGGCGTAACTCTCCCAAGGAACATGTCCCGGGAACGCCGAACCCCAGCTCGGCAAGAACCCGCTTTACAGGCCAGGTTCCTCAATCTTCCACTCCCTCAGCCAGCACCGGATTCGGGTGCTGAGGACCATCATGCCACCTCGCTTTTCTGACAAAGAGAGCGAGCCGATTCCGATTTGATGAAGTTAAAGCCCGCTGCGGCTAGATTCCTTGAAAAGCAGCATTTCGGGTGAGTGAGTCAAGTACCTGAACCTGAAACGTGCCAGACTGAGTTCACGTCGAAGCACACTTCGCGTTTCGCATGGTCTGGGGCATGCCTCGCTAGAAGTCTGTCGGTTGATAGCGGCGCGTCTATGACCGCCTTGTAGCGGCGTGTCTATGACCGCCTTGTAGCGGCGTGTCTATGACCGCCTTGTAGCGGCGTGCCTATGACCGCCGATGACCCTGAATCGGCAATGAACCAGCCGCCTCGACAAGGGCACCTCATGCACATCGGCGGTCATAGACACGCCGCCACAAGACATATCATTTGCAACAATGAACAAGGGGCAATTGAAAGATCATAACATCCTACAAGGTAACGCCATCCAACGTATCTCCAGCCATCCCACCCTGCCATGCTTCCCCATCTCTCACACCAACCTATCCGCTGCCTGGCCGCCCTGCTGGCCACCATCTCATTTCTCTCTTGCGCCCCGAACACTCCAGCCGCCGATCTCACCCGGCTGCGCTGCGAATACCGCGAAAACCCACTCGGCATCGACGCCCCAAAACCCCGCCTGTCATGGGTCCTCGCCGAGCTAACTTCTGATATCTCAAATCCAACAACCACCACCCTCCGCGGCCTGCGACAAACCGCCTATCAAGTGCTGGTGGCCTCATCCCCACAACTCCTCGCTCAAGACCAAGGCGACCTGTGGGACAGCGGCAAGGTAACCTCCGATCAAAGCATCCAAGTGGAATATGCCGGAAAACCGCTGGATTCGGGCCGGATTTGTCACTGGAAAGTCCGAGTGTGGCTAACCAATAACAAGACCGATAACTCAACCACCAACCAACCGACGACATGGAGCAAGCCTGCAGGTTGGTCAATGGGTTTGCTCAAGCCCGGGGACTGGCAAGCCAAGTGGGTCAGGGCGGGCGGCGAGACATCCCCTTGGCTGCGCAAGGAGTTTAAGCTAACATCTATTCCGGAACGAGCGATGGCCTTTGTGAACGTCAAGGGATATGGCGAATTGTATATCAACGGCAACAAGGTCGGAGACGATGTGCTGGCCCCGGCGGTGGCAGTTTACCGCAAGCGAACACTTTACACCACGTATGACGTCACCAAGTACTTGCACCCCGGCAACAATTGCATCGGCCTCTGGATGGGTCTTGGCCTCTGCTACACCAAGAAGGATCAGGACTTCACTCCCATCGCCCGAGTGCAACTCGACGTAACGCTCGGCGGGCAACACCTCGTCATCGGCACCGATCCCTCTTGGTCCTGGATGAACAGCTCACATAGCGAATTCGGCTGGGGCTGGTGCGGCAACGGTCGCGAACACATCGACGCCCGCCGCTTCATCCCAGGTTGGTGCGAGCCTGGATGCTCATCCGGCGAGTGGAAACCCGTCGAGGAATTCACCGAGCCCAGCGGCGTGGCCACCGCTCAGTCGTGCCCGCCAAATCGCATCACCAAGCACATCCCTCTAAAGTCCTGCACCACCCTCAATCCCACTACCTGTGAACTGGATTTCGGCACCAACCTCAACGGCTGGTTCACCCTCAAGCTCCCCCAGATGGAAGCGGGCCACACGGTGACCATCCGCTTTGCCGACAAGCGGTTGAAGTCTGCCGACAAGGAAGTCACTCCAGATAAAACCTATGAACTCGCCCCCGGCACATGGAAAACCCAAAGCTCCGATGGACCCATCGCATACACCACCTACAATCAGGAAGCCAAATTCACCTCTGCAGGAATGCCTAATGAGATGTTCTGCCCGAAGTTCAACTACTTCAGCTTCCGATACGCCATCGTCGAAGGCCTGCCCGCCAAACCGGCTCCCGGCGACGCCGAGGCCATTATGATCGAATCAAACCTTGATCCCGTCGGCACCTTCAGTTGCTCTAACCCACTCTTTAACCGCATCCTCGAGGTGAATATGTGGACGCTCCGCTGCCTCAACCTCGGCGGTTATATGGTCGATTGCCCACACCGCGAACGCATGGGCTATGGCGGCGATGGCCAAACGTCTATCGACACCCAAATCATGAACCTCGACGCCTCTGCCTTCTATACCAAGTGGGTGACCGATTGGCTCGACGAACAGGATCCACTCACCGGCAAGTCCGTCCAATACGCGCCCACCGGCGCCACCCCGGACGGCAAACCCGATCCCTGTTGCTGGCTGTTGTGGGGTGGCATGATCGATGTCCTTCCTTGGAAAACCTACCTCTACTATGGCGATCGTCAATTGCTGGAACGTGCCTACGAACCGATGGTCCGATATCCCACCGTGTTTATCGACGGCTGCTTCCCCGATAAAAATAACCCACTCCAACCAAACAATTGCGACACCGGCAGCGATTGGGTGGCTCCCGGCATCGGCATGCAGGCACCTCCAGGCAATGGTATCTTCGTCAACTGCTACCGCGTCTATCTGATGAACCTGCTCGCCAAAACGGCCGACGCCCTTGGGAAAACCGATGATGCAACAAAATTTCGAGCCAGAATCAAGGAACTCAACGCGCTCATCCACACCGCATACTACCGGGAGAATGACAAAATATATGATAGCGGACGCGAGGTCGATCTGGCGCTTCCCTTGGCTCTAGGCATAGTCCCCGATGCCCTGCGGGGGGGCGTCCAAGAATCTCTCGAAAACGTCATCTTGGTAAAGAACAAGGGGCATCTCGACACCGGCATGCTAGGCACACATCTCCTGTTCCAATCCTTGCGGGAAACCGGTCGCAATGATCTGGCCTTCACCATGGCCAACCAACAAACGTATCCAAGTTGGGGCTACTCGTTGGCCCAGGGAGCCACCACCTTCGGCGAGCAGTGGGACGGCTATTGGTCACAAATCCACGCCTGCTTCCTCAATCCCGGTGGTTGGTTCTATCAGGGGTTAGCCGGCATCCTGCCCGATCCTTGCGGCCCGGGCTTTAAGAAAATCGTCATCAAGCCGGCCTTCGTCGGCGATCTCTCATGGGTCAAATGCGCTTATGACTCAGTCCACGGGAAAATCGTCAGCAACTGGAAGCGCGATGGCAACAAACTGACGATGGAGGTTACCATCCCCACCAACACCAGCGCCACAATTCATGTCCCGGCTAAGGATGAAACAGATGTCTCCGAATCCGCAATGCCAGCAGCCAAAGCAAACGGAGTCAAATTCCTGCGCATGGAAAACTCTACTGCCGTCTTCGCCGTGGTCTCCGGCACCTATCAATTTCAGTCAACCCTGCCTAACCACTAGGCTCCTAGAGCCTAACGACATAACACAGCTCGCTGGAACCTTCAGACACATCCAGGAATTGCTGATGCCTGCTCTAAAGGAATCCATCTAATATTCACATGAAGAACCAACCAACCCTGATCGCCATCTTGCTTCTGGCTTCCATCGCGGTAACCTTCGCCATCGACGTCTCCCATCTGCGCTGCGAATACCGCGACAACCCGCTCGGCATCGACGCACAGAAACCGCGATTGGCTTGGAAAATAGAAGACAAAATCCAAACGCCGGAAACCAGAAACCAAAAACAAACAGCCTATCAGGTGCTCGTCGCCTCTTCCCCCGCCTTGCTCTCCCAAGATCAAGGCGACCTGTGGGACAGCGGCAAGGTCGTGACCGACCAGAGCATCCAAGTGGAATACGCAGGAAAACCGCTAGACTCACGGATGATTTGCCATTGGAAAGTACGGGTGTGGGACAAGCATGGCGAGCCCTCGACTTGGAGTGCACCGGCTGGCTGGTCCATGGGTTTGCTAAAGCCCGATGATTGGCAGGCCAAGTGGGTCAAGGCGGGCGGGGACACCTCGCCGTGGCTGCGCAAGGAATTTCCCCTGACGGCCGTGCCTGAACAGGCGATGGCCTATGTGAATGTGAAGGGATACTATGAATTGTATGTGAACGGCAACAAGGTGAGCGACGACGTGCTGGCCCCTGCCGTGTCTGTCTATGACAAGCGCTCGCTCTATACCACCTATGATATCACCAAGCTGCTTCGGCAAGGTAACAACTGTGTGGGCTTATGGCTGGGATTAGGCTTGCTCTTTCCCAAGGAGATCGCACCTCTCGCCCGCGTCCAACTCGATATGTCAGTTGCCGGCAAGAAGGTCGTCGTGGGGACCGATCCTTCCTGGACCTTCACCTCAAGCACCCATACCGAGATCCCTTGGGGGTGGTGCGGAACGGGTTACGAAAAGATCGATGCCCGCATGATGATTCCGGGCTGGAATGAGGTCGGATGCTCCATCGGCACTTGGAGACCCGTCGAAGAATACACCGGACCAACCGGCATTTCGACAGCACAATCCTGCCTACCGAGCCGCATCACCAAAGTCATTCCCGCGGTCGCCTGTGTGGCACTCGATGACCATACCGCTGAATATGATTTCGGCACCAATCTCTCCGGCTGGTTCCACCTCCGCATGCCACAACTCGAGGCTGGCAAAACAATCACCATGCACTTTGCCGACAAACGCTTCCAATCCCGCGAGGGAGATGACACGCCGGCAGGCAAAATCAAGCCCGCTCTCGATCCAACAAAAATCGATACGGCCAAGGGGCCTGCCTATTACCAGACCAACAATCAGCGCACCGAATTCATCTCGGCCGGAAAGCCCGGCGAAGAGTTTTGCAACAAGTTCAACTACGAGGGTTTCCGCTACGTCATCGTGCAAGGGTTGCCAGCCAAGCCCTCCCTCGGTGATGCCGAAGCGCTGTTCATCGAGTCGAATCTCGAACCAGCCGGATCCTTCGAATGCTCTAACACCTTGTTCAACCGCATCCACCAAGTGAATCTGTGGACAATCCGCTGCTTGAATCTCGGCGGCTACATGGTCGATTGCCCCCACCGCGAGCGAATGGGCTACGGCGATGGCCAGAACGGCATCGACTCTCATATCATGAACCTGGATGCTTCGGCCTTCTACGGCAAATGGGCCATCGAGTGGCTGGATGCCCAGGATCCGCTCACCGGCAAGTCCGCCCAATATTCCCCACCCAACCACGCCGATCCTAGCTGCTGGTTTCTCTGGGGTGGAATGGTCGATGTTATGCCTTGGAAGGCTTACAATTACTACGGAGATCGTCGATTGCTTGAACGAGCCTACGACGACATGGTCCGTTATCCCGCCAAGTATATTGACAGCTATTATGCTGGCGGCGGCATCCAGCGAAATGGCGGCGATAGCGGCTGCGACTGGGTCACTCCCAGTAACGGCATGTCTGCTCCGCCAGGAACCGAACTCTTCGTCAACTGCTACCGCGTGTACCTCTCGGATCTACTGGCCAAATCAGCAGACGTTCTTGGCAAAACTGATGATGCGAAACGCCACCGCACCAGAAGCCAGCAACTAAAAGCCCTCATCAATACCGCTTACTATAACAAGACCGCCAAACTTTACGATAGCGACAGACAATTGAGCCAAGCCATGCCTCTCTTGATGGGCGTCGTACCTCAAGAATTGCGTGAGCCTGTCCTCAAACAACTGGAGGATATGATCATGGTGAAAAACAAGGGTCATCTTGATACCGGCATGCTCGGCACCTATTTCCTCATTCAATCCCTTCAGGATGCCGGACGCAACGATTTGCTCTACACCATTTTCAACCAGCAGACGTACCCGGGATGGGGATACATGTTGTCCCAAGGAGCTACCACATTCTGGGAACAATGGAACGGATCTTGGTCCCAAATCCACTCCTGCTTTGTCAGCCCGGGTAGCTGGTTCTATCAGGGACTGGCCGGCATCCGCCCCGATGAGTCAGGCCCTGGCTTTAAGAAAATTGTCATTAAACCGGCAATCGTGGCTGATCTAACCTGGGTCAACTGCGGCTATGACTCAGCCCACGGCCGCATCAACAGCAACTGGAAGCGCGATGGCAACAAACTGACGATGAATGTAACCATTCCACCTAACACCACAGCGCTGGTCCATGTTCCTGCCAAGGATGAATCCGCTGTGACCGAGTCTGGAAAACCCGCGTCGAACGCCGACGGCGTAAAGTTCTTACGCATGGAGAACAACGCGGCCACCTACTCCGTGGGGGCCGGCACCTATCAATTCCAGTCCACACTCAAACCATCGGAATGAAACTAACACAATTGATGAACCCAACAATCATTCTAGCACTTGCCGGGACTCTCGCGCTTGCCGAACCACAGCCACCAGCAAACCGCGCCACGGTCTATCCTGATGGCCGGCCGTCGGCGACTTTGCGCATGGATGCGAAGGATCAGGGAGTCGTGCTCAAACATGGTGACGGGCCGGGACAATGCGACATCCTGGGTGCCCGCGAGGCATTGATCTTCAAGGAAAATGGAGTCTATCATCTCTTCTATGACGGTGCCGGGGCCAAAGGGTGGCTGGCGTGCCTCGCCACCAGCAAGGACCTCAAAACATGGGAAAAGAAAGGCCCCATCCTTGATTTCGGCAAGCCGGGCGAAGCGGACTCTGCCGCGGCTTCCTCACCATGGGTCTATTTCGATGGTAATGAGTGGCATATGTTCTATCTGGGAACGCCAAATGTGAGTCCTCCTCCTGACTTGATCCCCTCGTTTCCGTATCTAACGCTGAAGGCAAAAAGCCATTCCTTGGCAGGGCCGTGGGTAAAGCAGCCCGACGTGATCCCGTTTCGGACAAAACCTGGCACCTATTATGCAGACACAGCCAGCCCGGGTCACATTGTGAAGCAAGGCAACGAATACCTGATGTTTTTCAGTGCATCGATGAAACGAACGCTTGGCATTGCCCGCACCAAGAATCTGAACGGCCCGTGGGTGATCGATCCCAAGCCAATTGTTCCACCGGAGGAGCAGATCGAGAATTCCTCGATGTATTTCGAACCATCTAGCAACACATGGTTCCTATTTACCAACCACATCGGCTTAGACGGCGGAGAATACACCGACGCCGTCTGGGTCTATTGGTCAAAGGACTTGAATTCATGGGATGCAAAGAACAAAGCTGTCGTTCTCGATGCTAAGAACTGCGCCTGGAGTCGGAAATGCATCGGTATGCCGTCAGTCATCAGGGTCGGTAAACGCTTGGCCATCTTCTACGATGGACCCGGCGCTGACAGCACGGATCACATGCGCCGCGACGTTGGCCTGGCTTGGCTGGACCTGCCGCTAACACCGCCGACCGACGCTGTTGTTGAATAGCTAGATATCCAATGGGCACATCCACATGAAGAAGATATTTCCACTCGCCGCAGGCACGTTGCTTGCAGGCTTCACGCCGTGGGCCAACGCCCAATCTCCTGAGCATATCCCTCTCAAACCCGAGGTGGTTGCAAAGCTCGGGCAACATGGGGCGGACAGGATTGCGTTTGTCAAGCGTTACACATACAATTCCAACCATTATTGCACCGAGTACGTCAACGGCAGCTGGACGGCTGGCGGCAACCTCCGCATCCTCGATCTCAAATCAGGCAGCGTCCGCGAGATCGCTCCCGAACTGAAAGGCGGCGTGTTCGGACGCTTTGACGTGTCGTTTGACGCAAAGCGCATGGTCTTCGCATGGAAGGCCGGTCCAAACCTTGGCTACCGCATCTATGAGGTCAATGCCGACGGCTCGGCCCTTCATCAACTGACGTTCCCACCTCCCGACGAGGAGGAACTTGTGAGAAAATATCGTGTCACTGCAGAATATCACCATGGCACTGATGACATGCAGCCATGCTATCTGCCCGATGGCGGGATCGTCTTCATATCCACCCGTTGCCAGTATGGAATCCTGTGTGACCCGCCGGACAACTTTACAACCACCGTGCTCTATAGAATGGACGCTGACGGCAAGAACATGCGCAAACTCAGCAACAGTTCGGTCAGCGAGGCATCTCCGGTGATGCTACCCGACGGGCGCGTCATGTACACCCGCTGGGAGTACGTGGACAAAGGGGCCGTGAGCGTCAAAGGCCTGTGGGCCATGAAGCCCGATGGCACCGCCTCATCGGAAATCTATGGCAACGATATCGCCCTGCCGCTCACATTCATTTAGAGCCGTGCTATCTGGAAACATCGGCCTGCGGACCACTGGCGGCGAGGCCTGTTTCGATAACGTCGTGGCCCTCCCAATATCCGATAAAGAATAGATTTCTCAAACCAAAAACACAACGATGAACAAGACAAGATATCTCGAATTCGTATCTAACCACATAATCGCCCGACTGGTGCTGCTTGTCGGATTGCCAATATGGATCTCATCCTTTCACGCTGCGGCTGACGCCCCCAAGCCGTTCATTCCATACCCTGCGGCGTTGCTGGATGCCGGAGTTACGTTATCCAAGATGGCTGACGGACAAAGTGAGAGCCTAATCATCGGCAATGGCGATCTCTACGGCATCATATGGGCCAATGATGGAGGCCTTCAGCTCCGAATCACAAAAAATGATATCTGGGATGCGCGGGTTGACACATCAAAGGACGGCCCGTTGCCTAAGGTGAACGTCCGCACACGGGCGGTGTCAGGATCGACGGGCGCTCCTCCAAGCTATGCAAATGCCTATCCTCAACCTCTGTGCGCAGCGTCGATCCACATTGCTGGAACATCGCCGGTGGCCCAAGGTGTCTTGGACTTGCAGCATGCGGTTGCAACCCTCACTGCCGGCAATGGAGACAGAACTGCCGTACGGGTATTGGCCGACCGAAATGTATTTCTGATAGATACCAAAGAGGTGGTTAGCATCAAGGTCGGGCATGGCGGACAGGCTGGAACGACCGACGGGGTCAACTGGGAGAAAGTCGCACTGCCGGCCGACATCGATTACAAGGGGATGGAATACTGTGTGGCAGTGACCGGGACGCCCAACACCAAGGTCGTCGCTTTGGTCACATCATTTGATATCACCACTGGGAGTGTGCTCGATGCCGCCATTGCGCTGGCGAAGAAAACCGCGGCTGATCTCGAACGCTCACCGGTACAATTGATTGCCGGGCATGAGAATGCCTGGCGCGATTATTGGGCCCACAGCGGCGTGGAGTTGGCCGACCGCGACCTGCAACATTGGTGGTACCGAATGATGTATTTCGCCAGGACCGTTTCCCAACCAAGTGGCAAATTCCCTCCAGCGTTGATGCCTCCGTTGGCCACTGACGAGACGCCATGGCACGCGGATTTTCATTTCAACTACAATTCATGGCAGCCGTTCTGGTCAGTTATCTCCGCCAATCAACCAGCCCTCGCCGACCCTTGGATCGCTTATGTAAACCGATTGTTGCCCCGGGCCCAATGGCAGGCCAAAGAGGTTTTTGATTGTGAGGGAGTTTACTACTCAATCAGTCAGTTTCTGCATGAACCCGATCCCGCCGTCTGCAAGAGCGTGAACAAGCGCTCGCTGGTGATGAGTCCATGGGGAATGACCATCGGAATGGTCGGGATGACGGCTCAGAATCTATGGCACAAACACCTGTGTGATCCAAACAAGGCCTATCTTGAGACATATATCTATCCTTCACTTCGAGAGGCCGCGAGGTTCTATCTTTCGTTCATGAAACAGTGCGGCAAGGATGCCTCAGGAAAGGTTTTGCTCGGGCCGTCATACAGTCCCGAGCATGGCAGCTTAGGTATCAATAACTGTCCATTCGACATCGCCTATGTGCATTACACCCTTGCGGCATTTGCCAAGGCATCCAGTGAACTCGGCAAAGACAAGGCACTGGCAGACGAGTGCTTGGCCATGAAGGACCTGCTTGCGGACTATCCGGTGGCGATGGATGCCAACGGAAACCCTGTGGTGGTGGATTGGGCTGGCTGCAAATACAAGGAGGTTGATTTGCACAATCTAACTGTCCCGGCATCACCTGTTTTTCCTGCGGAACAAGTCACCTGGTTTTCACCGGAACCGGTCAAGGAACTGTTTCGCCACACCATCAAGGATACAACATTCAATGGCAATAATTCCCATGTCATGTTCAATATTGCCAAAGCCCGACTGTCGATGCCGGAGGCGGTTCTGGACACCAAGACATGGTTCAAAAGCCGGGAGCTGCCCAATGGCCTGTTTGTCTGGCAAGGGCATGGACACGGCACGTTCATGCCGGAGAGCATCGGCGTGGCGGCTATTGTCACGGAATTGCTGATGCAGAGTGTCGGAGATATCATTCGGGTCTTCCCCTGCTGGCCAAAGGAGCAGGACGCGAAATTCACCGATCTGCGTGCACAGGGAGGGTTCCTAGTATCAGCAATGCAGAAGGACGGCAAGGTAACGCAACTCAAAATCACCTCGACAGTCGGTGGAAACCTCCGGCTGTTAAGCCCGTGGACGGGCAAGATCGTTACGCGTTCGACGCATCCAGGACTGACACTGGAGTTCACCGGAAAGGATGAATGAGCCAAGCAAACCCTCCTTGATCTCCCGAACCACCATCCCTCATCAATCGCGCCCGACCGTCCTCCATTGGCCAGATTGCGGTTTTGCTTTGATCATCACTCTAGTGCTGATGGTCCTGCTGACGCTGTTGGTAGTCGGATTGCTAACGATTTTAAGCGTTTCGCTGCGTGAGGTTTCGCATGGCGAGGCGATGGCGGCGGCCCGGGCCAACGCCCGCATGTCGCTGATCTTGGCGCTGGGCGAGTTAAAGAAGCAGGTTGGATTGGACATGCGGGAAACTTCGCGGGCCGACATTCTATCGGAAGACAGTCCACTTCTGTTGGGTGTATGGAAGAGTTGACAGGGCTCTGATCACGAAACCAGCGGCGCATTTGCCGGCCGTCCCCGCCCACCCGGCGGGAGTTATAGCGGCGAGAAAAAAGAATCGCTTCGTGGCTTGGCTGACATCGGCAAGGCGCTGGCCCACGCCGTGTGTGAGGCGGTGGTGCGCCGGAGTCGCGAATTCATCGACAACTCGGAAGCTGCCGAGATTCTAACCCCGCCCACCCATGCCGCGAACATGACTTTTGGCCGCCGGATCGAACTTATCTCGTTGCGCTGGCTCGCGGCAAGCGAAGTCTAAGAAAATGCAGAAGACAAATACGTGAAACATCCGAAAAATCACCCCGGTAATATCCCCGGCATGTGCCTACACTTCCAGCATTAGCATCTTTCAACTCCCACGAATATGACCGAATCCAACAAAATATTGTCAGACACGCCGCTGAGCCGACGTCAGTTTCTCACACGCAGCCTTGCCGCCAGCAGTGCCTTTGCTATTCCAACCTTCATTCCGTCCTCAGCGTTAGGACGCGGCGGCGCGGTGGCTCCGAGCGAGCGGATCGTGATGGGAGCCATCGGCTTGGGCGGCCGCGGGTCCGGTGACCTGAGTTGGATGCTGGGTGAATCCGACGTGCACTTTGTGGCCGTCTGTGACGTGCGAAAAGGCAACCGCGATGCTGCCAAGAATGCTGTGGACGGCAAATATGGCAACAAGGATTGTGCTGCCTACATCGATATGCGACAACTCCTTGGCGAGCGGACCGACGTGGATGCTGTCCTGATTGCCACTGGCGACCGCTGGCATGCCCCGGCATCGATTCTTGCCATGGAGGCCGGCAAGGATGTCTATTGCGAGAAGCCAGCCTGCCTAACGATGGCGCAGGGACAAATGGTTGTGGAAACCGCCCGGCGCTATAACCGAGTCTATCAAACCGGTGCCCAGCGGCTGAGCGAAC
>Ga0194037_1002387_pt1 | contig 12557 bp, 14 predicted proteins | sample JunL306m_MetaG_FD_148653 | JGI IMG/M metagenome (GOLD analysis project Ga0194037, IMG submission 148653) | Anoxic zone freshwater microbial communities from boreal shield lake in IISD Experimental Lakes Area, Ontario, Canada - Jun2016-L304-6m | ecosystem: Environmental > Aquatic > Freshwater >...
CGAAGGTGTCGGTACCGAGATAGAAGCATTCACGGGACTATTTCCAAAAGCCAAAAAAATCGGAATTCTGGATCTCATGAGAGTAACAAAGTGGAATCCACCATATTCGTGCGAAGTAATACATACAGGTAAGGTCATCAAGGGCAGTGGTCTATTTAGATTGGAAAAAGTTTCAGAAGAAGAAACTTTTTTTCATTGGTCGGAAATTGTGATTGCTCCACGAGCGCTCTTTTATCTCATCGCGCCTGGCCTCTATATCGGTGTTCGAATCTCTTTGATGAGGCTCGCACGCGCCCTCGCTTATCTCGACAGATCAGGCGAGTAATCTCATCCATTATGAGTGAGCCCCTAACAGTGGCACAGGCCCTTGCCTCATTGCCGGAAGAGGAGCGAATCATCTTGACCATGCACTTTATGAAATCTATGAGCGCCAATGAAATTGCCGCGCTACTTGGCGTACCTGAACGCTCAGTTAGCGCCCTCATTGTTAGTGGCAAGGGGAGAATTAGCCTGATTCTTGGCCTCACGTAAGCACGATTTCGCGCTTGCACTGATTATGCGAGATACTTCTCCTCTTATACCCACGCTCTACTATCACCACTTTCACAGTGTTGGTCGTCTAGCTAACTAAGGAGTGTCTCGATGGCTGCCATGAAACCCCGCACTGGCGATGGACCCATGGAAGTTACGAAAGAAGCTCGCTCACTTGTTATGCGAATTCCACTTGAAGGTGGCGGACGTTTAGTTGTTGAAATGAATTCTGAAGAGGCAAATAACCTCAGCGCGGCGCTTCATGCAGCTGTAGCTCTAATCAAAAAATAGACCATAGCCTTTAGCGTTATGAAGGTTGCTTTCGCACAATCCGCCGCGATTTCTGTCGACGCTGCACTGCGCTCGCAAGCAATAGCGATTGCATTTTCTAAAAATGAAAAAGAAGACTTTGAATTAGAAGGACCAGCACGACTAGTAAGCGCCATTGAAGAACATTTTGAACTTAATCTTCTTGATGAATTAACTTTTTTCTCTCCCACTGGTAAAGCTGGAGAACTCTTCGAGATCCCTGTAAGTGATACAGATTCACTTACCGAAAGAATATTTTTAGTTGGACTTGGTGATAAAGGTTTGAATTCAATTCGCCTTGCTGCTTCTGCGATTGGAAGAAAAGTTCGAGGAAAATCAACCAAAGTATTTTGTGCTTGTGTAAATGAAATTACAGAGCTAAAAGCCTTTACTATTTCGCTTTCACTTGGATCATATTTATGGAATCAAAAAACTGATAAGGAAACACTTTTTCCTGAATTTTGTATCGCAACCGAAAATCAAAGCCAATTAGATGATGCAGTTGTGATAGCAAAAGCAATCTGTGCGGCACGCGATCTTGTTCATACGCCTGCTAATATTAAAAATCCTGCGTGGTTATCTGAGCAGGCGCTATCGATGGGAAAAGAGTTTGGCTTCAACGTAAAAGTTCTAGCAGGAAAAGAATTGGCGCTCTTTGGCGGGCTACGTGCCGTAGGAAATTCTTCACCTAAACCAGGACCGCGTTTTGTTGAACTTTCCTATGTACCTCGTAGTGCCAAGAAAGCAGTTGGCGCGCTCACGCATGTCGTACTTGTTGGCAAAGGAATTACTTTTGACACAGGTGGTGTTTCATTAAAACGACCTTACGACACGATGACTGCCATGAAAAGCGATATGGCAGGGGCTGCGGCACTTCTTGCAACAGTGAGTGCGCTAGCTCAGCTGCAACCAAGAGTTCGAGTCACTGCGCTGATGATGTGTGCAGAAAATGCGCTCTCTGGTACTTCCCAGCGCCCAAGTGATGTCATAACCCATTTCGGTGGGACAACAGTGGAAGTAATTAATACCGATGCAGAAGGACGATTGGTACTTGCTGACGGTCTTGCATATGCCGATAAGAATTTAGATCCAGATTATTTAGTCGATATTGCAACACTAACAGGAGCAGCAACTTTGGGATTAGGGCGCCAATATGCTGCCATGTATACCCGCGACCAATTATTGGCCGATAGCCTTGGAAAAATTGGTACTGAATCGGGTGACAAAGTTTGGCACATGCCTCTCATCGATGAATATCAGGATGCACTTCGCAGTGATATCGCTGATTACAACCACACGGCAGACAAGGAAAAATATTCTGCGGGATCTGTAACTGCAGCATTATTTCTTGAAAAATTTGCTGGTAATCGCCGCTGGGTACATTTAGATATTGCAGGAACAGCGCGAAGTGAAGTTGATGCAGGTGAAAATCCAAAAGGTGGCACAGGTTTCGGTGTTCACTTATTAACAGATTGGATAATGAGCCTGTGATGCGACAAGACCCACATTCTTTTTCTGAAGGTTTCATTCCAGAAGATTTTGAAATGGCCCAAGCTCGCGTGCGTGGAGTTGAACTTGGCACTAATGATGTAACACCAGGTGCTGGTTCACATTTACGATTTCTTGCAAATCTCTTAAAAGCGCAATCTGTCGTTGAAGTTGGCACGGGATCCGGAGTTGGATCACTGTGGTTACTCAAAGGGATGATGAGAAGTGGAACGCTTACATCTATCGATGATGAAATGGAACATACTCAAATTGCCAAACTCGCACTACAAGACGCTGATATTGAACAATCTCGTTATCGATTGATTACAAACTCAATTCCGGACGTTATGACTAAATTAACTGATCGTGCGTATGACCTGGTTGTATTACGTCACAATCCTGAAGATCTCTCTTTTGTAATAGGTGAAGCACACCGTATATTGAGAAGCGGCGGAGTATTAGTAATTGACAATTATTTCGGAGACTCGAAGGTTCCAGATCCTGCACAGCGAGATGTAAAAACTGTCGCACTTCGTGACGCTGGGAAAATCATTAGAGCAGCAACAGATGATTGGGTGAGTTCACTCATTCCAGTCGGTGATGGTTTGTTACTTGCGACCAAGGTATAGCAAGATTCACTTATGAAATTTCCCCGAGACAAAAATAAGAGTGTAGAAATTACATCCGGACCATGGTGGGAAGTTAATCCTCCTGCAAAAAATGCAAGCACAAGTACTCGGAAATTGTTTGTGGTTGCAATAGTTGCTGGAATTATCGGTGGGGTACTTGGGACAAATGCAACTACAGGATGGCTCCCACATGGAGTGCATCTCGTGAATTCAACGAGCACTATTGAAAGAAAACCTGATTCAGTTGCCGGAATTGCGCAACGGGTTTTACCATCGGTGGTTTCTATTGCAACACGATCAAATAGAGGAAGTGGTACCGGATCTGGATTTGTCATTGATAGCAATGGAATTATTTTGACAAATAATCACGTTGTAGCAGAGGTTGCAGATTTTGGTGGCACGATTCAAGTAACTCTCAATAATGGAGAAAATTACTCGGGAACAATTGTGGGCCGAGATGCTTCCTATGATTTAGCGGTAGTAAGAATAGTTGCTACCGGACTTCCAGCATTGCAATTTGGTGATAGTGACAAAGTCGCGGTAGGAGATTCTGTAATTGCAATTGGTTCCCCACTTGGATTATCTGGAACGGTGACGCTCGGAATTATCAGCGCAAAAAATCGCGCAGTTTCCACGGGTAACCAAGGAATGGAAAGTTCCTTTATCAATGCTCTACAAACGGATGCAGCAATCAATCCAGGCAATTCGGGTGGACCACTTGTTGATGCAACCGGTGCGGTTATTGGCATAAATTCTGCAATCGCATCTCTAGGTTCGTCATCAGGTTCTCAAGTTGGTTCTATTGGTCTGGGTTTTGCGATTCCAATAAATCAAGCGAGATTGACTGCTCAACAATTAATCAAAACCGGGAAAGCGACATATCCAGTTCTAGGAATTGCTATTGATATGAATTTCACAGGCCAAGGAGCACAGATAGCAAATTCTCCAACTGCGCTAACCATCGGTGGCCCAGCAGCTAAAGCAGGACTTCAACCAGGCGATGTCATTACAAATCTTGATGGAGAACCTATTTCTTCTCCAGATCAACTCATTGTTGCGGTTCGAGCACACGCCGTTGGGGAAAGGGTAAAAATTACTTTTCTTCGTAAAGGCAAAAGCTCGTCTCTCACTCTCGTACTCATAGCGTCGAAGAAATAGAAGTGTGGATAAGGTAGTCCTATGTTCTTTGATATCGGCGCGGGTGAATTTTTTGGCCTAGCAATCCTTGCCGTAATTCTCGTTGGCCCCGACCGGCTTCCTCATGTAGCTTCGGAAGCGGCAAAAATAGTGAGAAAGTTGCGAGCACTTTCGCAGAGTGCAACAGCTGAATTGCGCGAAAATCTTGGCCCAGGCTTTGAGGATTTACAACCGTCAGATTTACATCCAAAAACTTTTATTAGAAAACAACTTGCAGGGGCTCTCGATGAGTCAGAAGTTAAACCCACTAAGAATCTCAATGCAAAGATTGATCCGGACCTCCTATGACAACAGTAGAAAAGATTCATGCAGCGCTAGCAACTGTTCAAGACCCAGAATTGCACAGAGCGTTGCCGGAATTAGGAATGGTAGAAGAAGTTTCTTTTGAAAACGGTACGGCGTCGCTCGTTATTTTGTTGACAATATCTGGGTGCCCTATGCAGGATCGATTGCGAACGGATATCAAAAAAGCTGTTTCTCAAATTGAAGAAGTTCAAAATATTGAACTTCTATTTGGTGTTATGTCTGAGGAACAACGAAATAATGTAAAGAAACTCTTGCGAGGTGGTCGAGAAAAGCTCATTCCATTTGCCCAACCCGAATCACTGACACGAGTAATTGGGGTTGCATCAGGCAAAGGTGGAGTTGGAAAGTCATCACTCACTGTCAATCTGGCTATCGCTGCTGCTAATAAAGGATTGCGTGTTGGAATTTTGGACGCCGATGTCTATGGCCATTCAATTCCGCGATTGATGGGTTTAATGAATCAGAGACCAACAGCAATTGATCAAATGTTTATTCCACTCGAGTCATATGGAGTGAAAACGGTCTCAATGGAAATGTTCAAACCGGAACGTTCTGATGCTGTTGCATATCGCGGACCACTCTTGCATAGAGTTCTAGAACAATTGCTATCTGATGCTTACTGGGGCGATTTAGATCTTTTGTTCATAGATTTGCCACCTGGAACTGGAGATTTAGCAATTTCCCTTGGTCAACTAATCCCGTCTTCGGAAATATTAGTTGTTACTACTCCACAAGTTGCTGCTGCAGAAGTTGCAGAACGTGCTGGAAGAATTGCGCATCAGATAAAACAACATGTCATCGGTGTAATTGAAAATATGTCGGCATTTCCTTGTCCAGAGTGTGGGGAATTGATTTCGCTCTTTGGAAATGGCGGAGGAGAAGAAACAGCGCGTCGTCTCTCCGAACTTGTAGGAACAGATGTTCCACTTCTAGGCAAGATTCCCTTTAGTCCCGATTTGCGCACTGGTGGTGATAGTGGAAAGCCCGTGGTTTATGAGCATCCTGAGTCAGCTGCAGCCATAGTTATCAATCAGATTACAGATCAATTAGTTCTACGTAGCAAATCTTTGCTCGGTGTTCGTTTAGGCCTCGCTACCTAGTCCACTACCGTTGTCGTATGGATGAAGCTCAAATCAAGGCACGCGATAGCCATATTGCCATCCCAGCCCGACCCGACCTGATTCGATTAGGTCTTGGAATTATCGGTATTGGAACTTCCGGCCCGCTAATTGCAATGAGCTCCATGCCAGTCCTGTCATTAATATTTTGGCGAAATCTGGGTGGTTCACTTATTACTTTGCCATTCGCACTTCGACATACGCACTTGCGCAGTCATCGCACTGGAATGAAATGGGCTGCAATCGCAGGAGTTACCCTTGCGCTACATTTTTATGGATTCTTTTTAGCGATGAGAATGACAACTGTTGCTGCAGGAACTGCGATAGTTGCGCTACAACCAATTTTTGCTGCACTCTTTGTAAAAGTTAGTGGTGGGCATATTCCATCGCGTGCATGGTTTGGGATGATTGTTAGCTTTTCAGGAGTACTTCTAATATCTGGGGTGGATCTGCATATTTCATTGAGAAATTTTCTGGGAGACATTGCAGCACTTATTTCAGCGGCGCTAGCTGCCCTTTACATGATGGCAGGTTCGAAAGCACAACGAAGTATTGAAACAACCACATATACAACTATTTGCTATTTTGTTTGTGCAATAACCGCTCTTCCTATGGCTTTTATCGCTGGAAATGAAATTTTACATTTTTCACCTCGACAGTGGTGGATTGTTTTAGGACTTATTCTTGGTGCACAAATTTTGGGGCATACGATGTTTAATGCCGCACTTAAACGAGTTTCACCGGCTGTTGTTTCACTAATAGTTTTTTTTGAAGTTCCAGTTAGTTCAGTGCTCGCCGTTTGGTGGCTTGGTCAAAAACCACCTCTTGGCATTATTCCTGGAATTGCCTTAATTCTTGGAGGTTGCATTCTTGTTGTGTTGCGCACTCGTGTAGATCGGGCTGCCGTCAATGATTGATTTACATACTCACACAACGTGTAGCGATGGTACAGATACTCCGAGAGAGCTGATAAATAAAGCCCTTTCACAAGGCATTGATGTTTTAGCAATTACTGATCATGACACTACTTCTGGATGGAGTGAAGCCAGAAAGGCAATTCGAGGAGATATTGAACTTGTATTAGGTGCCGAAATTTCATGTCTGACTCACGATGGAATTAGCGTGCATATGTTGGGGCTTTTATTTGATGAAAAAAATGCGCCAATGCAAATGCTTTTAGAGGAGACTCGTGATGGTCGAATCCCTCGAATGAAAAAAATGATCGAACTAATGCGAGCAGAAGGTATGAATATTTCGATGGCAGATGTTGAAGCAGCAATGCCTCCAGGTGCAACATTAGGCCGACCACATTTAGCCGATGCACTTGTGAAAAATGGTGTAATTGCATCACGCGATGAAGCATTTCAAGGACTACTCAATAATGATTCGCGATTCTATGTATCTCATGCTGCTCCAACTCCAGAAGAGGCCATTTCCGTAATTCGCAGTGCTGGGGGAGTAGCGATAATTGCTCACGCTTTTGCATCTCATAGAGGACAAATCTTAGACGCGCAAGATTTTCAAGGGCTATGTGATGCTGGCCTTAATGCAATTGAAGTCAATCACCGAGACCATAGTGACTCAGAACGTGAAATGTTGAGAGCGATTGCAATAGAACAAAATTTGGTGATTACTGGTTCCAGTGATTACCACGGAAATGGAAAACTGAATTCCCTTGGCGAAAATTCAACAGAATTAGAACAATGGCTTCGGCTAGAATCTCAAGCCAATGCGCGAAGGGTGGTGAAGGCATGAATTTGGTACAGACAAGTGCAATTACTTTTACAATTCAATCTTTCGTAACTTTATTAGTCATTATGGATCCTCCTGGTGCAACTCCTATCTTTCTCAGTTTAGTTTCTGATAAGAGTCCTAAAGTCAGGCGACAATTAGCGCTACAAGCGGCAGGTGTATCGCTTTTAGTTATTTCTGTATTCGCATTATTCGGACGCTTCATTCTTTCTTATCTCAATGTATCTATCGGTGCCTTACAAGCTGCGGGCGGACTGCTTCTTCTTCTGATTTCCTTAGAACTCTTGACAGGTAGAGGTGGCGAGGGAAGTCCTTCCAAAAATGCAAACGTTGCGCTTGTCCCATTGGGAACCCCTCTATTAGCTGGGCCAGGTGCAATTGTTGCGACAATGCTCTTTGTTCAAGAAGCAAAAAGCGCCACTTATGTCATCGGTCTTATTACAGCAGTAATCGCAGTACATGTAGTTATAGCTCTCGCACTTCTTTCATCGAACACAATTCTGCGCGTAATCCGCGAAGCTGGTGTAACACTTGTGGCTCGAATTGCTGGACTTCTGCTCGCTGCAATTGCAGTTCAAATGATTGTCGATGCAGTCCGCGGTTTCGTGGCGGGATAACAATGAAAGAACTTGGACTTTTTTCCCCAACATCAGTTGTTTGGAAAATTCATTCTGACCCTTCGATGGCCGTCGGAGGTATTCGTGCGCTACTGCAACAAGCACTCCACCCAGCTGCAATGGCAGGAGTCGCGGCACATTCAGATTTTAGAGACGATGCTTGGGGCAGACTGCAACGCACCGGTGATTATGTTTCTATGCTAACTTTTGGCGAAGTTACCGAAGCAGAGCAACTAGCAGCACGAGTGCGCATGATTCATTCAAAATTGGGATTAGACGACCCTCACCTATTGCTGTGGGTTCATATGGCCATGGTGGATTCATTTCTTGATGTAGCGATCAGATCCGGTGTGAATTTATCTGCTGCTGAAAAAGATTTGTATGTTGCCCAGATGGTGCTCTTTGCTAAATTAGTAGGTATTCCGCAAGCCGATGTACCAAACACATTTCAAGAACTCAAAGATTATTTCCAATCAATATCACCAGAACTATATGCATCTGATGATGCAAAGCGAGCTGCTTTATTTCTTACGATTCCACCCATGCCAAAAGTTGTGCGCTTTGCAACGCCAGCGGCGCCTGCATGGGCGACATTGGCAACACTTGCAGCCTCATCATTACCATTATGGGCTCGTTCTCTCTATGGATGGCCAAATTTACCTGGAGCGCAAATTGCGACCTCGATTGCTCTGAGAACAACTCGCACCACGCTTTCCTTACTTCCTTCCACATTGATGGAACCACCTATTCTGAAAAAAGCGCGCATACGTTGGAAATTAGAGGAAAGCGCATGAACCACGTGATTGCAGTAGCCAACGTTGCAGGGGGCGCAGGCAAGACGACAACTGCTCATGCACTAGCGGTAAGCGCAGTGGAGTATGGAAAAAAAGTTTTACTTCTAGACTTTGATGTTGCTTCGGCGCTAACTTTTAAGCTTGGCTTCGAGAATGAGCGCACAACACTTTTTGATTATTTAATGGCAGGTAAAATTATTGAGTCACAAGTAATTACCACCACTGAACGCTTTGATTTCATAGCTTCTGATTCAAGGCTCGGATCATTTATTCAACATGAAAACTTGAAAGCTTTTTTATCAAATCTACCTAAGCGCTATGACCTTATTTTTATAGACACCCCCTCAACCCTAGATGCACGATTATCGTTTGCGATTGAGGAATCAGAGTTAGTTGTAATTCCGATTGGAACAGACTTGCATTCAATTCGAGGTGCGGATCAAATTCGTAAAATTGCAGGTCAAAAATCAATAGTCACTCTCAAATTCAATAATCGGAATTCGAGCTCTGATAATTTTGATTATTCCTATGAATATTTAGATGCTGCAATTCCTTATTCAGAATTGGCTGACAAAGCCCTTGAAGACACTACTTCAGTGATAACACAAAATAACAGAAGTGAAATCGCTTCCGCATATCGAGAAGCTGCTTACTCAATACTAGAAAAGTTGGAATTAATTTAGTTATCGCTCTTGAACTTCTTATTACGTGTCCGAACTCGCTCTGTCTTCTTAGGTGGAGCACTCTTCACTGGTGATGAAACTGCCACAGGTTTGGCTTTTGTAAGGCGACCAGTGGTTCCTGCTGGAATCTTCATTACTTCAAAAAGATGTTCAGATGAAGAATAAGTTTCCTCAGGTTCTGCTAAACCAAGTGAAAGAGCTGTATCAATCATTTTCCAACGTGCTAATTCATCCCAATCAACAAATGTGACTGCAATTCCAGCGGCACCTGCACGAGCTGTTCTTCCAATGCGGTGGACATAAGTTTTTTCATCTTCAGGACACTGATAATTGATAACGTGTGTGATGCCATCGATATCAATTCCACGCGCAGCAACATCTGTTGCAACTAGAACATCAGATTTACCAGCTTTGAAATCGGAGAGTGCCTTTTCGCGGGCTCCTTGCCCAAGGTCTCCATGAATTGCAGCAGATTTGAAACCGCGCTCCAATAAATCATCGGCAGTCTTTTGACAGGTTCGCTTTGTACGACAGAAAACCATTGTCGGACCTCGGCCCTCAGCTTGAAGAATTCGAGCCAACATCTCAATTTTATCGAGAGCGTGCGCGCGATAGACATGTTGTTCAATCTTGGATACAACCGCGCCTTCATCTTCATTATCTTGAGTATGAATATGTATGGGCTGATTCATAAATCGTCGCGCCAAAGCAATGATGTCTCCAGGCATCGTCGCGGAAAAAAGCATTGTTTGAGAACGCTTAGGAGTACTGGTGAAAATCTTCTCAACATCAGGCAAGAAACCAAGATCTAACATCTCATCGGCTTCATCTAACACTAATCGAGAAACTTCCTTGAGTTTGAGTTGGCCCTGACGATAAAGATCCAATAGTCGTCCTGGCGTGCCCACAACAATTTCAATTCCATTATTGAGGGCTTCAATTTGTGGTTCAAATGCTCGCCCGCCGTAAACAGCCAACGTTCTAATTCCACGATTATTTGCTAGTTCATCAATATCTTTTGTTACCTGCACGCACAATTCGCGGGTCGGTACAACAACTAAAACTTGAGGCAGGCCCTTACTTTCAAATGCATTCCACTCTGAATCCAAAGGAGCGATGACTTTTTCAATAAGTGGAATTCCGAAAGCGAGGGTTTTACCAGTACCAGTTTTTGCTTGGCCAATAACATCGCCATCACTAAGTGCAATGGGTAGAACCATCTCTTGAATAGGAAAAGGGGAGCTAAATCCGTGAGTAGTAAGTGCCTCAATCGTTTCACGTCGAAGTGGAAGATCAGCGAAAGTTTTGCTCACCTTAGAGTGCGCCGAAGCCCACACGACGAGCTGCAGGGTCGCCTACTTCAACAAAAGCGATTTTGTCTGCTGGAACAATAATTTCATGTCCACGAATATCTGTAAGTTCTAGTGGTTTGCCAGATGCAAGTGCGGCGGTGACGGCACTACGAATGTCAGCAGCGCTCAGAGGGCTTTCAAATGTGAGATCGCCACTTACATAAGTAACGGCAATGCGGACTTCACTGTTATGGCCCGCTTGAGTTTTCTTTGTTGTCATAGGGCTAATCCTATCGGTGCTGAGTATCTACGCTGACCGAACTTTGTGCGTAAAAAATTATTGATTACGAGGAAAACCTGAAATACCGCGCCACATGAGATTTTCTACAAGATCGACAGCTTGTTGTCTGCTCAGTTTACTATCGCGCTCTAACCAATGTCGGGCAGTTACTTGGGCATAACCAATCATTCCTACACCGAGCAACATCGCTGCCTCTTTTGGTAAACCTGTATCTACTGAAATAACTGCACTTGCTGCTGCAGCACAGTCATATGTCATGCGGGTCAGACGTTCACGAACGGCAGGTTCAACACTCATATCACTTTCAAACAAGAGGCGAAATGCTTCTCCCTCACTTTCAATAAATGAAAAATAAGCAACAACTGTCGCGCGAACTCGACTCGCATTATCTGGAGTTGATGCGATTGCTTTCTGAATTTCAAAAACAAGTGAATCAATATGTACATCAAGTACAGCTAAATAGAGTTCAAGCTTGGAAGGAAAATGTTGATAGAGGACTGGCTTGCTCACTCCTGCGCGATCGGCAATCTCATCCATCGCAGCGGCGTGATATCCAGCAGCTGTAAAAACTTCAAGTGCAGCGGAGAGAAGAATTGCGCGTCTCTCATCGCGAGGAAGACGAGCCTTATCCTTCGGGATATCGTCTTTGCGTTCTTGTGAACTTGTCATCGGGGTAATGGTAGAGCCCAATTACGCTAAAACGCTAATGAATATGCGAATCATTTGCAGACTTCTAATTGGCGGTGCCTACTCCTCGCGTGGCAGAATGGCGCATAATGAAAATTCCTCCATTAGTTTCTCCCGGCCCCGCACTTACTGTTGATGAAGTACGTCGCTATAGCCGACATTTGATAATTCCTGACCTTGCAATGTCAGGTCAGCAACGACTCATGAATGCAAAAGTGCTCTGTGTTGGTGCAGGTGGACTTGGATCTCCTGCCTTAATGTATTTAGCGGCAGCAGGAGTTGGAACACTAGGCATTGTCGAATTCGACACGGTTGATGAATCAAATTTGCAACGTCAAATAATTCATGGGCAATCAGATATTGGTAAAAGCAAAGCTCAGAGTGCTAAAGAAAAAATTGCTGAAATTAATCCCTATGTCAAAGTAATTACACACGAGCTTCGACTAGATGTCTCTAATGTGATGGAAATATTTTCACAGTACGACATTATTGTTGATGGAACAGATAATTTTGCAACTCGATATTTGGTGAATGACGCATGCGTGCTTCTAAAAAAGCCTTACGTATGGGGATCCATTTATCGATTTGATGGACAAGCAAGTGTTTTTTGGGCTGAGTACGGCCCTTGTTACAGATGCCTATACCCAGAACCTCCTCCACCAGGAATGGTTCCAAGTTGTGCTGAAGGCGGCGTGCTGGGAGTTCTTTGTGCCTCAATCGGTTCAATCCAAACAACAGAGGCCATTAAGGTAATAACTGGAATTGGTGAACCATTAATCGGTTCACTTATGATTTATGACGCACTTGAAATGACCTATCGCAAGATAAAAGTTCGCAAAGATCCTCATTGCCC
>Ga0194037_1002390_pt1 | contig 12547 bp, 12 predicted proteins | sample JunL306m_MetaG_FD_148653 | JGI IMG/M metagenome (GOLD analysis project Ga0194037, IMG submission 148653) | Anoxic zone freshwater microbial communities from boreal shield lake in IISD Experimental Lakes Area, Ontario, Canada - Jun2016-L304-6m | ecosystem: Environmental > Aquatic > Freshwater >...
AATCCAGAACTACGTAAAAAATCAGGGGAGAAAGTACAGACAGATTTATAAAAGCCAACTTACCCTTTTCGACAATCCTTGAACGGAGCCTCTGATACCTCGGGGCTCTGCCCCGAGGTGATTCATTGAGAGGTAGACATATCATAGTTTTAATCAATATCTCCTCCCACCCCTCACTTTCGCGGACTCAAGAGCTCCCCTTAGGCAGGGGAGCGGGAAACGAATATCAGCATACTGTATGAATTTTTTCGGTATCACATTCGAACGTGACATTCACCGCGTGCAGGTCGTTCAGGCGTTGCATTCCGTGGCGGTGTCTTTCATCAGTATCTACGTCCCGGCGTTTCTTCTTCTGCACGGATTCTCCCTCTCGGGGACGATACTGTTCTTCGTGGTCTTCCATATCGTCGGCCTTGCGTTCGGACTCATTACCTGTCCGTGGCTCATGTGGCGATTCGGGCTCGCGCCCACGCTTCGACTTTCGTTCCCGATCCAATTGCTGTATTATGTCGCGTTGAACCTGTCGCCGAACGTATCTCTTCCCTGGATCCTGATCGCTGCGATCGGTGGAATCGCCAATATCCTGTATTGGATGCCGCTCAATATCCTGCTCGTGCGACATGCCGATTGCAAGAAGATGGGAAGCGATCTCGGGGTGTTTTTCGCGCTCCCGAAGATATTCGGTATCGCCGGGCCGATCTTGAGCGCAGTCCTTATTCCGATTGTCGGATTCTGGCCGATGTTCGCCGTTTCCGGGTTCGGACTGGTTCTCTCATATTTCCCTTTGTATGGCATCCGAAAGGAGGAGAAAAAGATCAGGTTCAGGATATCTCAGGTCTGGGAGGAACTTCGGAAGCGAAGACTCCTTTTTTTCTTGGAAGGTCTTGATAATATCATCGAGGAGTCGGAATGGTTCTGGGGTATCTTCGTGTTTCTTATCATCGGATCGTTGTCCGTTCCCGGTATCGTCGGCGGATTGGAGGCGCTCGGTGGGGCGCTCTTCGCTATCCTCATCGGGAAACTCGCCGATCGGCATGCGGCGAAACTGGTCCCGATCGCGGCCGTCCTGCTCTCGGCCGTCTGGGTGGTACGGTTCTTCGTTGTCTCGCCGGTTGCGGCATATGCCGCGTCATTTGCCGCGTCGTTTCTGATGATGTTCTTTCTCGTCTCGTACTTCGGTATGATCTATCGGAAGATCAAAGGTGACGAAGAAGAGACGTTTCTTATCGTTCGCGAGATACCGACGGTGCTCGGCAGGATAGTGGTGTTCGGGGTCCTCTTTCTCATCATCGACGATCCGCGAAAGATGTTCTTCCTTCCGATCGCCACGATCGCGTTATTGATCCTGATCCTTGTTATCAAACGGAAACGATTCGAGCTGATTTCCGTCGCTTCGGAATAAACATATCCGTCGATTATGACCGCATCAAGAATCATCAAACAATTGAAATCGATTGGTACGCCGGAGAAGGCGAAGGTGCTTTCCGGATTTTTCAAGACGGGCAAGGGACAGTACGGCGAGGGTGATATTTTTCTCGGGGTAGTCGTGCCCGAAGAGCGGAAGATTGCGAAGGAATTTCGGGACTTGCCGTTTGGGGAGATCGAGAAGCTTCTCGCGAGTCCGTATCACGAGGCGCGTCTGACCGGACTCCTTATTTTGACTTATGCGTTCGAGAAGGCCGATGATTTGAAGCGGAAAGTGATATATGATTTCTTACTTGATCATCGGGTCGCGATGAACAACTGGGATCTGGTCGACGTGATCGCCCCGAAGATCATCGGGGAATATCTTTTGCATACACACCCCTCAGTCCCGAAGCCGGGACAGCTCCCCTCCGAAAGGGGAGCGGGAAAAAGAGAAAAACGATTTGACTCGATCCGATATGGCAGGGAAATACTTCATCGGTTTTCAAAATCGGAAAATCTGTGGGAACGGCGTATCGCGATCGTGTCGACTTTCGCATTCATCCGTGAAGGGGAGTTCGAGGACACACTTGCCATCTGTGAGACATTGCTCGACGACAAGCACGATCTCATCCGCAAGGCGACGGGCTGGATGCTTCGCGAGGTCGGCAAACGCGACGAGAAAACGCTTCGTTCGTTTCTCGATATGCATGCTTCGCGCATGCCACGCACCATGCTTCGCTACGCGATCGAGCGTCTGCCGGAAGGGGATCGGAAGACGTATCTGGACGTATTATGATAGGGATGCTTACATATTCCATTCCGGGAAAAAAGCGACTGATACCGGTTATGTTCTTGGGTTCACTTGACCGATAAAGGGGAACTGCTATACTCACCTGATGTTTTTTCACAATCAAAATATCGTACGTCATGAACCCACTCACTTCTTTTTATGGGAAGCTTTTCGAGAAAGTGGACATCTGGAATATGAAAGCGCGGATTGATGCGCTTTCAACAACGCTCCTGCACTGTCAGATCGACGAATTGAAATTTCTGGTGACTCAAGCCGGTGTGGTTGAAAACAACCGTATCCTGTCGGGCACGGTTCAGACGGAAATCGCCGAGTATGACAAACAACTTGAGCGGAAGATGAGGAATACGATGAGGGCCGTTTCGGAACTGGAAACTGCCAATCAGGGCCGTCCATCTTTCGCGGACCTCACCTCGCTGAAGGAGGAGCTGGAAGCCGCGCTCAAACTGAGTCGACTTATAGCCTCGCGACGGGAATACCGACAGAAGAACTATTTCGGTCCGGATGGCTATATTGCCACCGTTCTTGACCCACGACTCGAATCACTCGAAAAGGATCGGTTCATCGGTCCGGCCGTGTCTGCCTGGCGACATACGAAGAATAGACAATGGAGTGACGAAGGCATACGTGCGGAGGCCCGTCTCGAAGAGACACGCCAATACCTTCGTGAAATGAGTAATTATGTCGCGAATAAAACCTTCTATAAACGTTCCGCGTGCTCGCTTCATGCCGTGATTGAAAAAGAACTTCGGTGGTGGACGGCAGAGACCCGTTCCGCGAATCGGAATAGTATGTTTAGGCATGTGATTGCGCTTCCTGTCGTTGTGTTTACTGGTTTGTCGGACCTATTTGATCCGGAACGGATACCGAAAGAGGAAAATAAAAACAGAGCCGATTATGAGACCGCGTTCAGGAAGCTGCTTTCGGTTGGGGAAGGGATCGAGAAGGCGTACAAGGCGTACAAGGTGATAGTGTAAAGCCGGCGGGTTGCGGGAATCGATACTGATTCTCCTCGACCCGCCTTTTTCTTTGGGAGAGGATATTTTAATTTTTCTGTCTATATGCCTTCAATCGATGACTTTTTGAAAAAAACTTGACAGTATCTTATTTTCTGTTTTAATAAGCTCACAGTTTCTTTACCAATCTTCCAAAACCTTTAGACGGAGTAATCATGAAAATGATCGTAAAAGCACTCTTCCTGGCCGGGATTGTGGTGAATGGCGTCGTTTCCTGTGGAATATTCCTTGAAATGCTCGACGTTGGGCCTGATACCCTTGGGACAGTCATAGTTTTTGGGTACGGTATTATGTCCGCCTTCTCCCTTTTTGGACGGAAAGAGGCCTGGGAGAGACTCGAGAAAAAAACAAAACAGTGGTCGGTTGTTGCGGTAATCCTCCCTGCTCCAGCCCATTTGTTTTCCGTTTTCCTGTATGGACTTGGAACCTTCGAACGGGCGGGGCAGATGGTGGCGTGGTTGATGCTCGGCGGGCTTGTCGTCGTTTTTCTTGGAGGAATTATCGGGGCCATATCGATTGCTCGCGGCCACTGGAAAACCCGGACGGAACGGGTCCTTTCGGGTAGCGGATTCCCAGTCATCGTAAACGGAGAAGCCGTATGAGAAATGACGCCGGAAAGAACAAACTCTCCGATCTCTTTATCGATCTCGGTATCGACCGCTTCTTGGTAAATCCGAATTCAGGGAGTGGGCGGATTCCATTTCTCGATGTAGCACGGTTCGATTCCGAGACGGCCTGTCTGGACGCCTGGTTTCCTTACGGGATCCCACTTCAGGCATATCCTGAGAGGAAACGGTCTGCTTGCAGCTCTGCCGAATATCCGGATGCACCAACCTGTTTCGTGAACGGGAATTGCTATATTTTCCGCTCGGTCCGTCGGCGCGATGGCGTGTGCCTTCTGAGAGTCGATGAGTATGGGCGTAACGGCTCCGCGACCGCATTGGAATGCACGATCGATGAGTTCAGGAAAAGGATCGGCCCCGTTCCACTGTTTCGGAAGTACTGGCGGAGACTCGTCCATTGGTTGTTTGAGTCGATGGTATGATCGAAATCGTCAACGCAACTCTAAGTGGCCCGTATTATCCATTAATCATGGGATACGGGCCACTTTTTCTTGTAGCGACCATCATCAGACGGTTTATGGAAGACAGTTTCTTTGAGCGCTTGATTTTCCGGGTTTCCCATGATACAAAGGATGGGAGGCGTTTTTCTGTAGTAAAGTGGCATTACGCGGCATTCGCAACCTGAGTAGGAGGTCTCACTTTTCCCGTATGACTGCAGTGATGGTATTGGTCGGACATTCGAAATTCGAAATTGGTATATTGGGCCTGTAGTAAAGTGGCATTACGCGGCATTCGCATTGCTGAGTCGGGAGTTCGATTCTCCCCAGGTCCACATGCATTCTTAAGGATACGGTTGGAGCATTGTTCCGATTCCGTCGAAACGTTCCGTTTCGCTCGGAATCGAGAATCATCGGTTTTGTGACGAAATCATATTTCGACAAAACCGGGACTGAGTCGGGAGTTCCCAGCCAGTGGCTGACAGGGATTCTCCCCAGGTCCACCACTTAAGATGAGTCGTTATTGAAAGGGTTAGAATGCCTTCGCGGCAATCGTAACCTGAGTCGAGAACTCCCAGTCCGCAGAAACTATGATTCCAGTGTTGTAGGCTTGGATATTTTCCGGGTTAATCCTGAAAGCATTATTGTTGATCTACAATCATTGCATCTTTTTAATAAATACAAACGAATATGAATAAAAAACTACTTCAAATCGGAGGGCTTGTCATCGCTTTTTTCCCAATGGCGATTACGATACTGACATATCTTTTTGCAGGATTAGTCGGTTGTTCTGTTAATGAGGCCGGATATAGCGCTTGTCGTATCGGTGGTGTCGACTTTGGTAACACTATGTATCATTTCGGCATGTATGGCTGGTTTACGTTCGTAACGATGCCGATAGGTCTCGTGATATGGTTGGTCGGCTTTTTCATGAAGAATGAGAACGTCATAGTCAGTTCGCCGAATGACGGGAAATTCAATACGGCAAAAACATTGATTGTGGTCGGTATCTTGGTGGTGATGTTCGGATCACTTTTTGTGAGTATTTTCGAATCGTTCCTGTTGCTCATTGTCGGGGAATTCTTCGGTCGCCTCATCGTTGCTTTCCCGCTCGGATTTCTTGTCCACTTGTTCGGCTTCATTCTTCTTCTTGTCGGCATTGCAAAATTTGTCAAAGCGAAACGATCCATTTGATCGGGACGGAATCCGGGGATGCTGTATATTTGAACCCCAGTCGCTTGTAATAATCATCCATATGGATACGAATACATTGGCGGAGTATGTCGCGAAGCGGGTCAACGTCGGCGCTCCCAAGGCGGAGATCCGCGAGGAGCTTCTCGCCGTCGGTTGGTCGGAGGAGGAAGCGGATAGCGCGTATCGAGACGGCGTCGTTTTGCTCGGCGCTCCGGTACCGTCGCAAGGGCACCGACCCACGACGGGTAAGAAGTCCTCGACGGTGGACATCATCGTCAATCTGTTCTCGTTCATCCTGCTCGGCAACGTCGCCGTCTCGCTCGGCGTGCTGTATTTCCAGATCATCAACCGGTATCTCCCGGATCCGCTCGTGGCGGTGAGTTTCTACGACGAACAGTCGTCTTCGAGCGCGATACATTATTCGATCGCGGCACTCCTTATCGGCTTCCCTCTGTATTACCTGACGATGCGGATCTGGTTCCGCAAGTTCCGCGAGAACGAGGGACGAACCGAGTCGAGGCTTTCCAAATGGCTTACCTATATCGTTTTGTTAGTGGCCTCGGTGACCGTTGTTGGCGACCTCATCACGCTTGTTTTCACCTTCCTCCAAGGCGAGGTCACGTTTCGCTTTTTTCTGAAGGCGTTCATCATACTGGCAATCGCGGCTGCTATCTTCGGATTCTATTTCTTCGAGCGACGCAAGATCCAATACCGCAAGGACATCCCGGTTACGGTATTCCGTACGTTCGGCATAACTGTCTCGGTATTCGTCGCTTTCGGCGTGGTGCTCGGGCTGTTCGCGGGCGGTTCGCCGGAAGTCACTCGAAGCCGGACCTTCGACAATCAGCGCGCGGAGAATCTTCGGAGTCTCTCCCAATGTATCGGTACCTATGCGAATAACTACGGGGCGATACCGGTGTCGCTTACCGAGCTGAACCGAGCGGGTGATTCGGCGCATTGTTCCAACTATGAGTCCGATCCGGAGACGAAACAGACATACGAGTATCGTGTCGTGACACCGTCCCGGCAACAGGGAGTCGTGAAAGTCGGGGAATATGAATTGTGTGCCACCTTCGCGCTTGAAAGCGAAGGTGCCGTCGCGAACGGATACGGAACGGTCGACGATGTCTGGAGTAAGCACGCTTCCGGCCACTCGTGCGATGCCGTGACGGCCCAACTCGGCGAGCTCGCACCTACGCCGGCACGAACGCCTGCCACGTCGGTCCCTGTGAAATAGACGCGATACGAACGGAATGAGACTGCGAATTATCCGCTCACGCGCGGATTTTTCGTTTTGACTGAAGAACCGACGATCCTTGATATTCTCGTCGATACCTGCTAGGGTTGGCGTGCGAAAGGCGTTTTTTGTTTTTTTAAGAATCTAAACGGAGAAGAGATGGACGCGAATCAGACGTACAAGAATAGCGTGATCATAGATGCCGCAACCCGCGGAGACGCGTTCGTGTGGTATATCAAGCACATTCCATCGATCAAAACGATCAAGATTATTCCCGGAAACGGCGGGACACGGATACGAAAGCATGAACAACTGGATTTGTGGAAGGCTAATCCGAGAGAGGCATCCGCGTCCATCGAAAGTATTCCGATACAGGCCGGACCGAATCAGCCGATTTCGGGTTATGTGAAGTCAGTCGCCGCCTTTGCGGAGATGGCTGCGACGAGCCTCTTAATCAACGGCCCGGCCGATCTGTTGGAAGCCGGGGTTGTAGATGAATTCATTAAGAGGGGAAAGGGGGAATGCATATTCGGTCCGACTCGCGCGGCGGCGGAAATAGAATGGTCAAAGGTGTTTGCGAAAGGGCTGATGTATGAGCACGGCATCCCGACGGCTCCGTATAAGGTATTCGATTCTTCTGAATCGGCCGTTGCATACATCATGTGGCATGGCGCTCCGATCGTCATTAAGGCGGACGGGCTCACGCTCGGGAAGGGGTGCTATGTCTGCCTGACGGTAGGGGATGCTCTCGACAAGCTTGATAGGATCATGGTGCGCCTGGAACATGGAGACGCCGGGAAATCGGTGGTCATCGAGGAATATATTCCCGGACTCGAATTTTCCGTTCATGCACTGTGCGATGGGAATGCCGAAGCTGATTCGTTTATTCTGTTGCCGGCGACGCAGGACCACAAGCAGGTGCACGAGGGAAACGAAGGGCCGAATACCGGTGGCATGGGGGTCGTTTGCCCGGTACCGTGGGTGACGGACGACATCATGAACCGCGTAGGAACAGAAATCATCCTGCCGATGTTGAAGGCGCTTGCCATGAATGGAACACCGTTTCGGGGCTGTCTCAATCCGAACATCATCCTGAAATCGGACGGCTCCCTTTCCGTGGCCGATTGGAACGCGCGGTTCGGCGATCCGGAAACGCCGGTGCTCATGCGTCTTATGAAAGGGGATCTGACACGGGTACTGCGGGCATGCGCCGAAGGACGGCTGAGGGACGTGAAGGACGTGCTCTCGTTTCAGAATGGGTTTTCGGTCTGTGTCATGCTTATCTCGGAAGGGTATCCCGGGAAGTATGATTCTGGGTTCGAGATTACCGGAATCGAGGAAGCGGAAAAGATTCCCGGTGTCGTCGTCTTCTATGGACGGACGGATTATGACAAAGGAGTGTTGCTGACTGCCTCGGGGAGACCTCTGTGTGTCACGGCGGTCGGAGAGACGCTTGAGGAAGCGATAGAGACGGTCTATCGGGCGGTAGAGAGGATTCATTTCAAAGGGAAGGCCTTCCGGCGCGATATCGGAAAGCAGGCGGTGGAGTGGATCCGACAGCATTGAGATGACAGGCGAATGAAGCTGAAAACCGGGGTGGACACATGTTCCATCCCGGCCTTTTTTTACGAAAGATCGATTATCAATACCATTTAAAAAAATCCGCCCGAAGTATTCTTCGGGCGGGGATAAAAATTTGTTTAAAGCATTTTCTCGGCATAGTCGGCAAGTCGTGAACGGACGCACTTTTGGAGTACGATGCTCCCGCTGTATGGCCAGCTTTGGAACTGGTTCACGACATGAGTGAGTCCCGAGCTCGTTTCCGTGAGATACGGCGTGTCGATCTGGGACAAATTACCGAGTAGAATTATCTTCCCGCCTTCTCCAGCTCGCGTGATAATCGTTTTGAGTTGCTTCGGGGTCAGATTTTGCGCCTCGTCTATAATGACGAGTTCTCTCCAGAATGTGTCACCTCGCATCCGACTGATATCCTTTACGTGGATATATTTCCGAAGGAGGTCTTCCCGGCTCATGGGGATTTCACCTTTTCCTGAATGGTTCCTTATCATCACTGGCTTTTCGTGAAGCAGGTATCGTAAATTATTCAGTAGTCCGCCCATCCATGGAAGAAGTTTTTCCTCTTCGGTTCCCGGAAGGAATCCGATGTCTTCGCCGGTAAGGATGGTAGCTCTCGTGAAAATCACATTGGTGTAGAGATTTTGCATGATGACCTGTTCCAATGCGGCCGCAAGTGCAAGGAGTGTTTTTCCGGAGCCGGCCCGGCCAAGGAGCATCACGAGGTCGATACACTGATCCATAAGGAGATTCATGGCGAGGTTCTGTTCGTCATTCTTCGGATGTATTCCCCAAATAGCATTCTTTTTCGCGGAGTAATCCGTTACGGTTCTGAGGTGGGCGACGTCTCCCTGTACATTCACGACCGATGTTTGCTTGTCGATGTGGTTGTGTCGTGAGATGACAAATTCATGTGGTCGGAACATTGTACAGAACGAACCTTTCACCATGAAATCACGGTTCTTTACTTGCCCATCTTCATGTTCGTCGAGTAGCTCGTGATTATCCCAGAAATCGTCGGGAAGCACGTGAAATCCAGTACGGACGATATTGGAATCGTCGAGCGATCGGGTCGTGCCGTCACCCTTGTAGTCCTCGACGTGGATGCCGAGTGAAAGCGCCATCAGATAGGCGTTCGTGTCCTTGGTCACGAAAATCACGTCTCGATTATGGTAGTCGTTCTCCTGAAGATGCGTAACGATTGAAAGAATTATGTCGTCGTTCTCTTGCTGGTACGGGGACTTGGAGAATCGGTTTGAGATATGATCTTTTTGAATGATCATCCGTCCGGTTGCGGTCTTTTCGGATGGCAACTCGAGCGGAATTCCATCCTTGTCCAAAGCGGAGAGGTCTCCCGTGATCCATTTTATGAGTCGTGACGCTTCGCGTGCATTGTGCGCCGGTTCCTCGAGTCCCTTTTTGAATTTGTCGAGGTCACGGATTACCTGGCGTGCGATGTAGATATCATGTTCCTTGAACTGGAAGAGGCTATGATAATCATGCATGAGCACGCTGGTGTCGATGACAAACAATTTTTTAGTATTTGTTTTTTTTGACACGGGTGTAGTAGCGATGTAAGTAGGTTTCAGTATTGAGTCGTTTGTTCCACTCATGGAATGCCTCCTGGAATTTGGTTGATGGAAGGGTGTTTGTGAGAGAGTCATTCATTTGTTAAAGAGAGCTTTTTAGGATGACATATCCCTGATTTTTCTGCAAATCCAGGCTTTTCTGAGGGGTGAGCCGTTTTGACCGTTCGAACGGCATAGCGGATGGCTGGGAGATATTTGCCATCGTGCGGATTCCCGTCTATACTGTATGGGAAATAAGGAAAACTACCGTTTATGAAAGTGGTGCTCAAACAGGAGGTAAAAGGGGTCGGAAGGGCCGGCGAGGTCAAGAACGTCGCGGACGGGTATGCCATGAATTTCCTCTTCCCGAAGAAGATGGCTGAGCCGGCGACCGAGGCGACTTTGGCCCGAATCGCGTCGGATACCGCCAGGAAGGCGGCCGCGAAGGAGACAGCGGAAGCCGAGGTGAAGGCGGCCGCGAAGGCGCTTGCCGGTGCACGGCTGGTCATCAAGGCGAAGACGAAGGATCGGAAGCTCTTTGGGTCTATCGACGCGGCGGGTGTCGCGGCGGCGATTACGAAGAAGGGGATAACCGGGGTGATGGAGCGCAATATCGTGTTGCCAAAGTCGATCAAGGAAACGGGAGAGTTTCCCGTCGAGGCGAATTTCGGGACCGCGAAGGCAAAATTTCTGGTCGCCGTCGAGGCGGAAGGGTAGGAGGATGGCCTCCGCTCTTTTTTTATGCGTGAGGTCGGTTTTTATATTTTTCTCACACCGTAGGAGGGGCGGGGAAAAGTTATGGCAAAACGAAACGATAAACGAAAGGCGAAGTATATCTTCGTGGTGGGTGGCGTGATGAGCGGGGTGGGCAAGGGAATCACTGTGTCGTCCATCGGCAGGTTGCTTCAGGCCCGCGGACTCCGCGTGACGGCGCTCAAGATCGATCCCTATATCAATGTGGATGCCGGAACGATGAACCCGACCGAACACGGGGAGGTGTTCGTGCTTGCCGACGGCTATGAGACCGATCAGGACATGGGCAACTACGAGCGGTTCATGGGGCTCCATCTCGATCGGGGCAACTACATGACGACCGGGCTCGTCTATAAGAGCGTCATCGACCGCGAACGGAACCTTGAATACGGCGGTCAGTGCGTTCAGGTGGTGCCGCATATTCCGCGCGAGGTCATCTCCCGCATCAAGGCGGCTTCCAAGAAGGCCGAGGCCGATGTTACGATCGTCGAGATCGGTGGCACCGTCGGGGAATACGAGAACATCCTCTTCCTCGAGGCGATCCGCATGATGAAGATCGAACATCCCGAGGACGTGCTGACAGTCATCGTGAGCTACATCCCGACCCCTTCGACGGTAGGTGAGATGAAGACCAAGCCGACCCAGCATGCCGTGCGGACCCTGAACGGGACCGGCGTCCAGCCAGACATCATCATTGCGCGTGCCGATCGGGCGCTCGACGAGAAACGCAAGGAAAAGGTGGCCACGTTCTGTAACGTACGCAAGGAAGACGTCATCTCCGCGCCGGATATCGACAGCATCTACGAGGTGCCACTCAATTTCGAGAAGGATAAACTGAGCGATCTTCTGATCCGGAAGCTCGGTCTTCGGGCAAAGGCTCGGACGATTGGGGAGTGGGAGAAGCTGGTGGTCCGTGCCAAGTCGGCGAAGAAGCCCGTGAAAATAGCGGTCGTGGGCAAGTACTTCAACTCCGGCGACTACGTGCTTTCCGACGTGTACATCAGCGTTCTGGAGGCGATCAAGCACGCCTCGTTTGCGGCCGGCCGACATCCCGAGATCACCTGGCTTAGTAGCGAAGCATACGAGAAAAACCCGGCACAGGCGGAAGAGCTTTCGGACTTCGACGGTGTGCTTATCCCGGGCGGATTTGGGAAACGCGGCATCGAGGGGAAGATCGTCGCGATCCGTTTTTGTCGCGAACACAAGATTCCATACTTCGGACTCTGTTATGGCATGCAGCTCCTCGTTATCGAATATGCGCGTAATGTGTTGGGCCTGAAGGGTGCGAATACGGCTGAGATCGATCCGAAGTCCAAGCACCTTGTGATCGACATCATGCCCGAACAGAAGGAGAAGCTGAAGAAGAAAGATTACGGCGGGAGTATGCGCCTTGGCGGATATACGGCCGTACTGACGCCCAAGACCATTGCCGCCGTCGCGTACGGTGCGACCGAGGTCGTCGAGCGGCATCGGCACCGATACGAGGTGAATCCGGAATATGTCGCGAGGCTCCGCGAGGGCGGGCTCGTATTCTCGGCCACGTCGCCCGACGGGGTTTTGATGGAAATCGCCGAGTTGCCCAAGTCCGAACACCCGTTCTTCCTTGGTACGCAGTTCCATCCCGAATTCCAATCCTCACTCGCCGAACCGCATCCTCTCTTCCTCGCGTTCATCAAGGCCGCCACTTCCAAACACCGGGCGTAGGGAATTCCAGGGCCATACGCAATATGGGATTCTGAATCTTAAAAGTCTCTTCATAAGCATCCTTCATATTCCAACCCCTCCTGTCCTCCCCTTAGGATAAGACAAGTTATAAGGAAACCGTCTTGTATATCCTGAAAAACTCTCTGAGAAACTTGCGGGCGATGGCGATGATGCAGGTGAAATAATGTTTGCCGGATGCTTTCACGGATTCGTAATAAGTGGCGT
>Ga0194037_1002391_pt1 | contig 12546 bp, 3 predicted proteins | sample JunL306m_MetaG_FD_148653 | JGI IMG/M metagenome (GOLD analysis project Ga0194037, IMG submission 148653) | Anoxic zone freshwater microbial communities from boreal shield lake in IISD Experimental Lakes Area, Ontario, Canada - Jun2016-L304-6m | ecosystem: Environmental > Aquatic > Freshwater >...
CATTTTTCCAGCTCCTCCATCAGGGCCCGGATGTCATTCCTGCGGACTTTATTGTTCCTCTCAAAACGCAGAACCCTGTCGGAGAGCATCATGACATTTTGCTCGCCAACTGCTTTGCGCAGACCGAAGCGCTCATGAAAGGCAAAAATGAGCAGGAGGTTCGCCAGGAACTTGAAGCCGCCGGGTGCGACGATGCCGAACTGGGTATGCTGCTGCCGCATAAGGTGTTTCCGGGAAATCGTCCGACGAATACCATTCTCGTGGACGAACTCAATCCCTTTACGCTCGGAAGCCTTATAGCCATGTATGAGCATAAGGTTTTTGTGCAGGGCGTTATCTGGCAGATCAACTCCTTTGACCAGTGGGGCGTGGAGCTTGGCAAACAGCTTGCCAAAACTATTTTTTCTGAGATTCAGGGCAGTGAAACAGTTTCCGGGCATGACAGCTCAACCAACGCTCTTATCAATGCCTATAGAGCGTTTCGTTCCTGAGACACTCGTTTTTTTGACAGGCCACCACTCCCCTCTGCGATTACAAACAGAGAGGAAGGGTGGCTTTTTTTAGCGGAATTTTCGATAGTCGATATCGAATTTTTTGATGCGCAGCCCCATGATTCTGTCGGAAAGGCCGAGTTGTACTGCGGCACGGGACATGTTACCTTTGGTGCGTTTGAGTGCTTCCATGATCATCTCCTTTTCAATGGCGTCAAGTTTCTGCAGCAGAGAACCGGTATAAGGGGTTCCGCTGGATTCGGCTGTCTGGAGCGTCGGCGGGAGGTGATAGCCGTGAATAACATTATCCTCGCTCAGAATCACCGCCCGTTCCATACAGTTCTGAAGTTCACGGACATTGCCTGGCCAGTGATAGCGCATGAGCATGTCGATAGCGGTGGTCGAGATGCGCCGAATTCCTTTATGGTTTGCCGCATTGTATTTTTCCACAAAATAATCGGCAAGCAGAAGAATATCTGTTTTGCGTTCGCGAAGCGGGGGAACGGTTATGGGAAAAATATTGAGGCGGTAATAGAGATCTTCCCTGAACAGTCCGCGTTGTATCAACTCCTCAAGATTGCGGTTTGTTGCCGCAATGACCCGCACATCAACCTTGATTGTTTTTGATCCTCCGACCCGTTCAAACTCCTTTTCCTGAATGATTCTAAGAAGTTTCGCCTGGACCGACAGACTCAGTTCACCGACTTCATCAAGAAAGATGGTTCCGTTGTGGGCAAGTTCAAATCGGCCTTGACGGGTAGCCAGTGCTCCGGTGAAAGCGCCTTTTTCATGTCCGAAGAGCTCGCTTTCGACAATACTTTCCGGCAATGCTGCGCAATTGAACTTGATGAACGGCTTGTCGGCCCTGCGGCTTTTAAAATGGATAGCGCTTGCCACCAGCTCTTTGCCAACACCGCTTTCCCCCAGTATCAACGTTGTTGCGTTGGTGTTCGCAATCTTGTCAATCATTTTATAGAGAGCAATCATCGGTTTCGTATTGCCGATAATATTTGCCGGTCGCTCAGAGGCTGAAATGGTTTCATCGTCTTGCTCTTCTGTCTCGCGCTTTTGTGGTGAAGAAGACTTGCCGGTGAAGATTGCTTCATGAGGCGTTTTTGTGTTCTCCTCATGGGCAATCTGCTTTAGGCGCACGGCTTGGGAAATCATGGAGGCGATAATGGAGAGTTGATCAACATAGTACTGTAACATGTCGATGCTTTCTTCTCCAGCTTTTGCTTTTTTTGTTCGATCGTCTGCCGCTGCCGGGGCAAGCTGGCGGTCAGCGCTCAGTGTTCCGATGATTTCACTACCTGCCTTGATAGGAATGCATATAAAACAGAGGTTTTCTTTTTTTGCCTTACTCCGTGACCGGGTTCGATCGAGAAAGAGTGGTTCGTCGATAATGGAGGGGACAATAACCGCTTTGCCGGTTTTAACCACATGCCCGATAACTCCTTCACCGATCTGATAACGGCCTCTCTCTTTCTCTTTTTCGGTCAGTCCAAATGATTCGTTGATAACAAGTTCGCCGGTATCACGGTTAAGAATGGTGATCATCCCCCTGAGCATGTTCATGTTTTCAGACATGATGAAAAGAACAAGCCGTAACACCTTGTTGATATCATCTTCATTGGTGATAGTTCTGCTGACTTCAGCAAGCAGGCTTATACTGTTATGGTCCTGATCCTGTGTTATGAGCATGATGCTTACGATCTAATTTTCTCAGTGTTTAACCAAGAGTGTACTGTAAATGCTTTCGAGTTCTTCTGGATGCAATGCCCTTTTCTTTTCAGTGGCAGTTGTGCGGACAATCGCCAGAAGATGATTTGCCTCATTTCTTGTTATCATAATTCCCCGGTTGGAATAAAAATGCTGTAATGAGGCGCTTCCCGAGTGTTTTCCAATCACCAGCTCATGCTTGTCACGACCAACCTGATCAGGAAGAAACGGTTGATAAGAGAGCGGATGTTTCAGCAAGGCTGCACAGTGAATACCCGATTCATGCTTGAACGCCGATGTACCCACAACCGGTTTCTGAGCTTCAATAACTCTTCCCGCAGCCTTGCTTACCACATTGCAGAGATGTGCAAGCTGGCAGGTATCAATGCTTGTCTTATACTTTTTCGATAATTTCAAAGCTATAGCAAGCTCTTCAAGGACCGCATTACCGGCGCGCTCACCAAGTCCGGTTACCGAAACACTGACCGCCTGACATCCAGCTTCCAGAGCGGTAAACGCATTGGCTGTTGCCATACCCAGATCATTATGGGCATGAAATTCAAGAGCCGCAGGCGATGCTGATTTCAGCCAGCCCACAAGGCTCATCACCGATGGAGGAGTTGCAATACCTACAGTATCGGCAATTCGTATTCTGTCAGCGCCGCATTCAGTCGCATCAAGCACAAAACGTTTCAGCAGTTCGGGCTCTGCACGTGTTGCGTCCTGCGCTCCGACGCTGACAATGTTGAAATATTTTTTCGCCTTTGGAACAAGTTCCTGCAACTGTTGCTGTACCCAGGCATAATCTCTTTGCATAAGCTTCAGATACAAGTCGGAGACAGGAAAACTGATATGAACCGCTTCGGTGCCGCAGATGGAAGCATCCTCAATGTCCTGCCATTTTGCACGGGCCCAACTGGTCAGCCGTACCGGGAGATTCATCGCTGCGATTTTTTTGATGACGTTCTGTTCATCAGCGCTGATAGCCGGGTAACCGATTTCAAGTTCATTGACGCCGGTATTGGCAAGCAGAGAGGCAATTTCTATTTTTTCAGCAGCGCTGAACACCACTCCGGGAGCCTGTTCCCCGTCTCTCAGGGTGGTATCGATGATCCAGGGCTTGATCACCGAAGGAAAAGATGTCCTGCTCTCTCTTTGCATGTTCTGAGGGTTTCTTCAGTGAACAAAAGAATGTATAAGCGCTTGCTTGATGGTTGGCTTTAATTTAAGGCAATTGCATTATATTCCTTAATTAATAAGGTTATTATAAGAAAATATAATAAAATTTCAGACATTTTTGTTAAGTCATTTTCGGCGGCTATCGTGAACCTCTTTATTGCTTATTTTGTATTGAAGGAGGCGTGGTTCATCGCTGGACGGGGATGAATGAGGGTGTGATTATAAGCTTGCGGGTATTTGAGAATTTCTCGAATGGTAAGATTTATTCAAAACTCAATAAAAAAGAGGAAATATTTTCCTGATTAAACAATACGTGAGGATCTTCTTATAAATAAGTTTTAAATTAAGAAACTTTCTTTTGCATAGTCGCTGTCGCGTAGTTTCGCCTTCGATCTTTCAGTTCTCTTTGAAAACTTTCTTACAATCATGAAAAATATGAGGTTGGACCGTATCATTTTTCGTAGTCGTGCCACTAAAATGGCTCCGTTTATTCTCTTGATGCTATCCTGGAACGGAGCTCACGCTTCAGTACCTGCGACACCCTTCGTCAAAGATAAAACAGTACTTACTCCGCAATCTTCTGCTGATGCCTCGAACAGGATCGTTGTCAGAGGGTTTCTCCTGACGGGCAACTCCCTGATAACAGCCGAAAAGCTTCAGCCGCTTCTTGCTGGCTATCTCAATCAGTCTTGCGACCTTAACATGCTGCGCGAAGCTGCCAACAAGGTGACGGTCGAATATCAGCGTCAGGGGTACTCGTTGGCGAAAGCCTATATTCTACAGCAGAATATAGTCGATGGTATGGTTCGGGTAACTATTGTCGAGGGCAGGATCGGCAAGATTATTGTCGAAGGTAATACAAACTACTCGACTAATTTCATTTCCCGATATCTCACATCAGGGAAAGACAAGAGTGCAGTAACGACGGATATCCTTCAACACGGCCTTCTTCTTCTTAATTCAAGTTTTACTGATCTGAAAGTAACGGCTAATTTTGTTCCTGGTCAGGAGCCTGGTACGACCGACGTGCATGTCAAGGCAGATGATGGTATTCCGCTTCATGCCAGACTCTCCACCAACAATCTCGGTTCCGAGTTTGTCAGTCGTTACCGTTTCGGCGGGCAAGTTGAAGTGACGAATGCCCTGACTCCTGGATCGTTCTTAACGGTTGGTGGTTTTGTCGGAGACCAGATCAAAAGCATGCATATCCTCAACGGGGGGTATTCGTTTCCGTTTAACTCAGTTGGCACCATCATAGGTATCAATGTCCTTGATGGTAATTTTGAAGTTGGTAAAGATTTTGCCGCGCTTGGCATTCATAACGATCAGCTCAGTGGCGACGTTTTTATCAAACATCCCTTCATTCTGGACCGCAACTCCTCTTTATCCGGCAAGGCAGGTTTCCGGGCTTCCGGTGCCCGGTACTATGACGCGTTTCAGGAGTCCAATAACGAGCAACACAAAAAAGACAATATTCGTGCGCTGTATGTTGAGGCGGAGGGTGACATGGTCGCTTTTGGGGGAAGGAGTCTGGTTAGCGCCACGCTTACAAAAGGTATGGGAGGCTTGTTCGGTGGAACAACATCTGGTGATGTTCTGACCAGTCGAGAGAATGCGAGCAATGAGTTCACCCGTGTCAACCTTGAAGTTGCCCGTCTGCAACCCGTGAGCGATACCTTCTCTACCCTGCTCAGATTATCTGGCCAGTGGTCTTCCACAAATCTGCTTGCCGGTGAAGAGTGGCTTATCGGCGGCATCAACTCCGTGCATGGTTATGCCGCCGGTGAGGCGTCGGGTGATCAGGGATACACCGCAAGTCTGGCTCTGCGCGCGAACCCCCTTGTCAACAAGGAGGTGCTGCAATTGTCATTGTTTATGGACTACGGTAGCGCCAATAAAAAAAAACCGATGATCGGTTCAAAGGCAACGACGGAGCTGACCGGTGTGGGAGCAGGTATTTCTTCCCATTTTAATACGGTTTCTCCGACGGATATCCGTGTAGACATTGGCTGGCCACTCAACCCGTCAACCAACTTTCTCAAGGAAACACCGGTACTCTACTTTGATGCGTCAATTCGGTTTTAGATGTATCTTTTGCCGAAATGCCAGTCGAAACCATATTTTTTTCTGAACTCCCACACAGGGTATTTTGATTATGAAACACTCCTTCCACTCCGCCCGCTTGAAGCGCTTTATGAGAAAGCCTTTGATCAGTCTTTGTACAGCCGGTACGATCCTTTTCTTTTACCCCTTGCACTCTTTTTCTGCTCCAACAGACGGTTTGGTGGTAAAAGGTTCAGCCGCCATTTCCCAGAGCGGACTGTCAACGATTATTGATCAGGGAAGTGCCCGGGCGGTTATCGACTGGCGAGGGTTTGATATCAGCGCCAACGAACGGGTACAATTCAACCAGGTGAGCTCAAGCGCGATAGCCCTGAACCGTATTACCGGCGGCAATCCGACCACTATTCTTGGCCAACTGGCGGCGAACGGACGAGTTTTCATTTCCAATCCCAATGGTGTGGTGTTTGGGGCCGGTTCTCAGGTGGACGTTGCCGGTCTTCTTGCCACGACACTTTCGGTTAATGCTGATGATTTTATGGCAGGGAAGAATGCTTTTACCCAGGCTTCCGGCTTCTCTCCATCGTTTGTCGTCAATCAGGGCGAGATCAGGATAGCCGACAACGGCTTCTGTTTTCTTGTGGCATCGGGAGTCCAGAACAGCGGGACGATTATTGGTCAGCTCGGCAAAGTTGTTATGGCTTCAGGCGACGCGCTGACCATCGATTTTAATGGTGATGGTCTTGTCACCTATACGGTCTCAGGAAAGGTTCTTGAGAGCATCATCGGCCCTGACGGAAAGCCGTTTGATGCCGCAGTCAGCAACACCGGCACCATTACTGCGCCAGGCGGAAATGTTGTGCTCGTGGGTAACGGAGCCAAAGATGTTTTCTCCTCTGTGGTCAACAACAGCGGCCTTATTGAAGCGACGTCACTTGTCGCGAAAGGGGGCGAGGTTGCTCTGCTTGGCGGCGACGAAGGCATTGTACAGAACACGGGCACTATTGATGTTTCTGCGGCTGAAGCTGCTGCAATGGCGGGGCATGTTGCCATCAGCGGACAGTACGCAGGCAACTTTGGCACGATTTCCGCCAAAGGAGCGACTGATGTGAATGGCGGCCTTGTTGAGTTCAACTCAACCATCCATACGCTGCTTGGTTCCAGCAGTTTCATCGATGTCAGTGGTCAGGATAACTCCTCGGCAGGGAGCGTGCTGATCCGTTCCGACAACCACTCCACGTTTGGCGGTCAGGTGCTTGCCCGTGGCGGTGACAATGGCGGTGATGGTGGTTTTGTGGATGTATCGAGTCTCGGGCAGGTTGATTTGTGGGGCACCGTTGATGCCCTGGCGCCTGCGGGCAAGATCGGGACGCTGCTGATTGATCCGAAGAATATTATTGTGGCGACTTCAGGAGGGTCTGCCTATTCAGCAGGCAGCAACAATCTTTTTACAAGCAATTCAGGGGGGGATACGATTATTACCCCGACAAGCATCAATAGTTCGGCAGCCACAGTGGTTTTGCAGGCGACAAGTGATATAACGGTCAACGAAGATATTGCCATGACAGGCAATGCCGGAGCAGGGCTTACCATGCAAGCTGGTCGGTCAGTTGCTGTGAATGCCAATATTTCAACAAGCGGTAATAACGGTGCAGTTTCGATCACCGCGAACGACCCTGCATCAGGTGCAAATGCTGTTAACAGAGGCGATACAACGACTCCTGGCAGTATCACGATGGCTTCGGGGAAAACGATCAGTACTGGATCTGGTTCTATTACGCTGATGGTTGATCCCTCAATTACCTCGCCGTTTTTGGGTGGGGGGATTACAGTTGCCAACCTTACCTCTACGGGAAATGTGACGCTCACCTCGGTTGGCAATATTGCTACGGTTGGCACTTCCCTCATTTCTGGTGGGACGGTCAGCCTTGAAATCAGGAGTGTGCTGGATCCGTCGAAAACGTCGGACATGGCGAGTTACTCCCAGCACAATATTGGCTCTTCTGGATCGCATATAAAGACATCGGCGTCTAATTTGTCGGCAACTACCGAATACGGCGCGATTTACATCGACGAGACGGATGCTGTGACGATCAATAATCTGACGGCTAAATATAAAGGTGCGACGGCACAAGCAAATCTGACATCAGGTGATGTTACAGCCAATGCGGTTGATGGCAGTTCGGTAAGCAGTGGCCTCGATGTGAGTGTAACGGCAGGTGGTGACATTACACTTGGTACCGTTTCAACACCGCATACGCTCTTGATCACTTCAACCGCTCAGGTGCTCGACGGCAATGGCGGCGTCAACAACATTGTCGCAAAATCCCTGACATTGTCGGGCACGGCCATAGGCACGCCTGCTGCCGGCAGCACTCCGCCAGATGCGATAGAGATCCAGTCGCCGACGATTACGTCAGTAAGCGCCAGCAGTGGTGATGTTTATCTTGCTTTAGGCAGCAAGTCAACACTGGCCTCTATTACTGCAAGTAATGATATCGGTATCAGTAATGCAGTGAGCGATCTTACTCTCGGGACTATAACTGCGGGAGGAGGTGATGCGGTAATTACGAGTGATGCGGGTAAACTTCTTGATACGGCAGGCAACATTTCGGCAACAACCGTCAGGCTTGCGGGGCGTGACGGCATTGGCGTTAACGGCACTCCAATAACGACTGCAGCGGCGACGCTTATTACCGGAACAACGACACTAAATGCGGGGACTTACGTTACCAATACCTCTCCGATCAACAGTGTTACTGCTGTTACAAAGGATGGTGAGGTTTCAATTTTAGGACCTGGTTCTTCAACAATTTTAACATTTGTTGACAGCTCCAACATACTCTCGGCAACGGCGTCGACGAAAATATACTTTGCGAATACTAAGGAAGGAATTGAGTTTGGCAACATCAATGCCGGAACAGGCGAGGTTGCGTTGACTGCATCGGGTGCTATAACCGCTGGTTCAGGTTCACTGACGGCAGGTGCAGCCGTTTTACAGGCGACCTCTCTTGGTACATCTGTTTCGCCGCTACAAATTCCGGTTACTACGCTGACCGCTACGGCAACGGCTGGTGGTGTGTACGTTAACGATATCGTAACTGGTCCGCTCACCCTGACCGCCTCAGCCAATGGAACCGGAAATGACGTTACGGTAACGACAGGTGGTGGTCTGATTCTGAAGAGTGTTACGGCGCCTGGTGCGGTAACGCTTACCGCTGTCGGTGCAATGACTGACGGAAATGGGGCCGCATCGACCGCTTCTAATATTACTGCTGCCGCCGCAACACTTTCGGCCGCAAACTTTGGTGCGTCGGTAACAGATAAAATTGATACGGCTGTTACAACGCTTGGTGCCATAGCAACGAATGGCGGTATCTATCTGACGAACACCAAGGCGATGACGTTTACTGCATTGGCTACAGGTGGTGATATTAATCTGTATAATATTGGCAATCTTGCCCTCAAGAGTGTGGGTGCTTCGGGGTATGCAGTAACGCTCACTGCAACGGGCGCAATAACGGATGGCAACGGTTCATCCTCAACCTCCACCAATATCGGAGCTGCCACAGCGAATCTTACGGCATCAGGTATTGGCACTTCTGAAGCCGATCGTCTTGATACGGCTGTGGGTACACTGAACGCTACGACGTCGTCGAGCGGTATTTACATTACCAATACAGGCGCATTGGCTTTGACGGCGACTGCAAACGGCAATGGCGCTGACATCGACATCAACAACGGTGACGGCCCGATTACTGTCGGACTTGTTACAGCGGCGGGCGATGCCGTCAAGCTTAAAACGACGACAAGTATTAATGCAGCAGCCACGAACAAGATTACGGCAAAAGCCCTCACGCTTGATGCAGGATCGAGTGTCAGTCCTGATTTAGTCCTTTCTGTGAGCCAGGTATCGGGAAATAGCACCACTCCTCTTACATTGACCAATGATCAGCCTCTTGCACTCACAGCTTCAGCTATTTCGGGTGGTGGTACTTTTACTGCTCCATCGATTACTATTCTTGATCTTGTCGGTACTCCAAGTGATGATCCTGTTCAGGTTGCTGTGGTTAACGGAACACCCAATACCGCCACAAGCGCAAATTCACTTACCCTGAAAACGACGACAGGCCATATCGTTTTTCTCGATACAACGGATACCATTAGTCTGACAAGAGGCTCCATTGACATTGATGCTGGCGCCAACTCAGGCGACAGTGGTGCTGTGGCCATTATTGGAAACCTCAAAACGGCTGGCGGAGCAATTACCGTGAAGGCTGACAGCCATATAAGCATTGGTGAACTCAACTCTGGCCTCACGGGAAGTCTTGTGACGGTTGCCTCAAGAAATGGTATGATCATCGACGGGAATGGTACTGCTGACAATATTATTGCTGGTTCTGCATTGTTATCTGCCCTGACTCCGTCAGAGTATAATGCGAAGATTCATACCGACCAAAGTATTTCTGATGCATCGACTGCCGAGAGTAAGGCCAACACTGACACCAATACCTATAACAGTACAAAGGCGAATGCCGGTACCTACAGCACCGCGCTTGCTGACGCGAATACCGCAAAAGATGAGGCGACTACCGATGTGGCCAGCAAGCAGTCAACATTTGATGCTTCTGATGAAACCGCCTCAGAAGCTGAGCTTGCGGCTCAAATATTGAGTGATATTGCAGCAGCGCTTGGTATTGTTGCTGATACGGCTGAACTGGTTTCATCTTCAGCCCAGATTATTCCGCTTGTTGGTGATGGTGGCGCTTCTGTGGCCTATACCGCGCTCAAATGGGTAGCTACTGCCGCCAATCTTGGTGCATTGATCTCAGGTGAAACTGCTGGAGCATTAAGGGACATTGCCAATGGCGACGAGGCTGATTTGATTTATGCCCAAAATGTTTTGGATAACAAGGTTTCTACCGCTGAAAAGGCTCAGCTTGACAGTAATGTATGGGCAGAGACACTTTCCACGTATAACAAGATCATGCAGCAGTCTCTCGTGACCAGTGCGGCTGCCCAGCTTGTCAAGGCACAGGCGCTGACTGCAGACAAACACATTGATACCACGGTGTATGATGCTGGTGGTTATGCTCATAAAAGCAGCTATTATGAGGCGAATGCTATTGGCACTTCAGGCAATTATCTTGGTATTCAGGTGCCGGGTCGTGTTGATATTTCGGCAGGCGACAGTAATGTTTATCTCAAAACGACTGGTGATGTAACGCTTGGCACTATTACGGCAAGCTTGAATTATGTGCTTGGACCTTCGGTGGTGATTGTCAGAAGCAGTGGCAATGTTTCCGTGGCTGGTACGGTAAGCGCCACCAATCTGGTGAGAATTGATACCAGCAATGGAGGAATAACCCAGGCATCAGGTGGTAAAATTAGCGTGCCCAACTTCATCGCCAATGCAACCTCAGGGATAGGTAATGGAGCAACGTCAACACCACTGCTGACCAGTGTCACGAATTTTGCTGCAAGTGGTGGCAGCGGCGGTGTGTCAATCAAGAACGACAAGGCGCTGAATATCACTTCAGTGATTGATAACTCTTTAATTAATGAAGCTGCGGGTACTTATGGTACGACCGCTGATTCTCCTGTGGTTGGTGTTACCGCAATCGGCGGTACCTCGGCAATTTCGACGACGGTTGGTGATATTACGGTTGCACAGGCAGTCAGTACGGCGGGCGGAAACGGGAATATCACCCTTGATGCAGCAGGAGACCTTATTTTAAATGCCGCAGTCACAGCCGGCAGCAGTGGTAATATTTTACTCAATGCAAGTGGTTCGGGCAAAGACGTCACCGTTGCAACGGGTATCGACGTCACGAGCGGCAGCGGCAACATCAGCGTGATTGCTGCGAATAACGTGACGTTTAACGCTGGAGCGGATATTGGTACCGGCGGTACCGGATCGATTGACGTTGAGGCTACGACGGGCACGATTTTGCTGAGCCCGACGAGCAATGTCTCGGCAGGCACCGGTGACATCCGGTTGTTTGCAGCCAATGATGTGAATCTTGGCCAGCTCATCAGCACGACTGGAGATGTAAGCATTACGGCGACGGCTGGTAATATTAATGATAACTATGCAATCCCGGCAGTGGATGGTGACAGCACTACTGATCCTGCTCTTAACGATATCACTGCGTCGGGTTTGATTTTGGGTGCGGGGCAAGGGATTGGGTCATCAGGCAATCATATTGAGACGAATGTTGTCGACCTGACGGCCAAGGCAGGCAACGGTTCGATCTACATAGACGAGAGCAACGGAGTGATGGTGAAGGACGTCTCCGTGACGGTCAACCGTGTCAAGAACGACGGAAGCATTACGCCTTTGACGGATGTCCAGGAAGATCTGACGACGTTGGCCGGAACGGGTAATATTGTGCTGAACAGCGCAACGGGCAATATCGTTATCACCGATGCAGCAGACGCGAATGCCCTTGGCGTCTCAGCCACAGGCACCAGCGCGAACATCCTTCTCAATGCAGCAGTTGGAGCGGTCGACATCCAGAGCGGCGTGAAGAGTCTAAATGGCAATATCAGCATCAATGCAGGCACGACGGTTTCACAAAGCACAGCGTCCGCCGACATTACGACCCTGGCCAGCGGCAGGACGATTGATGTGAAGGCAGGTTCGGGTATCAGCATGGTTGATGGCGCGTTGACGCAGAGCAACGACGGCAATATCCGTTACGAGGCGACCACAGGCGATATCACGCTGGGCGAACTGAGCACGGGTACAGTGGATACGACCACGGGCAAGGTTGCCGTCATCGCGACGACAGGCGATATCCTTGATCTTGGAAGTGACACGAGCACGGTGGATATCACCGCCTCCGATCTGCTCATGACAGCAGGAAAGGGAATGGCGGAATCGGATAATCATCTTGAAACCACGGTTCTCAACTTGACGGCCAGGGCAAGCAGCGGTTCGATCTACCTTGACGAGAGCAACGGCGTTACGGTGAAAGATGTCAGCCTGACAGTAGAGAGAGTGAACAATGACGGTACGACGACGACAACCTCCCCGGCAGACAGTCAGGAAGATCTGACGACATCGGGCGGCACGGGTAACATCGTGCTGAAC
>Ga0194037_1002392_pt1 | contig 12544 bp, 10 predicted proteins | sample JunL306m_MetaG_FD_148653 | JGI IMG/M metagenome (GOLD analysis project Ga0194037, IMG submission 148653) | Anoxic zone freshwater microbial communities from boreal shield lake in IISD Experimental Lakes Area, Ontario, Canada - Jun2016-L304-6m | ecosystem: Environmental > Aquatic > Freshwater >...
TAGTGAAGATATCAACTCGTTCAAGGGTTTTTTTCAGTTCCTCCGGTTTCCCCTCAATCCAGAAATTCATAGTGTCGCAAATGACCAGTTTCGGCTTGTTGATCTGGTCAAGCACTTTCAGCTGCAGTTCCGGATCAATGTTGCCAAGACAGACAAACTCAGCGTCACGATACTGCATGGGAACATGAGGATCGAAATCAGCAAAAACGTTCAGCTGAGTATCAAGCGTGTCACGAGTGTTCATGTCGTAATGATACCGTCCAGCCCAGCGGAAGGTTTTCCCATTTTCAACTTTGTTTATCCCTTTTGTATCAATACCTCTGGAATGCAGCAGCTGGAAATGTTCATCCTCGAAGTCGGAGCCCACAACACCCACGAGTTGAACATTATCGGTAAAATAGCTCGACGAGAGGGCAATGTAGGTTGATGACCCTCCAAGGGTGTTAAGCGATTGCCCAAAAGGGGTTTCGATATCATCGAAAGCCAGAGAGCCGACAATGAGAATAGACATAATAGAATGGAATAGGTTTGGTTGATTGAAAATACGAAAGATACGTTTTTCACCGATTATACCGTTCAAACTGCAGGCGGAAGTTCAAAAAGCATACATTGTCCCGGGCTACAGGTTACAGTGAGTTTATGTTCGGCAATTGACCATGATTTTTCGCCTATCAGGTCATACAGAGCTATGCTATCCATGCTGAATTCAAGTGTACCTGTTCTCTGCTCATACAGATTGCTGTTTCCTATAAACAACAGCGACCGCCCACCCGATGTCCTCATCACAGCAAAAAGATCGGTTTCAGATACATAGGGGATGGTCATCGACCCTGTTTCCCCACATTGTATGAGATCGAGATACTGTTTCCGGATTTCAAGTATTCGGGCAATATAGCTGTTGAGTGGAAGCAGGCCGTTACTGTTTTCCCAGTCATAACTGAATGCGCTGAAGAGTGGGAGTTTTTCCGGAGGATAGAGCGCTCTGTCTTCATCAGTGAAGTTCAGTCCGAGGTTCACAGGATACCACTCACAGAGTTCCATGCCCGATTGCAGAAAAGGAATGGCAGGGAGTATGGCGCTCAAGGTAAATATAAAGATCGAGTGGTTTCTTCCTGCTTCTTCCCCTGGGTAACGGAAACAGACTCTCGGAGTATTGTGATTTTCACCGGTTCCAAAAAAAGGAAGAGCAACACCTGTTTTGTTCAGGTAGTTCAATAACCCACGGATAAACACAATATCATGGATGACAAACGGAAGCGACCCGAACACCGCATTAAACCCTTCATTGCGAATTTCCTGGGTCGGATTGAAATTCTCATCCCAGAATGCAAACAACGGATCCTGTTCACGGGCTTTACGTACAATAGTCTTTTTCAGTTCTGAGGGCAAAGCATGCCCCATATCAATCATGGCGCCGTCAATACCATACTGCTCTTGAAAACTGGGGATGATATCAGAAATCTCGTTCCACAGCCCGGTATTACAGGTCGCTGAATCCTCCAGTGCACTGTCGTACATCCTTATAGTATTGTAGGCAATGTAGTTGAACTGGTCATGATCATGCATCTTCAAATAGGTCACATCAGTCCAGGCAGGTTGCTGATCGTCAGGAGGCCAGTCAGAAAATGCACTTGCAATGCGACAGGGTGTCCCATCCTCAGTTGTCCCTTTAAGTATTCCGTCCTGTTCAATGACCGTAACTGGCTGCGCAACAAACTGTTCACGGTACTCATGAGACGGCGCCGGAAGGTTATGCATTTCATGGCGGTCAACCAGTTCATGTATTCTCTGGAGTGTATCCTGATCAAAATGCGGAGGCCCGTAGGATCGAGTGCTTTCATTGTCCCGCAACCAGTAGAACCATTCAGGATGATCCTTTATCCAGCTGCTGTCCATGGACGCCGTTCTGAATACAAACTCAAGAACAACATGTATATCAAGGATATGCGCAGCCTCAACAAAGGCTTTGAGCAATATTTCAGGCGAAAGTCCAAGAACCGGTTCGTCAAGCATTGGATCCAGCTTTCTTGGATTTTTAACGGCATAAGGAGACCCGACTGACCCCTTTTTGTTCTGAGACCCAATTTCAGTGACCGGTAAAATATAGACAGTATTTGCCCCAAGATTCTTTATATACGGCAGCAGCGCAATAGCTTTCAGCAGCGTCCCTGTTTCCCTGAACCCGCATTCGAGTGGTTCAGTCCCGATCGATCCATCACCGTTGTGGTCAAATGCAGTGGTCAGTCGGATAAACAGATTGTAAACGATAGCTTCCTGACGCCAGTCTGTATTGTTATGTTCGGCATTAAGGAAGGTGTTGCCATTAAGGATGCTTTCAATTATTGTTGTAAAATATTCCGATGGGTTGACCTCTTCGAATCCGCAGTGTTGTCCGGTCCAGATGCCGGGAACTCTATAGACGCCCGATGGGAGAGGCTGATTCAGGCTTTTCAATGCCTGGAGGAGCAATGCAAGGTGAGTTGTCTGCAACGTGTGAGCTTATTGTTGATTTCAAGAAGTAGATCGCGAAGAAAACGGGAAGATAACTACTATTATAGACTAACCAACGTATAAGATATTAAATCGCATATGAAGAACATCAGGATTACTATAGAATATGATGGTACTTCCTTTGCGGGATGGCAGAGGCAATCCGGCCGTATTGTAACCGTTCAAGGCGAAATAGAAGCAGCACTCGCTATGATTCTGCAGGAAAAAATCTCTCTCGCTGCCGCAGGACGCACTGATAAAGGGGTTCATGCCAAAGCCCAGACAGCCAATTTCATGAGTGCTTCTAGGATGGCTCCCTCCAGAATAGTTCATTCGTTGAATTCTGTTTTACCTAAAACCATCAGGGTAAGCGACCCGGAGGAAGTATCACCTCACTTTCATTCCCGACACAGTGCCAGAGAGAGGCAGTACCGGTACTTTCTCATTGAAGAGCCGTCCGCTATATACGGTCGTTTTGCTGGCTGTTCGTTCGGAAAACCTGATGTTCAGGTGATGCAGCAGATTGCCGCATCAATTGTTGGTACCCACGATTTTTCCGCTTTTTCAAAGGAAGACCGTGATAATCCCGGGCGTCACTGCACAGTGACCGCAAGCGAATGGTACAGGTACGATCGATACCTGGTATATCAGATTTCAGCAAACCGTTTTTTAAGAAGTATGGTGCGCTATCTGGTTGATGCAATGATAAGCGCAGGAATGGGCGCTTTGTCAAAAGAAGAGTTCAGTCTGATGCTTGATACCGGAGTTATGAGAAGCTCTATTAAACCGGCTTTGCCTGCTGGACTTTTTTTATGGAAAGTTACCTATTAGCGCATGATTCACCGTGCATTAATGGCGTAATAGATTATTGTATTAGTCCAGAAGCGTTTTTATTGTTACTTTTTGGAAATTGGGCTTGCTGATTCAAGCATTGACCTATACCTATTTCCTCTTTTAATGAACGTGCCGCTTGTGAAAATCAGTGTTTATAATAAGGGTATTTTTAATGACAGCTGTGAACGCTTTGATGACAAGGCCTACAGACTGACGACCGGTGGGCCGGACATACGGCAGTTTTTCAGAAGTTACTTGACCATTCTGAAGGCGCTTTTACTTGTACTTTTTTTTCAATCTCTTTCTTTTCCTCTCCACGCCGAAGATTCTGTGACAGCTATCCGCGGATCTCTCCCCAAGTCATCAGTTTCAGATATTCTCGACAGTCTTGTCAATGCGACCTATTTCAAGGACGAACACTTTTCGACCTCTTCAAAAGAGAGTGAAAAGTTTGGCTTCCCTTCAAATTTTGTACCTCAGTACAGCGATTCTGTTTATGCCTCAAGGATAGCAACGCTTGCTCGCAAAACCCCCTTCAACCTGGTGTATAACGAACATGTCAGGGGATTTATAAGGATCTATGCTGTCGACAGGCGAAACATGACCGCAAAAATTCTCGGGCTTACAAAAATCTATTTTCCTCTTTTTGAGGAAAAACTTGATGCCTACAATATTCCGCTGGAAATGAAGTACCTCGCCATTGTTGAATCAGCCCTCAACCCTACCGCCGTATCTCCTGCCGGAGCCAAAGGCCTGTGGCAGTTCATGTACGGCACAGGAAAAATGTACGGCATGCAGTCTTCATCCTTTATTGAAGATCGCTACGATTCTGAAAAAGCAACAGTTGCAGCGTGCCGGTACCTCAGAGACCTCTATAGAATATACGGCGACTGGTTTCTCGTTCTTGCAGCCTATAATTCAGGTCCGGGAAATGTCAACAAAGCTATCAGAAGGGCTGGCGGTGTAAAGAATTACTGGGGCATCTGGAATTACCTGCCCGCCGAAACGCGAGGGTATATTCCGGCATTTATTGCCGTCAACTACATCATGAGTTATTACAATGAACACAATATCCGTCCAGTCCAGCCCGGATTTTTATATCACGATATCGACACATTGCGAACCACCCGTCCAGTCTCGTTCGACCAGATAAATGAAACAATCGGGGTACCCGTACGCGATCTCAAGTTCCTTAATCCTCAGTACAAGCTTGGAATTGTTCCTGTAGCAGGCTCCACCGGCAATGTTATCAGACTTCCAAAGCAGTATATAAGCCAGTTCCAGAAACACGAGCAGGAAATTTATGCGTACAAGTCACCTAAAACGATGGAGCGCGAGCAGCTTCTTGCCAAGGTTGAGAGTCTCAATGCAGGGTCAGGGGCTCAAGGCACCGAAGGGCAGCCTGAAAAGTACCATATCGTTAAAGAAGGCGAAAATCTCGGTTCCATTGCACGATTGTACCGCACCTATATCAGCCTCCAGGTCAGAAACTTATAGTTTTCGGAAAAACTGATACCGTCAGTTCTTCCCGGGATGATGAGGAAACCACCGGCTCCACCGTAAAGAAAAAGATTGGAGTTTACAGGGTAGGCAGAGGCGAAAGTCTTACAACCATTGCCCGAAAGTACAATACTACCGTTCACCGTCTTGCAGAGCTGAACCATCTTAATCGCCGAATGACCATAGTTCCAGGTCAGCGTCTCAAGATCGAACGAGAAGTGACCATTAAAGAACCCCGTTCTTCATCCCGGCAGACCAGGGGTTTAAAAAATCGCAGATCAAGAAGAGACGATTCGTATGATGAACCTCGTTCATACTCCCGACACTCAAGGAGTGCACGAGGAGCAAGAGGCGGCAGGGTTGTAAAAAGTCATAAAGTGAAAAAAGAGAGATCCTCTCATGCATCACATAAACGGAGGCGTTAAGTCAAGGCGCAGGGATAAGTGAGCAATCGTAGTGCTTCGACGGGTCTCTCGGCGGCTGTAATTACTTTTGTTTGTATTGGTTTTTAAAAACGGTAAATGTCTTTCAGCATGTTCCATTAAAAGGAAATTTTATTAACTTAAGCCTTTTCAAGTGTTCAACTGACGAGAACAGAGGTTGGTAGAAAACTACTTAATTCAATAATTCTTAAAATAAGAATCATTAAAACGTATGCGTAATATCATTTTTACCGGAAAGGGTGGAGTTGGTAAAACCTCTATTGCTGCAGCTACAGCTCTCAAAGCAGCAGATATGGGGTACAAGACCCTTATTATGTCTACCGATCCGGCTCACAGTCTAGGTGACTCGCTTGATATTAAGTTAGGGCCATCACCTGTTAAAATTGCTGAAAATCTCTGGGGTCAGGAGGTCAGCGTTTTTGGTGATCTCAATCTGAATTGGGATGTCGTCAGAGAACACTTTGCACATTTGATGGAAGCTCGTGGCATTGAAGGTGTCTATGCCGAAGAAATGGGTGTGCTGCCTGGCATGGAAGAGCTCTTTTCGCTCTCTTATATCAAGCGTTATAACGAACAGAATGAATACGATCTTCTGGTAGTCGACTGTGCTCCTACCGGCGAAACACTCCGCCTTCTCTCCCTGCCTGAAACATTCGGATGGTTTATCAAAATGATCCGTAATGTCGAAAAATTCATGGTTAAGCCAGTAATCAGACCTCTCGCCAAGAAAGTCAATAAAATAAATGATTTTGTAGCCCCTGTCGAGGTTTATGAAAAGGTCGACAATCTTTTCTCTTCTACAGAAGGCATCATTGATCTTCTCGCTGATGGTTCCAAAACAACCATGCGCCTTGTCATGAACCCTGAAAAGATGGTTATCAAAGAGTCAATGCGCGCCTTGACCTATCTTAACCTCTACGGCATTACCGTTGACCGCATTACCATCAACCGCGTTATGCCCGATCAGAGCCCTGACCCTTATTTCCAGAAATGGCGCGGTATTCAGCAGAAATATATTGAGCAGATTGAAGAAGCCTTTGCTCCAATTCCTATTGCTGAAGTGCCATTGTTCGACGATGAAGTTGTCGGCCTCGACATGCTCCGCAGAGTAGGCGACAAAGTATATGCCGACCAGAACCCTCTTGACGTATTTTTCACTGAAAACCCTATTGACATCAAAAAGGTTTCAGATGGTCACTACAAGGTTCGTGTAAGATTGCCATTCATGGAGAATATGGGTCTTGAACCAAAGATTCTCAAGCTCGGCGACGATCTTACTATCCGTATCGGCGATTACCAGAAAATTGTAGCCTTACCTATTTTTCTTGCAGGCATGGAATCAACAGGCGCTTCTTATGAAGATAAGTGGCTCAGTATTGATTTCGCCAAGGCTTAATGGATCCAGGCTTCGCATTGGATGTAACATCGTTTTAAAACAAATAAAAAACCTGCCATCAAGGCAGGTTTTTTATTTGACTGATTTCGTGTATTCTTACAGTGATACGAGATGAGCAACGTCAACCCCATTCACCCCTCTTATTCCATCCAGCACTTCAGAAGTCACATCTCCATCTACTACAATTGCAGTCATGGCTACCTTCTTTTCTTCGTCCCTTGAAAGAGCTATATAGGCGACATTCAAGTTATGCTTCAGCAGGATTTGTGTAACGTTTGCAATAACGCCCGGTTTATCAAGATTATTGTAAATGATAATGTTGCCTTCGGGTTTAAATTCAACAAGGAACTGGTCAATCATAACAATCCGCACCTCTTTATCACCAAAAACAGTTCCCCCGATCATGCGTTTTGAGGTTCCGTTTTCAAGCTCAAGGCGGATCAGGTTCGTATAGTCAGGATTTTCCTTTTCAAACTTCTGGTCCAGAGTGATACCGCACTCCTTCGCCATGGTGAACGCATTGATGTAGTTGGTGTCCTTAGACTGTCGAACATCAAGAAACCCTTTCAAGGCAGCAGCGGTAATAACTTCATTGAATTTTTGAAGGAATTCACCCGAAGTTCTAACCGTCATTTTACTTGCTTCCTCAGGCGCCATCTGCGCCAGAGTAGCTCCAAGTTTTTCAGCAAGGGTCAGATACGACCGTACACCGGGAGCTTGAGCCAACTCTACCGCCGACGCATTAACAGCGCCTTCAAGTTTTCCCTTTCGTTTCCATTCAACAATCTGTTCGGCTATCTGGATGGCAACCTTCTGCTGCGCCTCATTGGTCGAAGCCGCAATATGCGGGGTGGCAATAACCTGTTCGAGTTTTAAAAGAGGATTGTCCGCATTGACCGGTTCTACCTCAAAAACATCAAGAGCAGCAGCAGAAACTTTTCCCGACTCAATCGCTTCAGCAAGGTCAGCTTCATTAATAATCCCGCCTCTTGCACAATTGATGATAATAACGCCCGGTTTCATAAGGTCAAGCGTATCCTTTGAAACAAGGTTACGTGTTGATTCATTAAGCGAGGAATGGATAGTGATAACATCAGCACGCATGAAATTTTCATGCAGAGGGAGAAGTTCGATATTCAGATGAGTGGCGAACTCGTCAGGAATCATGGGATCATAGGCAATGGTGTTCATACCGAATGCCTGCATACGCGACGCTACCTCACGTCCGATTTTCCCAAGCCCGATAATTGAAAGGGTTTTCCCTTCCAGTTCAATCCCCGTGAATTTTTTTTTATTCCAGTTACCTTGTTTCAGATCCGCTGTCGCCTGCGGAATACGGCGGGCAGCAGAAAGGATCATGGCACAGGTATGCTCAGCAGCCGAAACGGTGTTTCCACCCGGTGTATTCATAACGATAATGCCGTTGCGGGTAGCAGCCTCAATATCGATGTTGTCAACTCCAGCTCCGGCTCTTCCGATAAGTCTCAGGTTAGTCCCGCACTCGATAATTTCCGCGGTTACTTTTGTAGCACTTCTGACGATCAGCTTTTCGTATCCCCCGATGATCTTTTTGAGTTCTTCCTTACTGATTTTCGGTATTTCGGTCACGTCAAAACCGTTCTGAGAAAGGATTTGACCGCATTGTGCATCAACACCGTCAGTGATCAGTACGTTCATGTTCTTTTTTGATTATTGTTTGCCTTGAATTATATGCAACGAAGTTCACAATGCGGACAATGTCCATTTTTGTTCCCTTTCGTACTTTACTGCTATAATATATTTCTTTTTTTGAGGCAATAAGATTAAAAAATCGAGAGTATCAAGAGTTGCTCTTAACTACGAAGCCAACAAACCCCTAAACCCCTAAACCCCCCGCAGGAACTTTATAGGACTCAATGCCGATTATATATTGATGTTTTTTTTATCTTGCATCTTATTTATTTCTATGGTGATATATTATTGTTGAAAACGTATGGAACAGTTACATGATTTAAGAGTTTCACGAATTATTCGTCTTTCTTCTCCAAGGGATCTCAAAGATAAGCTCCCCGTCGATGAAGGTATTGCAGATACCGTTATTGCTGGACGTCGTGAAGTTGAAAATATATTGACCGGCAAAGATTCCAGAATGCTGGTTATTGTCGGACCTTGCTCAATCCATGATATTGATGCAGCCCGTGACTATGCGGGAAAACTTTCGGCATTGCGAACCGAACTGCATCAGGATCTGTGCATCCTGATGCGCGTATACTTTGAAAAGCCCCGCACTACCGTCGGATGGAAAGGATTCATCAACGATCCTCATCTTGACGATACCTATGATATTGTGCACGGACTTTTCCATGCCAGAAAGCTACTGCTTGAAATCAACACCATAGGCGTGCCGGCAGCAACAGAGTTTCTTGACCCAATAACCCCGCAGTATGTCGCCGATGTAGTAAGCTGGGCAGCGATAGGGGCCAGGACAATTGAGTCGCAGACCCATCGTCAGATGGCCAGCGGTCTCTCCATGCCGATTGGCTTCAAAAATTCAACAGACGGACGTATCAACGTAGCCATCGATGCAATTCGCTCAGCAATGCATCCACACAGTTTTCTCGGTATCGATCAGGATGGACACAGCAGTGTCATTACCACAAAAGGCAACCCGTTCGGCCATCTTGTACTGCGAGGCGGTGATAAACCAAATTATAGCGCCGAAAGCATCGCTTACGCCGAATCCCTGATCGAAAAAGCAGGCCTGCAGCAGTCGATTCTTGTTGATTGCAGCCATGCCAATTCAGGTAAAAAACATGAGCAGCAGCTTAAAGTATGGGAAGATATACTCAAGCAGAAAACCGATGGCAATAAAAGCATAGCCGGTGTTATGATCGAAAGCAATATATGTAGTGGCAACCAGCCTTTTCCAGAAGATCCTGATAAACTCAGGTACGGTGTGTCCATAACGGATGAGTGTATTTCATGGGAAGAGACCGAACGCATGCTCCGTGAAGGAGCAGCAGTCATGCATAAACTGATTAACTAAATATCCCCTAGGGAGTTATCATCGCGCTGACTCCTTTTTCTTCAACTTTGCAGATAGAAATATTATGGCTATAGAAATTCGGCAGGTACAGAATAAAAAGGAACGCAAGCAGTTTATAACCTTTGCATGGCAGATTTACCGCAACGATCCCATGCTGAATAAAAACTGGGTACCCCCGGTCATTGACGATTATATGAAGACACTTGATACAAAAGTGTTTCCTCTGTACGATCATGCCGACCTCGCCATGTTTACAGCCTGGAAAGACGGCGTCATGGCAGGCACTATAGCCGCCGTCGAAAATCGTCGCCACAACGACGTACATGGTGACAAAGTTGGTTTCTGGGGCTTTTTTGAGTGTATCAACGATCAGAAGGTAGCCAATGCACTTTTTGATGCAGCCGCCAAATGGTTGAAAGGGAAGGGTCTCAATGCCATGCGCGGCCCCGTCAGCCCATCCATGAACGATCAGTGCGGTATGCTCACAAAAGGATACGACAGCCCTCCCGTTTTTCTCATGCTCTACAATCCCCCCTTTTACAACGATCTTGCTCTCAACTATGGCCATCATATCGGGCAGGAACTGCTTGCCTGGTACATCGATCAAAAAATTATTGATATTTCTCGTCTGCGTCGCATCGCCGAGCATGTCATGAAAAAGGAAGGACTGTCGGTACGGATCATGAACATGAAAGACTTTGACGGAGAAATAGAACGTATCCGAAATATTTACAACAAGGCCTGGGAGAAAAACTGGGGCTTCGTCCCTATGACCGACAAAGAGTTCAACTTTCTTGCCAAAAGCCTTAAACCTCTCGCAAACCCGCATTACATTTATTTTGTCGAGGACAAAAACAAGCGCACGGTTGGTTTTTCCCTTTCTCTTCCCGATGTTAACCAGGCATTGAAACATGTTAACGGAAATCCGTTTTCACCACTTGGTCTGGTAAAATATCTCTGGTACAGCCGCAACATTACCATGGTTCGTACCATTACCATGGGAGTGCTTCCGGAATACCGCAATAAGGGAGTAGACAGTATTCTCAATACGCAGATAGCCGATTATGGAGGAAAGCATGGGGTGTTTGCCAGCGAAATGAGCTGGGTGCTCAAAGCAAATGAGCCCATGAGTAAACTGGCAAAAGTTATCGGAGGCACGCCTTACAAAGAGTACGTTATTTACGAAGCCAATATTTAAGATAAGTATACTTCGGATTATCAGAGGTATCCATTATTCAGGAATTCATGGCAGCGTAAAAGCTAACGAACTCCCGTATATTCCCGCCTTGATCTGCAATCTTTTGCAAGCGTTTTCGTCGAATTCAATCTATGCAGGCAGGAAGAGTCTTATCCTCTTCCTGTCAAGCTTTTACAACTCAAACGATTGCCGATTCTTCAAAAACCTGACTGTAGCAGAATGTAAAGCCTCGCAATCCCAATAACAATGCTTGGCGATGAAGGCGACAGCGTGCCGCCCATAGCAGGCAAAGATCAGCTGCTTGCATATTATTCAGACAGCAACCAGCACCACTACGCCCATCATATGAGCTCTAAGCAGTTCAAGGACGAACTCATCAAGATTACCGAGACTGAACTGTTGTGATAAAGATAACAGACAATTATATGAAGAACAATCCAACCAACACCAGGAATTGGTTTGACCATGGCGGTCAAGCCTATGCCGCTTTTAGACCACAATACCCCTCAGAAATTGCCTCATATCTAACTTCATTAGTGCCTGAGACAAGGCTTGCTGTAGATGTAGGGTGTGGCACAGGTCAACTGACACAACTACTTGCCCCATACTTTGACACAGTTATAGGACTTGACCCAAGTTCCGATCAAATCGCAAACGCTATGCAATCCAAAAGCATTAGCTATCAATGCTCATCCGCTGAACATCTACCGTTAAACAATGGTAGCGTAAACTTGATAACAGCAGCACAATCAGCACATTGGTTTGATCTACCGAGGTTTTATAACGAGGTGCGTAGGGTTGCCAGCACAGACAGCATCCTCGCTTTGATTAGCTACGGCGTTCTAAAACTTGAACCAGGCATCAATGATAGGGTTCAACATTTCTACTGGAATGAAATAGGCACCTTTTGGCCACCAGAGCGCAAATTGGTTGATAGTGGTTACGCCACTATTGACTTCCCATTTACAGAACTTGCTCCACCATCAATGGAAATCCGTCTTGATTGGGATTTGAATGAGTTTATGGGTTATATCTCAACCTGGTCAGCGATACGAAACGCTATAGAAATTGGACGAGAAGACTTGCTACAAAGCTTTTCGAATGACATAACAAAGGTCTGGGGCGATGCCAACACTAAGCATCCGATCACTTGGTCTATCAATATGCGGATTGGAATACTATGATTACTCGGTAAACCTACAGCCCAATCAATTGCTTGGGAGCTGTCCATTCAATGCGATATCCACCAAAACATGAGCTGGGCAAAAGCATTCCCTGAGCATGAGAGTCTCCTTGAAAAATCAAGAATGTTGAATATCAGCTATGAGAGCTCTGGTGTTCGACTTACCTGCAGCATAGGGTGTAATATAGCAAAAAGACTTGAGGGTAATTTGTCTTCAAAATGGAAGATTTTTTGAGACAGCAAAATCGTGCGACTGTTAGAAAATGGGAAATAAGAGCACCTTGCCACGGACGGCTTTTGTCCGATCACTATTGGTATATTTATATTTAATGATATGACCTTTATAACCACCAAAATAACGGTATAAACCTTGATTTCATAACGGCTTATATTAGGTGAAATCGTTTATAAGGGCGAAATAGATTTGTATATTTTATGATATTTAGTTTCTGCTGCATCTTTGGAGCAGTTGATT
>Ga0194037_1002393_pt1 | contig 12542 bp, 9 predicted proteins | sample JunL306m_MetaG_FD_148653 | JGI IMG/M metagenome (GOLD analysis project Ga0194037, IMG submission 148653) | Anoxic zone freshwater microbial communities from boreal shield lake in IISD Experimental Lakes Area, Ontario, Canada - Jun2016-L304-6m | ecosystem: Environmental > Aquatic > Freshwater >...
TGCTATTGGTTCTCTATTGTTTGAAGCTTGGTTTGGAAAATTTGGGGCCAAGGTTTTTGATTTTGCCATGGTCTTAAGTGTGCTTGCCTATGTGAATGTCATATTAATGAGTAACCCTCGTGTCATGTTTGCCATGAGTGAGGATAAAGTACTACCTGCTATCTTTCAAAAGAAACATCCTAGAACCGATGCCCTTGTGCCTGGTTTAACTGTATTTGCTATCACTACTATACTAGTTACTTTTTTTGGTAAAGGGGTAGACGATGTGCTAAGCTTTAGTATTTTTTTAGACTGTATGGGTATGAGTACTTCTGCTGCTACTTTATTAATATTAAGAAGAAAAAAACAAGGCGATGCTAGCCTTACAGGTGCTTTAAAAAAATGGACACCTATTTTCTGTGTAGTATTTGTATTATCCTATGCCTTAGTTGCTTGCGCAGTAGTCATCGATAAACCTTATTCTGCATTAACTGCTGTAATTTTACTCTGTATAGTACTTATATTATATAGAATCTTTTATTATAAGCCTAAGTTGTAAATAGGCCCAATTTTCTTAGGTCCAAGGGCTTTTTAACCCAATTTCACATAGGTTTCTCTCCAAATAGTTAATTTAAAGCCTTTCATCGTTACTTATTGCTGTTCAGCCGATACCTTTTCCGTCTGTCTAAAAATTACTGAACTAGCCCTTTATGTAGTATTTTTGTATTGTAAAAAGAGTTCTAATAATACACACATGAAATACCTAATAACAATAAGCTTATTTTTTTCTTCCATTAATTTGATGGCTCAAGAACCTGCAAAATGGGACCTAAGATCTTGTGTAGAATACGCCATTCAACATAATATTTCCGTGCAGCAAGCAGATGTCCAAGCAAGACTTGCAAAACTACAAGCCGATTTAGCAAAATCTAACAGACTTCCTACCATAAGTGGTTCCTCTGGAATGGGTTTAAGACTGGGACGTTCCATTGACCCTACAACCAATGGTTTCACCAACACACAATTTTTATACAATAATTTTGGATTAAATGGGGGTGTACAATTGTTTAATGCAGGCAGATTAAAAAATAGTGCAGAAGCAAATAGTTTAAGTTGGTATGCTAGTGAAACCGACAAACAAACTATTGCCAATGACATTTCTTTAAATGTGGCCACTTTTTATTTACAAATATTATCGGCTATAGAGCAAACTGAAATTGCTAAAATACAAATACAGCAAACTAAGGAACAATTAGCCGCCACAGCAAAAAGAGTAGAAGTAGGCTTACTACCTGAATTAAATTTATTAGAATTAGAAACACAATTAGCCAACGATAGCAGTAGTTATATTACAGCCATCTCAAATGTGCAACAAGGCAAATTAAACTTAATGGCGCTTTTAAATTTAGACGCCTCTAAGAACTTTGATATTGTGGCGCAACCTGTTGATCAAATTAAAATGCAATCTTTTGCCGATTTACAACCAGACTACGTATTTAATTTTGCTTCTCAAAACTTACCCAATGTAAAAGCAGCAGCCTTGAGAGTAAAGGCCGCACAAAAAAATACCTTGGTAGCAAAAGCAAGTTTTTATCCAACCATTAGTTTTGGATACAACTTGACATCAAACTTTTCTAATCAATTTAATTATATAAGTGGCTATGAGATGAATGGTTTTAGTACAGCAAATGCTAGTTCACCATTTGTAAGTGTGAACAATACTAAATATTATGTTCAATCACCTATATATACACCCATTTCTTCAACAAGAAACTGGAGCTCGGTTTGGAATGGTTGGAATACACAGGTAAGTAATAATTTTGGTCAAAGCGTTGGATTACAAATGTCTATTCCTATTTTTAATGGCAATCAATCTAAAATTGCCTATAAGCAGTCTCAATTAAATTTACAAAATGTAACATTACAAGAAGAAAGTACACAGCGTAAATTAAAACAAGATATTTATGCAGCCTATACCAATGCTGTGGTTTCTTTCAATAAATTAAATGCGACACAGAAAGCATTGAACGCAGCTGAAAAAACTTATCAATTTGCTAGTAAACGTTATGAACTAGGTTTATTAGGCACTATAGAGCTATTAAATAATCAGAATAACTACCTAAAAGCTAAAGTCAATTATAAGACTTCTCAATACGAATATGTATTTAGAATTAAATTATTAGAGTTTTATAAAGGCGAGGCATTAACATTATAAGAAGTAAAAAATAAATACAATGAATAAGAAAGTAATTTGGATAAGCGTTGCAGTAGTAGCAGTTATAGCGCTATTAGTAGGGCTTAAAAACGCAGGCGTTATTGGCAAGGCAGAAGGTACTGAAGTAACTACTGAAAAAGTTCAACTAAGAACCATTACAGAGTCGGTAAATGCTAGTGGTAAAGTATATCCAGAAGTAGAGGTAAAAGTAAGCCCAGATATCTCAGGGGAGATTGTAAACTTATTTGTAGAAGAAGGAGACAAAGTAACAAAAGGCCAAGTCTTAGCTAAAATTTACGCCGATATTTATTCTTCTCAAAGAGACCAAGTGACTGCAAGTGTAAACCAAGTAAAGGCGCAATACGAAAATGTAAAAGCTGCCTTAAGTGGTTTGAAAACGGCTTATGATAATAGCAAGGCCACTAACGAGCGTTATAAAAAATTATTTGCCGACAAAATTGTTTCAAGATCGGAATACGAACAAACTGAACAAGCATTTCGTTCAGCAGAGTCTTCTTATAATTCAGCAAAAGAATCTATTAAAAGTGGAGAAGCGCAAATTCAAGGTGTAAGAGCACAATTAGCAAGAGCTGAAAAAGATTTAGCCCGTACCATTATTACTTGTCCAATGGATGGAATTATTAGTTTAATGAATGTAAAGAAAGGCGAGCGTGTAGTGGGAACAGCTCAAATGACGGGTACTGAAATGATGCGCGTAGCAGATATGAAAAGTATTGAGGTAAGAGTAGATGTGGGAGAGAACGATATTACGAAAGTTAAATTAGGTGATACTGCTTTAGTAGAAGTAGATGCCTATAATAATAGAAAGTTTAAAGGTATTGTTTATAAAATTGCCAACCCTATTACTTCTACTGCTAATACAGCAAGTTCTTCTGCTGAAGTTGCGAATTATAAAGTACATATTAGATTACTTGCAGAAAGCTATACCGATTTAGTAAAAGATAATAATATTTTCCCTTTCAGACCAGGTATGACTGCAAGTGCTGATATTCAAACAAAATCAAAACTTAATGTTGTAACGGTTCCTTTGAATGCAGTAACTACTAGAGACAAAGATGGTCAAGGTAAGGATACTAAAGTAGGTGCTGTTAAGACAGACGAAAAAGCGCCTGCGAATGCTTCAAAAGATGAAGAGTTATCTGAAGTGGTTTTTGTTTTAGGAAAAGATAATAAAGTGAAGATGGTGAAAGTGAAAACAGATATCCAAGACCTTAATTTTATTGAAATCATAGGATTGAAAGTGGGCGATGAAGTGATTACTGGGCCTTATAGTATTGTAAGCAAGACCTTGAAAGACGGAACACTTGTAAAAGTGGTGACTAAGGAAAAGCTTTTTGAAGAAAAGAAGTAAGAAGCGAATTAGCTTTAGATAGATAATAAAAGGGGTGCATTTTATAATGCATTCCTTTTTTATTTGTTTCGTATCTTCGTAATATGGAAAACAGTCGTATAGGTATTATAGGCAGTGGAAGTTGGGCTACAGCTATTGCAAAAATTATAACAGATAATGGACATGCCATTACTTGGTGGGTACGCCAACAGTCAAATATTGACTATTTTGCTAAAAGACACCATAACCCACATTATCTTAGAAACACCTATTTTAATGTTTCTACTATTCATTTCACAGCTAGTATTCAAACCTTAGTTGATCAATCCGATATTATTATAATTGCTGTACCTTCTATACATATTATAGCTGCTTTAGAAGGTATTGAGCCAAGCGCTTTAAAAAATAAAAAAGTTATTTCTGCAGTAAAGGGGGTAATTCCAAAATATAATATTTTATTAAATGATTATTTGGCAAGAACATTTAATTTTCCATTAGAAAGTTATTTTACACTATTGGGTCCAAGTCATGCAGAAGAAGTGGCTGCTGAACAACTTTCTTATCTTACTTTTTCAGGCTTAGATGCAGCTGTCACTAAAATGGTTGCTTCTTTTTTTGAAAATGAATATATAAACACAAGAACTAATAATGATGTTTTAGGGGTTCAATATGCCGGGATAGTTAAAAATATATACGCATTAGGTGCAGGCATAGCCCATGGCTTAGAATACGGCGATAATTTTTTAAGTGTTTTTATTGCTAATGCTGCAAAAGAATTAGATTCTTTATTGAAAGCTATTATACAATCAAATCATCAAGAGGGTGAAAAAATAGATCATACTGCTTCTGTATATTTAGGCGATTTATTAGTTACTTGTTATTCCTTACATAGTAGAAATAGGACTTTTGGAAACATGATAGGTAAGGGGTACTCTGTGCGCGCCGCCGAATTAGAATTGAATATGGTGGCAGAAGGGTACAATGCCAGTAAGTGTATCATGGAAATGAACAAAACTATTCAAGTTGAATTACCTATTATCAAAGCTATTTATCAAATTTTATGGGAAGGGCATGAGCCTCTTGCTAGTTTCAAAGAAATTGAAAAAATATTGGTTTAATATTCATAGGTAGCTCTACTATTCATTTACCCAGAAAAAATCACTGGCAATACCGTCTGCGAAAAATTTAGCTTTTTTAGTAAGTGTATACCCCTTCTCCGTTGGTTCAAGTTGTCCAAGTTTAATATATTTTGAAGCAATAGACATTGCATAAGCAAGATATTTTTCACCATAATGAGCCTTGATATAATGAGTAGAAAAACCCTCAGTTTTTCTAAGTGAAATCATCATGTACTCATTAAACTTTTGATCAAGGTTTAAGTTTTCAATTTCAAAAGGGACTAAATTATTTTTAATAGATTGAAAATAAAGGGCATTATTGGCAATATTCCATTGCCTTTGGTTTCCATTATATGAATGTGCTGCTGGCCCTAAGCCTAAATAAGGGACTTGATTCCAATAATTACTATTGTGTTTACTTCTACTATTGGGCATTGCAAAATTGGATATTTCATAGTGTTCAAACCCGGCGGCTGTTAAAGCATTCACGATTATTTCAAATTGTTTAGCTTGTTTTGAAGTATTAATATCTTCAATTTGTTTATTAGCAATCATAGAAAATAAAGCTGTTTTTTCTTCAACTGTTAATGCATAGCAAGAAATATGATTTATTTTATATTGGATTAAAGTAGCAATATCGTCTATTAAATTTTCATCAGACAAATGCGGTGTGCCATAAATTAAATCGGCACTTATATCATTAAAACCAGCGGCCTGCACTATTTTAATGGCTTGATGAGATTGTTCAACACTATGGGCTCTATTCATCCAAGCCAAAGACTGGGCTTGAAAACTTTGAATACCTATGCTAAGTCTGTTCACGCCTAATGATAGCCAATCGGCAGCAATGTTAGGGTTAATATCATCTGGATTAGCTTCAATAGTAAATTCAAGAAGAGGGGATAAATTAAAATGATTTTTTATGGCTTGAATAATGATTTCTAACTCAGGCTTTTTTAATAAAGAGGGTGTGCCGCCACCAAAATAGAGCGTTTCAATTGGTTCATTTAAATAATTTTTCTGAAGCTTAATTTCTTCTACAAGGGCATGGGTAAATGCTTGAATATGCTGGGTTTGGGTAGAGAAATGAAAATTACAATAGTGACAGGCTTTTTTACAAAAAGGGATATGAATATAAATACCTGCCATAGGAAGCGTTATCTAACAAAGCTAACTATTAGTTACTAATTATGCATCAGGATACTTATTTTTGCAGTAGATGATTTTAAATCTCCATAAAGCTTTTTTTAAACTAGTATGTATTTCATTCATGTGCATACTAACTCTTTCTGTCTATGCACAAAAAACCATTGCTTTAGCGGAACAGGATACGAGTCAAGTTAAACTAGACAGTTTGGTTAAAAAAGACAGTTTGATGATAAAATATATACCCGTAATGCCTAAAACTTACCTAAAGGCGGACGCTTGGTTTATGCAAGAACAGTTAGCTGTCAAAGGAGACTCAATATTGGATAATATTAAAACTTATAAAGCGTATTACAGTAATAAAAAAAATGCCTTCAAGTTGTATTATCAAAGTTCAATTAATAATAGAAATGCTCAAATAATATACAAAATTGAACAGCGTTATGCCATAAATAATAAAGACATTTTATTTTATTTATTGGTTGGCATATTATTAATTTATGGATTTGTGCATAATATGTATCCACAATATTTTGAAAAATTATTTAGCCAATTTAGCCAATCCTCTATGCGCATGATGCAAAATAGAGAACAATTATTACAAAATAATTTTGCTTCTTTACTTTTAAATCTATGTTTTATTTTAAGCTTTTCTTTAATGGCTTCCTTGCTTATTTATAACCGTCATTTATTGCCCATATCTTTTTGGCTTGTTTACTTTTATCTTTGTCTTTTTTTTACAAGTCTCTACATGGGGAAATATATTTGCTTAGAAATTGCGGGGGCTATTTTTAGTACGAAAGAATTAGTAAAGACCTATGTGTTTGTAGTTTTTATGATTAATAAGGTGCTTGGCATATTGCTACTGCCCTTTATTCTACTTATGGCGTTTGCAAAGCCCATTTATTTCCCAGCGGCTATTATAGGGGCTGGAGGCCTTTCTGTGCTGCTTTTTCTATATCGTTATTTGTTTTCACTTACCTCTGTAAGAAACAAATTACATATATCCTCCTTTCATTTTTTTCTTTACCTTTGTGCATTCGAAATATTACCGCTAATGATTTTATACAAATTAGTGGTACAGTATTTTGGCGGAACGTATTAAAAGTTGAAATTAAAAATGGCAATAAAAAAAGTATTGATTTCGCAAGCTCGTCCTGAAAGTGAAAAGTCGCCTTATTTTGATTTGGAAAAAAAGCACAAGGTATCGCTTCATTTTCATCCATTAATTCAATTGGTGCCTATTGCTGCCAAAGATTTCAGAAAAAATAAAATTGATATTACTGTTTTTACAGCTGTTGTTTTCACCAGCAAACACGCCATTGATCATTTTTTCAGAACCTGTGATGAATTAAAAATTAGTATTAATCAGGATACAAAATATTTCTGTATCACCGAATCGGTAGCGCTTTATTTACAGAAGTTTATTATGTATCGTAAACGTAAGGTGTTTTTTGGAGCAGATGGTACTAATAAAAAATTATTCGATGTTTTAAATAAACATAAAGCAAATGAAAATTTTTTATATGTGTGTAGCGAAAACCAACAAGACAATGAAATTGTAAATTGGTTAAAAGACCATGAGTGCAGATATGACTTAGGGTATATGTATAGAACAGAGTTTAGTGATGTAAAAAAAGTATTTGCCGAACATAGTTTCGATGTAATATGTTTATTTACACCTAGCGGTTTAAAAAGTTTATTTCAAAACATGCCTCATTTTAAACAAAATGGAACTGCCATTGGCGCTTTTGGTTCAAGCACCTGTAAAGCTGTAGAAGAAGCCGGACTTCAATTACATATTAAAGTACCTAGTCCTCAAACACCTAGTATGATTGCTGGCTTGGAACAATTTCTTTCCTCTAATAGTAAAAAGAAATAAATAAATTTGCATTCAAATGAATGCAAGTCCAAAGCACACAAATAGTCTTATACACGAGACCAGCCCTTATTTATTGCAACACGCACATAATCCAGTCCTCTGGGAGCCATGGTCGAAACAGGCATTGTCAATTGCTAAGGAACAAAACAAACCCATTTTATTAAGTATTGGTTATGCAGCCTGTCATTGGTGTCATGTCATGGAAAGAGAAAGTTTTGAGGACGAGACAGTGGCCAGCTTTATGAATGCCCATTTTATTTGCATTAAAGTTGATAGAGAAGAAAGGCCCGATATTGATCACATTTATATGGATGCCTTACAAGCCATGACAGGTTCAGGAGGCTGGCCTTTAAATATTTTTTTATTACCTAATGGAAAACCTTTTTACGGAGGTACTTATTTTCCTCCAGTAGCTATGCCACAAAGAGCTTCTTGGATGGACGTTTTACAAGGGGTAAAAAATGCATTCGAAAATAATTATGAAAAATTAGTGGAGCAGGCCAATGAACTTACTAATCATATTGTAAGAAATGTGGTTGTTCCTGTGAACTCGACTGCAGGCAATACCACAGACGTTCTAGAAAATAATGCAGAGCCAATAGCTACCAAAGAAGAAATTGAAATCATCGCTGGGCGTATTTTACAACAGGCCGATACGCAGTGGGGTGGATTTGGGAACGCGCCTAAATTTCCTCAAACATTTGTATTGCAAATGCTTTTTAGAAATTATTACTTGAATAAGCATGAGGCTTCTTTAGTACATGCTATTCGCTCTATTGATAAAATGATACAAGGTGGTATATATGATCATTTAGCTGGAGGTTTTGCGCGTTATAGTACCGACTCGCAATGGCAGGCGCCCCACTTTGAAAAAATGTTGTATGACAATGCTTTATTCATTGGCGTTATTGCAGAAGCCTATCAAATCACAGCAAAACAGTCTTATAAAAAAGTAATAGAACAGACCATTCATTTTTTAGAGGCTGAATTAAGTAATGGGCAAAGTGGCTACTACGCTGCATTAGATGCTGATAGTGAAGGAGTAGAAGGTAAATTTTATACATGGTCCTATGCTGAAATAAAATCATTATTAGACGATTCTGTCTTTGAAAATTTCTGTAAATATTATCAAGTTACAGAAGCCGGTAATTGGGAACATACTAATATTTTATGGACTTTGGAACCAATGGAGCAAGGCATGCAAGATGGTTTTGAAAATGCAAGAGCTATTTTAATGAAAGCAAGAGACAAAAAAATAAGACCAGCCCTTGACTATAAAATAATTTTATCTTGGAATAATTTAATGATAATTGGACTTTGTAAAGCCTATGAGGCTTTAGGTAATTTGGCTTATAAGCAAAAGGCCATTGATACAATGAGTTGGATAGAGAAAAATATGTACAATGAGCAAGAAAATTATTTTTACCACACGCATACTAAGGGCATAAATAAATCTTTTGCATTTTTAGATGATTATGCAAGTTTAATTCAAGCTTATATTCATTTACAAGAAATTACAGGCGATGTTTCTTATCTAGAAAAAGCAAAAAACTGGATGCAATATGTGCAAGCGCATTTTATTGCAGAGGACGAACTTTTTTATTATTTCACCCCAGACTATCAAAAAGATATTATCGTAAGAAAAAAAGAAACGCATGATGGAGCACAACCCAGCGGTAATTCAATGACTTGCGCTAATTTGTATTACTTAGGTACCCTATTTGAAATTGATGATTGGACAATGCAGGCGGAACAAATGATAAGGTCAATGCGTAAATTGATATTGCAATATCCATCGGCCTATAGCTATTGGGCACAAAGTTTTTCAATTATGACCGAAGGCTATCAATCCCTGGTGGCAGTAGGTCCCGGAGTAAGAACAGATATTGAAAAATTAGTTTCTAGGTTTTTACCTCAAAAAATGCTTCTTTTTATACCTAGAGATATCTCTGCTATACCAATGTCATATTCTAAACAAAATAATGATAATCAATACTTTATATGTAATAATAAAACATGCTATGCACCTGTAGCTAGTTTGAGTGAATTTTTAGCAAAAATCTAACAACTAATGTTTTAAATTGCATTGCCTAAATATGCAGTGATAATCAATTGTTTCTGCAAATAAAACTTACTTTTTTTTGTTAAAAATGAAATTTAATTAAAAAAAATTCGTTCTATAGGAGATAAGAACCGGTAAAATTAAAATATGATGACAAGATTGAAGAAACTGCCTTTTAAACTACCCTTGGTAATAGTGGCTATTATACTAGGTTCTATTAGTATTTTTTCATTTAAGCCCAATAAGTTTCGCACCGACCCCAATATGGTGGTGATACCAGGGGGCTCTTTTTATATGGGGCCTAGTGACGAACAAGTAGATATGGCCATGGTCAATAGAAAAAAATTAGTTTCTATAACTGGTTTTTGGATGGACCGTACGGAAGTAACGAATCAACAATATCGCAAATTTGTAAAATATGTAGCTGATTCCCTCAAATATTTAGCTGTATATGCTGGTGGTGTAAATCAAGCAGAAGATACAGTGAAGGTGGATTGGAATAGAGCTTTACGTATTAATACCAACAGTAAGGCTGTCATTGAAAAATTAAATGAATTATTGTTAAGTCCTGATAATCGAATTCAAGGAAAAATAGAAATAGATCCTACAAAATTAATTTATAGGTATTCTTATGTAGATTTAAAAGCAGCTGCAAAAACTTCTAAAGGCTTAGAGCAGCCCTTGAGTAATTTCTTAGTTTCACAAACAGAAGCCATATACCCAGATTCACTTGTATGGATGAGAGATTTTTCTTATTCTTACAATGAACCTTTTACCCGATTATACTTTTCACATCCTTCTTATAATGAATATCCAGTGGTAGGTGTTACATGGAAGCAAGCGGTTGCTTTCTGCCATTGGAGAACTAATAACAGTAATTTTTATTTAGATAAAGGGAATAAAAGAGACGAAAAAATTGATGGCATATACCGTTTACCAACTGAAGCTGAGTGGGAATATGCAGCAAGAGGAAATTCAAAAACAAATGCTATGTATCCATGGGGTTCTCCTTATACTAAAACCAAGGAAGGAAGACTCCTAGCTAATTTCAAGCCAGGCAGAGGAGATTATTTTGGATCAGATGCAAAGAATGATAATATCTATACAAGTAAAGTTCAATCTTATCCAGAAAACGGATATAGATTATATGATATGGCAGGCAATGTAGCTGAATGGACAAGCTCTGTATATTATGAAGGTGGCTATAATTTTATGGGAGATTTTAGCCCCGATTTACAATACAATGCTAAAGAGGAGGATCCAAATTCAATGAAAAGAAAAGTAATTAGAGGAGGTTCTTGGAAAGATATTGCTTACAATTGTCAAGTAAGCACTAGAAATTATGAATACCAGGATACTGCTAAATCTTATATTGGATTTAGATGTGTATTATCAATGGCACCAAGAATTAATTAATCATCATTTCGAATTAAATAGTATCAAATAAAATTTATAAATTTTTCAAATGTCAAATTCTATTTCGCCCAAAACTAATAAGATCATAAACGTAGTATTCTCTTTAGGAGCTGCGGTAGTTATTATAGCTACATTGGCAAAAATCTTACACCTATCGTGGGCCGATTATGCTTTAATAGTTGGCTTCATTACAGAGGCCCTTATTTTTACCATATATGCATTCTTACCTCCACCAGAAGTAGGAGATGCCACCCATGCCCCTCAAGCTGGTGCAGTAGATTCAGTAATGGCACATTTGGAAGCAGCTAAATTAGATGGGGCTGCTTTTGAAAAATTAAGTACTAGTTTTCAACGCTTAAATGATACTGCTATGTATTTAGGTGATTTAGCAGATATGTCAAAAGCAAGCAAAGATTTTACACATAATACCAAAGATGCAGCTATTGCATTAGGTTCCATTAAAGACGCAGTAGGCTCTGTTTCCAATAATTTAGGAAGTTTTGCATCGGCAACAGATGGTGTTAAAAACTTAAATGATCAATTTGCCATGATGAGTAAAAGCATGGAAGCTATGAATACTTATTATGCTAAATTAACGGAGGCATCTAATGCTATGTCTAGCTCGGCACAAGATGCTATTAGAGCCAAAGAGCAAATTGCATTACTAGCCGATAACCTTACTCAATTAAACAAAGTGTATGGCAATATGATTATTGCAATGCAAGGACGTTAATTTAATTATTCATTTTTTTATTTTTTAAAATCTAGTATACATGTCATTACCTAAGGAGCCAAGGCAGAAGATGATTAACATTATGTATATAGTGTTAACTGCGTTGTTGGCATTAAATGTATCTAGTGAAATTCTAAATGCATTTAAAACCATCGAGCAGAGTTTAAATAGTGCAAGTAATATTATAGAAAAAAAGAACTCCGATATTTATAAATCTTTACAAGCAAAATTAAGCGATCCAAAGTCGGCGCAGAAAGCAGCTATTTGGGCACCTAAGGCAGAAAAAGCACATGCCTATGCTGACGCCATCTACAACTATTTGGAATCATTAAAGCATGAGTTAAAAGTAGAGTCGGGTTTAAAAGTTAAAGACGGAAAAGAAGAGTATAAAGAAGATAATTTAGACGCGACATCAAGATTATTTTTGAATAATAAATCGGGCGAATCAAAAGGGAAAGAATTATACAATAAATTAGTTCAATTTAAAGCCGATTTAGCTTCCATTGATCCAGCAATTGCAAAAGAAGTCATTCCCAATTTACCTTTAGACTTATCTATTCCTGCCACTTCAAGTATTGTAGGTAAAGACGATTGGGGGTATGCCTATTTTCATATGACGCCCAGTGTAGCGGCCATAACT
>Ga0194037_1002394_pt1 | contig 12540 bp, 8 predicted proteins | sample JunL306m_MetaG_FD_148653 | JGI IMG/M metagenome (GOLD analysis project Ga0194037, IMG submission 148653) | Anoxic zone freshwater microbial communities from boreal shield lake in IISD Experimental Lakes Area, Ontario, Canada - Jun2016-L304-6m | ecosystem: Environmental > Aquatic > Freshwater >...
AGTCTTGCCTTCTTTCAGCAGCTTTTGCACCTGCTCAGCAGAAATTTCTTGTTGCAAAACAACTTTGCCCGTTTTGAAATCACAGGTTTTGCTTGGCCCTGTATTGTTTTCGCAAAGATAGCGCATACCATCTTCGTATATGGCGCCAGAACATTTTGGACAAACGCCCAAGGCTTGACGACCTGTGAAATCGATTGCCTCAGTTTCTTCATCTTGAGAATTACCAAAATCAAACTCGAGTTTGAAACCTGCATTTGGATAGTCCTTATCATCTTCCGGAATTTCACTTAACTTAATGATGGCTGCAAATGGCCGACCTATTTTGCTACGGAAGCCCTGTAGTGGGCCGATTGTTTTTTCGCGCAGCAACTCTTCCACTTCAGGATATTCAAATGCGCGCCCACCAGGAGTTTTGCTGATGGTAAAGCCGCATTTTTCACAGGCAAAGCGACGATAGTTTTCTTTCACCGAGCCCTTACAGTGCGGGCATGGCGTGGTCATCGTGGCATAGTCACCCGGAATAGTATCGCTGTCATACTCCTTGGCGCGCTTGACGATGCGCTGCGTCATCTGTGCAATTTCTTGCATGAAGGTGTCGCGATTCATTTTGCCCTGCTCAATCAAAGAGAGCTTGTTTTCCCAATTACCAGTTAAATCAGGGCGCGTTAATTCTTCAACATCTAGCCCACGCAATAAAGTCATTAATTGAAAAGCTTTTGCTGTGGAAATCAGCTCACGTGCTTCGCGCACGATGTATCTTTCGGCGAGCAATCCCTCAATGATGGCCGCGCGCGTTGCAGGCGTTCCTAGACCTTTTTCTGCCATAGCTTCGCGCATATCGTCATCATCAACCCACTTGCCAGCACTTTCCATTGCCGAAAGTAATGTTGCTTCGGTATAGCGCGCAGGTGGTTTAGTTTTTAATGGCACCACAGCAATTGATTCGTTTTGAACGGTTTCGCCCTCTTTTACCGCTACAAGCTCATCGTCAGCTTGATTTGATTTGCCATAGACAGTAAGCCAGCCGGGATTAATGAGGACACGACCCTCGGTTTTGAAGTGGTGGCCCAAAACTTCAGTAATGCGGGTGGTGACTCGGAATTCGGCAGCCGGATAAAAGACGGCCAAGAAACGACGGACTACTAAGTCGTATAACTTTGCTTCTGGCTCACTTAAAGTCTTTGGAGTTTCCAGAGTTGGAATGATTGCAAAGTGATCAGAAATTTTTGAATTATCAAAGATGCGTTTGTTTGGCTTGATCCAGCCATAACCAGCTTTTGCTTTTGGATCCTTCGGGTCACCCTTCAAAATCTGTTTGGCAAAGGCACGATAGTCTTGTGATTTCTCAGCAAGAATTTCCATGGTTTGTTTAACAGTATCTAGATAGTCCTCTGGAAGCGCTTTTGCATCAGTACGGGGATAAGTTAAAACCTTGTGACGTTCATAAAGTGCCTGTGCAAGACCCAAAGTATTTTTTGCAGAAAAGCCAAAGCGGGCATTTGCTTCACGTTGCAAGCTGGTTAAGTCAAAAAGTTGCGGGGCAAGTTGGGTTGCTGGCTTCGCTTCCTCTGTAACACTTGCTTTTTTATCCCGACATGCTGCAACAATGCTTTGTGCTGCAGCTTCGCTCCAAAGACGGTTTTCACGAGCATCGGGTTCTGTAACATCTTTTTTAAATTTGGGGTCAAACCAGCGGCCCTCATAAACCCCTGCGGCAGCAATAAACTCAGCCTTTACTTCCCAATAATCTTTGGAAATAAACTTACGAATCAGTTCTTCACGTTCCACCACAATTGAGAGCGTCGGTGTTTGAACGCGACCCACAGTGGTCAAGAAGAAGCCGCCACTCTTACTGTTAAATGCGGTCATAGCACGCGTGCCATTAATGCCAACCAACCAGTCAGCCTCTGAGCGGCAACGGGCTGCATCAGCTAGCGGTTGCATATCTTCATCGGCGCGTAAGTTTGCAAAGCCATCACGTATTGCTGCTGGAGTCATTGACTGCAGCCATAAACGCTTGATACCTTGTGATGCTTTTGCATGCTGTGTAATTAAACGAAAGATTAGCTCGCCTTCGCGTCCCGCGTCACAGGCATTAATCAAAGAGGTGATGTCTTTGCGTTTAATGAGTTTTTGCAATACTTTCAGGCGCGATTCTGTTTTGACAATTGGTCGCAAATCAAAATAAGGGGGAACTACAGGTAAGTTAGCAAAAGACCATTTGCCACGTTTAACGTCATATTCTTCTGGGGCTGCGATTTCTAAGAGATGGCCAACCGCAGATGAGATTACAAAGTCGTCGCTCTCAAAATAGTCCTCGTGCTTAGTAAAGCCGCCTAGAGCCTTAGCAATGTCATTAGCTACCGAAGGTTTCTCGGCAATGACAAGGGTCTTGGGATGATCCGTAGATGAGGTCTTGGAGCTGCTTTTGGTAGATGCTTTAGCCACGCGTTTGCCTAAATTTGAGCCTGAAATGATGTTTCTAATAAGGAAAAAGGATGAACAATTTAAACCAAATCAGGGTTTGGTCAATTGCTTACCCCTTTTTTATTATTAACCGATAAATTGGGAAAAGTCCAAAAGGGCCGCTTTTTCGATAAGTAAGGGGGCGTTTTTTGGACTGTTTATGGGTAAAAAGTAGCATTTAAACCCTTTTAAATAGGGGTTTTCTCAAAAAACCAACTCTTCTAGAACATCTTGGGGGTTGCGCACCAGTTTTGCGCCCTGCTGAATGAGAAGGTGGCAGCCACTAGAAAATGGGTACTGAATCGATCCTGGCACGGCAAAAACCTCCCTACCCAGCTCTGCCGCAAGCCTTGCGGTAATAAGAGAGCCCGATCTTTCGGCCGCCTCAATCACCACTACACCAATCGATAGCGCTGCAATCAGTCGATTACGCCTAGGGAAGTGACATGCTTGTGGTGGCGCCCCCAAAGGGAGTTCAGAGACTAAAAGCCCTTGCTTTCGAATATTTTTGGCTAAATCGAGATGTTCTTTGGGGTAAATCACATCCACACCAGCCCCACAGACTGCCATCGTGAAGTGCTTGGCGCCAAGCTCGAGGGTTGCTTGATGAGCAGCTCCATCAACGCCTCTCGCAAGCCCTGAGACGATTAGTAAACCTGCTCGTGAGAGCCCTTTGGCAAAAGCAGCCGCATTTTCAAGGCCTTCCATGCTAGCTTTGCGTGAGCCCACGATTGCGACCATGGGAATTTTTAGCAATTTAAGATCCCCGTCTATATAGAGACGCTCGGGCGGATCATATAAGTCATTAAACCGGCAGGGGTAGTTTTTATCACCCTTAGCAATGCAAGTGATTTGATTTGGTTTTGGGGATGGGGGCATTCAAAGATTTTGATCTTTAGGGGAATTTCAGCAATCAGGACATACTGATTGCTCTGTTGGATAATTCTTCTATGGCTTTGTTAAACGTCCTTTGTTACCCAGATCCGCGCTTGCATAAGGTTGCTAAACCTGTAGCGCAAGTGGATGCGCGCATTCAAAAAATAGTCGCCGATATGGCCGACACCATGTATGAGGCTCCAGGAGTTGGCTTAGCCGCAACACAGGTTGATATTCATGAGCGAATTGTTGTTATCGATATATCTGATGAGCAAAATAACTTGATGGTTTTCATAAACCCAGAAATTATTTGGTCAAGCCCTGAGAAAAAGTCTTGGCGCGAGGGCTGTCTTTCAGTGCCCGAGTTTTATGATGAAGTTGAAAGAGCTGCACAAGTTCGAGTAAAGGCTTTAGATACGGATGGTAAAGAGTTCGAGCTTGATGCGGATGGCTTGTTGGCAGTTTGTTTGCAGCATGAGATTGACCATTTACAGGGAAAGGTATTTGTTGCGTATTTATCGATACTCAAACGAACACGAATTTCACAAAAACTTAAAAAGCGTGCCAAAGAGTTAGTGGGTGAGCGCTAGGCGCCGCTGATGAAAATTGTATTTGCTGGAACTCCCGAGTTTGCTGCGCAAGCAATGCGCGCAATTGATGGTGCAGGTCATGAAATTGTTCTGGCGCTTACCCAGCCAGATCGCAGGGCTGGACGGGGGATGCACTTGCAGGCCAGCCCCGTTAAAGAGTTTGCATTGGAAAAAAATATTCCCGTGCTCCAACCAGAAACACTCAAGCGCGATAGTAGCGACCCCCAAAAGCAAATCCAAGCTCAAGAGGCACATGCGCAATTATCTGCAATAGATTTTGATGCTATGGTGGTAGCTGCCTACGGACTCATCTTGCCACAAGATATTTTAGATATTGCACAGCAGCCAGGAAGGCATGGTAGTTTCAATATTCATGCATCCTTATTGCCACGTTGGCGTGGTGCTGCACCGATACAGCGAGCGATCGAAGCGGGCGATTCAAAAACAGGCATTTGTATTATGCAAATGGACGCCGGTCTCGATACGGGTGACACGGTGTTTATTGGTGAGCTTGAAATTACGCCCGAAGAAACAAGCAGCACCTTGAACCATCGATTGGCAAAATTAGGCGCCCAATCAATGATTGAGACGCTAAATCGTTTGCAAGGAGGCAAGGGCTTAGTTCGGACCCCGCAAGAAGCAGAGGGCATAACTTATGCGGAAAAAATATTAAAGAGCGAAGCAGAAATCGACTGGAATCTAAGCGCTCAAGAAATTGATCGAAAGATTCGGGCTTTTAACCCCTTTCCTGGGGCTACTAGCAACGCTGAAGAGGCGTCGATGAAATTTTGGAGCTCTCGCATTCCAAAAGTAGACGCCTGTAGCAAAGCTGGGCGCCCCGGAGAATTATTGGGGCTCAGCGAGGAGGGCATTTATATTCAGTGCGGCAAGGATGCTATAGAAATTTTAGAGATGCAAAAGCCTGGCGGTAAGAAAATGAATGCCAAGCTTTGCTTGCAGTCGCTTGCTTACCGTGAACAAGTATTACGCTTTCAAGCAAAATAAACCAACACTAAATTAATTTGACTGATAAAAAAACGCCGCACAGCTTGCCCCTTTCTGAAGCTATCAGCATTGCTGCTCAGGCCGTTGGTGAAGTAATGAGTGGCAGGTCACTGACGGAAGTTCTAGATCAATTAGAGCCGCATGAGCGCCCTATTGTGCAGAGCTTAAGTTTTGACGCTTTGCGCAAATGGGTTCGATCGCATGAGTTAATCAAAGAATTTATTCCAAAGAATCCTCCGCCAGAAGTCGATCATTTATTGAGCGTTGCTATTGCTCTGTTTCTAAATGAAAACGCAGATGGCAAAGGCTATGCAGCCCATACCATTGTTGACCAAGCTGTAAGCGCTTGCGCCAACTACGATAAGACAATGTATGCCAAAGGCTTAGTGAATGCAGTACTTCGTAAGGTAAGTCTTATTGTTCAGCCGCCAGAGGGCGAGCCCCGCTTTCCTCCAGACCCCATTCCAATGTTCGTTCCATCTTGGTGGCGCGCCAACTTAAAACGGCATTACTCGAAGGCTTGGCAATCTATTTTGTTTGCACAAGCAAAACGGGCGCCATTAATTTTGCGCATCAATCAAAAACAATATTCACGTGATCAATATCAAACTTTATTAAGCGAGCTTGGAATAGCGTCCACCCCAATTGAAGATGTGGCTGGGGTTAAATTGTCATCCGCTTTGTTGTTGTCAAACCCGGTTCCCGTTTCAGATCTACCAGGTTTTTATAGTGGCGCGGCATCGGTTCAAGATGCTGGAGCGCAGATAGCAGCGCTCCTCTTAAGCCCTCAGCCGGGCGAACGAATCTTAGATGCTTGTGCGGCTCCCGGCGGCAAGACTGCCCATTTGCTAGAGCTAGCTAATTGTGAGATGGTGGCCCTAGAGCTCGACGGTGATCGTCTGAGCAAAATTGGTGGTAATTTAGACCGCTTGCGTTTGCATTCTGACAAAGTGCAGGTGCTTCGGGGCGACGCTTCAAAAGCATCTTGGTGGGATGGCATCCCTTTTGACAAAATTTTGCTTGATGCGCCATGTTCCGCCTCAGGCATTGTGGCCAGACACCCAGATATCCCATTTTTAAGGCGTGAGGCCGATATCAAGTCCTTACAACAGAAGCAACGCGGCATTCTGGAGCAGGCCTGGAAAATGTTGAAAGCTGAAGGACTGCTGCTCTACGTCACTTGCTCGGTATTTCCTGAGGAGGGGGAGGAGCAAGCAATTTGGTTTGCTGCCGAGCATGGCAATGCGGTACGATTAGGCGCTCCAGGGCAGATCCTGCCAACAGACGTAAGCGACGGTTTTTACTATGCTTTGTTTAAGAAAAATGGGCCATGAGCCAAAGAATTAAACAATTCATCTTTTTATGCTTGATGGCGTTGAGTGTGTTTTCAACAAGCGCAAGCGCAGAAGGAATTAAGATCAAATCCTTTGAATTGGAGAGGGTTGATAGCGACTGGCTTTTGAATGCCACTTTTCAGATTGAGCTTTCCACCGGTCTCGAGGATGCAGTTCAAAAGGGTGTGGTGCTCTATTTTCAAACAGAGTTCGATTTAACGCGCTCGCGTTGGTATTGGTTTGATGAGAAACCCGCGCTTGCCCAGAGACAAACCCGCCTCTCTTATCAACCCCTAACGCAACAATATCGAATTGCTTCAGAGGGCTTCACATTCTCTGCGCAAACGATTTCAGAAGCGTTACAAGCAGTTGGCAGCATTGGTGGTTGGGACGTGATTGATAATCGTCAGCTCGATGCAGGTAAGTCATATACGGCCTCCTTGCGGATGAGTTTAGATTTGAGCAAGCTACCCAAGCCATTCCAGGTGAATGCCTTAAATAATCGTGATTGGAATGTTTCTAGCGATTGGTTGCGTATTCCATTTTCACCAACTGGCCCGACACTCATTAAGCGATGAACGCATTTTCAACACTGTTTCAGGGCACTTTTTTTACATCAAAGACCTGGAGAAAGAAGCTAATCCCCGTCGCCATAGGCGTCATAGGCGCATTTGCTTTAGCCCTCTTAGTCTTGCTATCAATTGCGTCATCCAATACAGAGTTTTTTGACAAATACTTTATCTGGCTTTATGCAGCCAATGTGGTCATTGGAGTTTCTCTCACTCTAGTGATCTTGATTTTAGTAATAGTGATTGGTGTTCGTTGGTATAGGGGACATTTTGGAACTCGCTTGATTGCCAAGCTGGCAATGATTTTTGCCTTAGTTGGCGTTGTTCCTGGCTTAATTTTGTATGGCGTTTCACTCCAGTTCGTATCGCGCAGTATTGAAACTTGGTTTGATGTGAAGGTTGAATCGGCACTTAACTCCGGCTTAGAGTTGGGACGCGTTACTTTGCAAATTGCTCAAGAAGAGATTTTGGCCGAGGGAAATTTTATTGCCGAACAAGTGGTGCAGGTACCTGCAGGCACTAGCTCTGATCAGGTTGGCCCCATGATCATGAAGATTCGTAATCAATTTGGTATTCAAGAAGTAAGCCTCTTTAATATGCAGCGCAATTTGATCTTAACTAGCGAGTTAAGATCAAAAAAATATTTACCTGCGCCTAGCGCTGAAGTGGTGGAGGAGGCTTTTAAAAAGAAAGGCGTTACCTTTTTAGATCAGATCGAAATAGAAGGTGGACAGCGTGGCTATCAAGTAAGGGCAATTGTGCCAATTGTGCGCAAGAGGAGTGCTCTGGGCAAGCAAGGCGAGGATAGATATTTCTTGCAATTGGTGCGACCCATTCCAACCCCATTGGCTAAGAATATTTTTGCGGTTGAGTCGGCCTATAGTGAATATCAAGAGAAGTCTTTAGGGCGCACTGGTTTGCGCAAAATGTTCGTTGGCACGCTAACACTCACCCTATTTTTTGCCCTATTTGTTGCTGTCACCCTGGCCCTGTTATTAGGGCGTCAATTGGCTCGCCCACTATTAATGCTGCTTAAAGGAACCCAAGCAGTTGCACAAGGTGACCTCTCTCCAAAGCCCGAGTTGGAAACGGGAGATGAGCTGGGAATGTTGACGCGTCAATTTAATGTAATGACCCGGCAACTTGCTGATACGCGCAACTCCTTACAAGAGTCGAAGGCTTTCCTAGAGAAGGTTCTTGGAAATCTCACTGCTGGCGTATGCATTTTTGATAAGCGCTATAACGTGGTGTCAAGTAACGCTGGCGCAGACCGTATTTTTGGGCAAGACTTAACCCACCTAGATGGCAGGCCATTGAGTAGCATTCCAACTCTTACTGAGTTTGAGGGCGCAATTAAAGAGGGCTTTGCAACAATGAGGCTTGCGGTTGCCAAAGAAGGGGGCGCTTCGCCCCAGACTGCTCTTAAGGCTGCCCCCGTTTGGCAAAAGCAAATTCAATTACATACAACGAATGAATTTGAAAATGAGTTGGGCGTGACCTTGTTTGTGCGGGGTACAGAGTTAACAGCAGATTTGCGCATGGTGGTGTTTGATGACATCACGGACGTAGTAAGCGCACAAAGATCAATTGCTTGGAGTGAGGTTGCTCGCCGCCTAGCCCATGAAATCAAAAATCCACTCACCCCAATCCAGTTGTCGGCTGAGCGTTTGCAGCAGAAGCTTGCTGGCAAGCTCACCCCCGAGCATGAAGAAATGATCAATCGCAGTACCGAAACCATTATTGGCCAGGTGCAGGCGATGAAAGAAATGGTAAATGACTTTAGGGATTTTGCTAAAACACCGACGCCACAGCTCAAACCCCTATCCATTAATGCGCTCACCTCAGAAATTTTGGGTTTGTATGAAGGTAGCCCATTGCGTACCCAGCTCGATCCCCATTGCCCAGATATTATGGGCGACCAAACTCAACTTAGGCAGGTGATTCATAATCTATTACAAAATGCGCAAGATGCCACCTTAGAGGGGTCTCATCCTGGGGAGGCGGTTGAAGTAAAAACAGAGTTAGTGCCCTATGGAGAGCACAATGGCATAGAGCAAAAGGCAGTGCGCTTAACAATAAGTGATTCTGGAGTAGGATTTCCAGCTAAGATATTGGCAAGAGCCTTTGAGCCTTATGTGACAACAAAGAGCAAAGGCACAGGATTGGGTTTGGCAGTCGTTAAAAAAATTATTGATGATCACTCTGCCAAAATTGAAATACGAAATCGTATGCAGGGAGCAGAAGTGGTTGGTGCGCAGGTATCAATATTATTTATGAATCTAGCAAAAGAGGCGGCCTAAGGATGGCTAGTATTTTGGTTGTTGATGACGAGATGGGAATTCGTGAGCTTCTCAATGAGATTCTGACGGATGAAGGCCATACCGTGTATGCAGCAGAGAGCGCTATTCAGGCTCGAACCATCCGCGAACAAATGCGCCCCGACCTTGTCTTGCTAGATATTTGGATGCCCGATACCGACGGCATTACATTGCTTAAAGAGTGGTCTAAAACAGGCCAACTTACTATGCCTGTTGTGATGATGTCTGGTCACGCAACAATCGATACGGCGGTTGAGGCTACCCGTATTGGCGCATTAAACTTTTTGGAAAAGCCTATTGCTCTACAAAAGCTGTTGAAGACAGTGAGTAAAGCGTTAGAGAGTTCGCCAAAATATATTGAGCCCGAAGCGGAGAGGACCGCTCAGCTGAACACTCATCAGGCCGTCACCCCAAAGCCAACATCAAATGAACCAGCTCCAGCCCTGCTTGAGGGTGAGTACATTAGCGGCATTGCAAAAACATACTTCGATTTGCCGTTAAGAGAGGCAAGAGATCTTTTTGAAAAGGCGTACTTTGAGCATCAAATGCAAATCATGGGCGGCAGTATGACTAAGATTTCTGAGTACACTGGCTTGGAGAGAACTCACTTGTATCGCAAACTTAAGGCTTTAGGAATCGATACATCTCGCAATAAGGGCGAACAATAAGAGCTACATTAAATAACTTGCCATTAGCAGCAAGTTATTTATTCTTTGCGCTAGTGTTTATTGGCCATCGATGCGCAGGATAATAGTGGCGATATCATTTTTCCATCATCTTCTGAACTATTCCCATGGAAATTAAGGTCAACTTTCTCGATAAGCTGCGTCTTGAAGCCAAATTCGACGACTTCACGGTAATTGCTGACCAGCCAATTCGCTATAAGGGCGATGGTTCAGCCCCGGGCCCCTTTGATTATTTCCTGGCCTCATCGGCCTTATGCGCAGCTTATTTTGTGAAGCTATATTGCGAGACTCGCAATATTTCTACTGAAAATATTCGGCTCTCACAAAATAATATTGTTGATCCTGAAAATCGTTATCAACAGATTTTTAAGATTCAGGTTGAATTGCCTGAGGATATTTCTGCAAGTGACCGTAAAGGTATTTTACGCGCTATCGAACGTTGTTCAGTTAAAAAAGTAGTGCAAGCCGGACCTGAGTTTGTCATTGAAGAAGTAAAAAACTTAGATGCAGATGCGCAGAGCTTGTTGACATTGAAATCAGCTGCTCACGCTAGCACTTATATTATGGGTAAGGATCTCCCGCTTGAGCAAACGATTTCCAATATGACTACTGTGTTGGCGAACCTGGGAATCAAGATTGAAATCGCCTCATGGCGCAACATTATTCCTAATGTGTGGTCCTTACATATTCGTGATGCGCATTCACCGATGTGTTTTACGAACGGGAAGGGGTCAACAAAAGAAAGCGCCTTAGCATCAGCCTTAGGTGAGTATATCGAGCGACTGAGCAATAACCATTTTTATGCTGGTACGTTCTGGGGAGAAGATATTGCCAATTCTACTTTTGTGCATTATCCAAATGAGCGATGGTTTAAGCCAGGCATCGATGATGCACTGCCGATAGAAATTTTGGATGAGTATTGCTTGAAAATTTTTAATCCCGATAATGAATTGCGCGGCTCACATCTCATTGATACTAATTCTGGTAATGTGGCACGTGGCATATGTTCATTGCCATACGTGCGACAGTCAGATGGTGAGACCATCTACTTCCCGTCTAATTTGGTTGAAAATCTTTACGTCAGTAATGGTATGAGTGCCGGCAATACATTGGCTGAGGCGCAGGTGCAATGTCTCTCAGAAATTTTTGAGCGCGCAGTCAAGCGTGAAATTCTCGAAGGTGAAATCGCTTTGCCAGATGTGCCGCAAGAAGTGCTTGAGAAGTATCCTAATATTTTGGCTGGCATTCGGGGCCTAGAAGAGCAAGGCTTTCCAGTATTGGTTAAAGATGCATCGCTAGGTGGTGTTTATCCGGTAATGTGCGTCACTTTGATGAATCCACGAACCGGTGGAGTCTTTGCATCGTTTGGTGCGCACCCAAGCTTAGAAGTTGCGCTGGAACGAAGTTTGACTGAGCTGCTGCAAGGGCGCAGCTTAGAGGGCCTAAATGATTTGCCCCCGCCTACTTTTGCAAGTGAAGCAGTGACTGAGCCAAATAATTTTGTTGAACACTTCATTGATTCGAGCGGGATTGTGTCGTGGCGCTTTTTCAGCGCAAAACCAGACTACGATTTTATGGAATGGGACTTCTTTGGCCTAGGCGAGAACTCCAATGCTCAAGAAGCGGCAACCTTATTTGGCATTCTTAAGGCTATGGGCAAAGAAGCTTACGTGGCGGTATACGATCAGCTAGGTGCGACCGCATGCAGAATTTTAGTGCCTGGCTATTCTGAGGTTTATCCGATAGAAGATCTGATTTGGGATAACACCAATAAGGCCCTGTTATTCCGAAATGATATTTTGAGTTTGAGCCTCTTAAGTGATGCAAGCCTCATTGCGTTGCTTGAGCGCTTAGAGAATAACGAGCTAGATGAGTACGGTGATATTGCCACGTTGATTGGCATTGAGTTTGATGAGAACACCCCTTGGGGTCAGTTAACGGTTCTGGAGTTAAAGCTGCTGATCCAGTTAGCCTTAAAGCAATATGAAGATGCGCATGCGTTAGTGGGAGCCTTCCTTCAATATAACGACAACACAGTTGAGCGTAGGTTGTTTTATCAGGCTTTAGATGCCGTGTTGGAGATTTTGTTGGCAGATGACCTTGAGCTTGATGACTACATCATCAACTTTCGCAGGATATTTGGCGATGAGAGGATGGATGCAGTAATAGGATCAGTAGATGGCAGCGTTCGCTTCTACGGATTAACTCCAACAAGCCTAAAGCTGGAGGGGCTAGACCGGCACAGCCGCATGATTGATAGCTATAGAAAATTGCATGCAGCTCGGTCCAAGGCTGCAGCCTAGTTAATTTTCAAGCTAAAACACAGTTTCATCTATAATTCCCAGTCTTGGCCTGGTAGCTCAGTCGGTAGAGCAGAGGATTGAAAATCCTTGTGTCGGTGGTTCGATTCCGCCCCGGGCCACCAAGAATCTCAATAGCCCACTTGTTGGGCTATTTTCTATTGAGGCTTCGCAGGGTTTACCATGACCAACCACGAAAAGCCTCTCAATAAGCATCCCCTTAAAGAACATCTCTACAAGTTAATCAAAGATGAATTGGCGATACTGCTACCCACTGTAATACCTAAAACTTATAAAAGTGATAAAGTTTTTTGTAATCATTTTGTCAAATAAGACTTGATGAGAGTCGATAGCTAATTAAAATTCTTAGGAGCCAAAATGAAAAAAGTATTAGTT
>Ga0194037_1002396_pt1 | contig 12534 bp, 12 predicted proteins | sample JunL306m_MetaG_FD_148653 | JGI IMG/M metagenome (GOLD analysis project Ga0194037, IMG submission 148653) | Anoxic zone freshwater microbial communities from boreal shield lake in IISD Experimental Lakes Area, Ontario, Canada - Jun2016-L304-6m | ecosystem: Environmental > Aquatic > Freshwater >...
GTGATCACCTCGCCCGGCACCAGCAGCTCGAACAGCACTTCGCCAGTTTCGGCGTCGGTGATGATGGTGCCCACGGGCATTTTGAGGGTGATGTCGTCGCCTGCGGCGCCAAACATGTCCGAGCCCATGCCGTGTTCGCCCCGGCGCGCGTCGTGGCGGCGCGAAAAGCGGAAGTCCACCAGTGTGTTCAGGTTGGAATCGGCCACCGCGTAGACATGGCCGCCACGGCCACCGTCGCCGCCGTTGGGGCCGCCAAATTCTTTGTATTTTTCATGCCGGAACGAGACGCAGCCAGCGCCGCCGTCTCCGGCAGAGATGTCAATATAGGCTTCGTCAACGAACTTCATGGTTTTCTCGATCTATAAATAAAAAACCCCGCGCTGGAGCAGCGCAGGGTTTTGCGGGAGCCGCGCTGCAGTTTACGCCGCAGCGGTCACGCTCACCGTTTGCTTGTTCAAAGCGCCTTTGATGGCGAACGACACGTGGCCGTCAACCAAGGCGAACAAGGTGTGGTCTTTGCCAATGCCGACATTGGTTCCGGGGTGGAACTTGGTGCCGCGTTGGCGAACGATGATTGCGCCAGCCGTGATCAACTCACCGCCAAACGACTTCACACCGAGCATCTTGGGCTTGGAATCGCGCCCGTTTCGCGTAGAGCCGCCGCCTTTTTTCTGTGCCATGACCTGTGTCCTTTAAGCAACAATTGCGCCGATTTGCAGTTCGGTGAACTGCTGACGGTGCCCTTGGCGTTTTTGGTAATGCTTGCGACGGCGCATTTTGAAAATGCGCACTTTGTCGTGCTTGCCGTGTGACAAAACCGTCACCGTAACTGTTGCACCGGACACCAAGGGTGTGCCAACTTTCAGTTCTGCGCCGTTGCCGACCGCCAAAACTTCGTCAAACACAATCTCTTGGCCTACATCCGCAGCAATCTGTTCTACTTTAATTTTTTCGCCAGCCGCAACCCGATATTGCTTGCCGCCGGTTTTTATGACCGCGTACATATTGACCTCTTCGATTTTCAAGTCCACGGACGAATTTCCGCAGAGCCCGCGAGTATAGCAGCCCTTTGACCCAGGGACACCGGGGTGTCCTGGGCGCGCGTTCCTACAGGGGCGCCGTCCCTATAATCCGGCAAAGGCCGCACGCGAATGGAACTGCAGAACAACACCCCCACACTCCCCAACGGAACCGCTTTCGTCGAACACGAACTGCGTGCGGTGGACGCCGTGATCAAAGAACGGCTGTCTTCGGGCGTGCCGCTGGTGGGCGACGTGGCGCAACACATTATTGCCGCTGGCGGCAAGCGCCTGCGCCCCACGCTGCTGCTGCTGTGCTGCGGCGCGCTGGGCTTTGAGGGCGCGCAACGCCTGAGCATGGCCGCCGTGGTGGAGTTCATCCACACCGCCACCCTGCTGCACGATGACGTGGTGGACGAGTCCACACTGCGCCGCGGCCTGCCCACGGCCAACGCCAAGTTTGGCAACCCGGCCAGCGTCTTGATTGGCGACTTTTTGTACTCGCGCGCCTTTCAAATGATGGTGGAAGTGCAGGACATGCGCATCATGAAAGTGCTGGCCGACGCGACCAATGTGATCGCCGAGGGCGAGGTGATGCAGCTCATGAACATGCACAACGCAGACCTGAGCGAAGAAGGCTATTTGCAGGTGATTCGCTCAAAAACGTCCAAACTGTTTGAAGCCAGCGCCCAGGTGGGCGCCATTTTGTCCGGGGCGTCTCCTGCGCTGGAAGCGGCTTGCGCCGAGTTTGGACAGGCGCTGGGTACCGCATTCCAAGTGATTGACGATGTGCTGGACTACACGGGCGACGCCAGCGTCATGGGCAAAAACCTGGGTGACGACTTGCGCGAAGGCAAGGCCACGCTGCCGCTGATTTTGGCCATGCAGCACGGAACAGCAGAAGAAAGCCAGACCGTGCGCCGCGCCATCGAAAAAGGCGACACCAGCATGTTAGAGGTCGTGGCTGACATTGTGCGACGCACCGGCGGGCTCGAAAGCGCCATGCAATCAGCAGCACGCGAAATTGACCGGGCGCTGGCGCAAGCGCGCCTGCTGCCACCCGGCGTTCACACCGACACGTTGATGAACCTGGCTACCGGATCGCTGGCACGCAACAAATAGCCCCTCAAATTTCCACGTGACCACCAATCTCAATGGCGTGGTCATAGGGAATTTTGAAATATTCGGTGGCGCTTTGCATCGTGCGGTGCAGGTAAATAAAGGGCGCCATCCACAGCGCCGAAGACAGCTTGGACACCACGCGCTCCTTGCCCACAAAGAATGAGATCTCCATCAAACTGAAATGGAACTCGCGCGCGCGCAGCAGCGCCACAGCCCGCATGATGTGCGGTTCTTCCATGTAACCATGGCGCACGCAGACCGAGTGAAAATTGTGGCTCAGGTGCTCGATGGTGAGACGCTCCTCGTCCGGCACATAGGGCATGTTGGCGGTTTCGACGTTCATCAAAATCACGCGCTCGTGCAGCACCTGGTTGTGCCTGAGGTTGTGCAACAGGGAAACCGGGGCAATATTTTTGTGCGGAACCATGAAAATGGCAGTTCCTGAAACACGGTGCGGCTCGCTCACATCCAGCGTTTGAAGAAACTCCGGCAAGGGAATCGAATTAGCCCAGCGCGCCTTGAGCAAGCGTTCGCGCCCCGTAATCCAGCAAATCATCACCAGCAGCAGCACGCCCGCCACGCTTACCGGCAACCAACCGCCTTCAAAGAACTTGAATAAATTGGTGCCCAAGAAGACGCAATCAAGCGCAAACAGCAAGCCAAACAGCGGCAGAAACAAAAGCTTGCTCCAGCCTTTGACGAAGACCATGAAATAGGCCGCCAAAATCGTGTCAATTGCCATGGCCCCTGTCACCGAGACGCCGTAAGCGGAGGCAAGATTTTCGGAGCTGCGAAAGCCCAGCACCAAAATCACCACGCCCACCAAAAGGAAAATGTTGACCTTGGACACATAGACTTGGCCAATTTCTTCGGCCGAGGTGTGCTTGACCAAAATGCGCGGGATGAAGCCCAGTTGCACCGCTTGCGTGGTGATTGAAAACGCGCCTGAAATCACCGCTTGAGACGCGATGATGGTGGCCATGGCCGCCAAAAACAGCATGGGAATCAGGGCCCACGTCGGCGCCAGACGAAAAAAGGGATTGTCCAGGGCCGACGGGTCGCGCAGCAGTAATGCACCCTGGCCAAAATAATTGAGCAGCAGGCAGGGAAAGGCCAAAAACAGCCAGGCCTTCTGGATCGGGCCGCGACCAAAGTGCCCCATGTCGGCGTACAGGGCCTCGCCGCCTGTGACCGCGAGAACGACCGAGCCAAAAATGGCAATCGCCACCCCTGAGTGGGCAAGCAAAAAGGAAACGCCAGTCAATGGATTGAGTGCGGCAAAGATACCCGGAGAGTGGATCAACTCGGCCAGACCAATGGCGCCCAGCGAAAGAAACCAGACCAGCATCACCGGGCCAAACACCTTGCCGATCACCGCCGTGCCAAAGCGCTCCACGGCAAAGAGACCAGTAATCAAGCCCAGCGAAATCATGATCACGTATTTCTCCAGGTCTGGAGACAAGACCTTGAGGCCCTCTACCGCGCTGAGCACGGAGATCGCCGGCGTAATCATGCTGTCGCCAAAAAACAAGGCCGCGCCTAGTGCGCCGGCAATCGTGACGGGCCAGCGGTAGGCCGAGTCTTTTTTCAGGTGCTGCAGGACCAGCGCAGTGAGCGCAAAGATGCCGCCCTCGCCCCGGTTATCAGCGCGCATGATGATGAACACGTACTTGACCATCACCACCAGAATCAGCGCCCAGGTGATCAGCGACAGAATGCCAAAGACGGCTTGCACGATTTCGGGGCCGCCTTTTGCGCCAGAGGCCTCTACCGATACTTTCAAAGCATAAAGTGGCGAGGTGCCGATATCGCCAAAGACAACGCCGAGGGCGCCGACGATCAACGCCGCTGTTGCGCCGACCGACGCCTTGTTCGCATGGTGTGAAGACATAGAAGTTCCAACGGTTTTCGGTAAGTCACATTCCGGGCGGATTCGCGGTTACCGCACTTCTGGGTTTCAAAGCGGCACGTTTATCTGCCTTTGGAATGACTTAGATCAGTTTAACCAATGAAATAACGCAAAAAGGGTGAATATCGAGGAATTTAACGTGGCCAAAGCCCGGCCGCGACAGCGCACGCCGATGCGCATGCTTCTTGCTTGATAGTTTGCCTATCGTTGGACTTGCTTTTTACTTCACTTAACCGTGACCCCCTAACGCGCAACTGTCGGGTATTTGGTTGGGCCCTCACGCTTGACGGCAAAAGAATGATGTCCGTTTTGCCGCTGACTCCGATAGACTTCCCACAAAATTGGCAGCAAAATTAGGCTATGAATGAGAACCATGACTGCCAGCCAAGTGACCATCGAAACGCGGAGATTACCAATTCCAGAAGGTGTCGATGTATTCTCTCTGTTCGACAGCGACTCCAAACTAAAGGCCCATCCTGCCTACGTTGCTGCCAAGGCGGGTGATTCAAAGTCTGCCTTGGCGCTTATTGCCGACATTGCTTTAGCTGAGATATATCGGAGCAAAAATCGCTTTGGGCCTGATAGTATTTTTGTGGCTCCATTTGCGAGGGAGGCTAGCGGCGATAACGCGATTCCTCAAGTGTTGTCAGAAATCTTTGCTGCCTTGTGCGGTGCGTCCGCTGACAAAGACATCGTCCAAGTAACCAAGGTGTACCATACCGGAGCAGACCCAATGGAACGCTTAGCACTCCGACCAGAATTTGAGGGCGCTGTACAAGTTCGCGGTCGGTATGTGCTGGTCGATGACGTAATAAGCTTGGGCGGAACTCTTGCTGAACTGTCGCATTACATTCAGCGCAATGGCGGAATCGTCCAAGACGTAGCGGTCATCGTCAACGCGGGTCGCAATAAATCGCTGAGACCCGATGCCAAAACACTGAAAACTTTGAAGCAGAGGTACGCAAATGAAATCATCGAAATCTTCGGCATCCACGTTGACGCCCTCACCGCAAACGAAGCCCAGTATCTCGTTGGATTCCGCTCGGCTGACGAAATCAGAAATCGACTCCTTAAGGCACAACAAGAAGTTGATCTCCGCCTACGTTCAAAAGGAATTGCAGGGGTCTTTGGGTCTCAAGATCGCTGAACTCAAGAAGGCCGCTTGATCCGCCTCCTAGACAGATTACCGCGAGCCAAGGCTTTGTAGAAGCCTCGTCTTCGTGCGCCCTGATACCGCTCGCACACCACATTCACCCGCTTTTACCAAAGCTACGCCTCTCCCGTCATCGTTGACAGCTTTGAGAGCCTGGACGCCATCGCCCAAGGCCTGGACGAGGCGCAGGGCTGTTGATTTCCATCCAATCTTGACCCCAGTTTTCCATTCAAACCTGACCCCACTCTTTGCAGTTTAAGGCCCTGCCATTAGCCTGTGGATAAGTCTTAGTTTCACTCTGTTGGCATCGGTTCTCCTTGTGTCAGCGTCGGCTGTTTGGATTTCAAAGCCTGCTTGGATGTTTTGGTTTTCGCACTGGAGTGTTTGAACCGCCAACTCTGATTGCCGGTCTCCACCATATGGCAATGGTGGGTCAGTCGGTCCAGCAAAGCAGTGGTCATCTTCACATCACCAAACACCTGCGCCCACTCTGCAAACCCCAGGTTGGTGGTGATCAACACGCTGGTGTGCTCATACAGCTTTGAGAGCAGATGAAACAGCAATGCGCCCCCGGCTTGACTGAACGGCAGATAGCCCAACTCATCAAGGATCACCAAGTCCACATACATCAGCTTCAAGGCAATCTGGCCCGCCTTGCCATGCGCCTTCTCCTGCTCCAATGCGTTGACCAGTTCTACCGTAGAGAAGAAGCGAACGCGCTTGGCGTACTTCTGTATCGCTTCAACGCCAATGGCGGTGGCCAGATGCGTCTTGCCAGTGCCGGGGCCGCCGATGAACACCGCGTTATGGGCCGGCGTAGTGAACTCGGTAGTTTGTAGCCTGCGCACCAGCACCTCATCAATATCGGACTGCCCGAAGTCGAATCCCGCCAAGTCACGGTGCACCGGGAACCTGGCGGCACCCATTTGATACGCCGTGGAGCGAACCACGCGCTGGGCTGACTCAGCCGCCATAAGCTGCTGCATGAAGGTCTCTGGATTGAACTCCATATGCCGCGCCTGGGCTGCCACCTCGGGGAAGCTTGCCGCTATTCCGTGCAAACTCAATGCCTTGAGTTGCGCAATGATCTGGGCGCTCATGGGTTTACCTCGCTGGTCGGTGTGGTGGGCATAGGGCTGCGCAGATCGTCGTACCGATCTACGTTGGCAAGCGGCTCCTCACGCAGTTGCAGCGGCCAGCCCTGTTTCAACTCTGCTGCCAAGGCGGCCCCCAGATTGGCAGGTGCCGTGCTGCTTTTGAGGCGCGCCAGTACGTTCAGTACATGTTCCCCGCTGGGTTTGCCGGCCTCCAAGGCCAGTCCCACGGATACCAGCACGGCATCGAGCCCGTGAATCGGCACTGCGGCCAGCACCTGCGCCATGACGGCGTCACCCCCAGGCCGACGCAACAGGATGGCCTGGAGTTGCTTGAGCACATCGGGCATGCCCGCAAACGGCGCGCCATTGCGAAGTCCTCCGGGTTTGCGTTCTACCAAACTGATGTAGTGCTGCCAGTCATAAAAGGTTTGGCTGCGCTCAAAGCTGCGACTGTGCGTGGCCACCTTGGTGCCGTCGGCCACTATCGTGATGCGGTCGTGGTACATGCGCACGCTGACGGCGGAGTTGGCATGCTCCGTGGGCACGCTGTAACGGTTGCGCTCCAGGTGGATCAGGGCGGTGCTGGTGACGCGTGCCATAAGCTCCACATAGCCGTCAAACGGTTTGGGCACGGGCATGAGCCGACTCTGTTCGTCTTGCAAGATATCGGCCACCTTCAGGGTGGGATAGTCCGGGTGGTTGAGCTCGCTCCAGGCCAATCTGCATTGCTCGGCCAGCCAGACATTGAGTTCATCCCAACTGGCCCAACGCCTGTCCTTGGCGTGAGCCCAGATGCTGGTGCGCCGGTCGCGTACGTTTTTCTCGACGATGCCCTTTTCCCAGCCGCTGGCGACGTTGCAGAATTCCGGCTCGAACAAGTAGTGCCCGCTCATGGCTTCAAAGCGGGCGTTGATCTTGCGCTTCTTGCCCGCAAGCACCTGGTCCACCGCCGTCTTCATGTTGTCGTAGATGCCACGCTGAGCAACACCGCCAAAGGCGGCGAACGCGCGGGCGTGGGCATCAAACAGCATCTCGTGACCCTGTCCCGGGTACGCCACCAGCCAGAAGGCACGACTGGCGCACAGCTTGGTGTGCGCTAGCTCCACCCGCCGGCGCAAGCCACCAATGAATGTGTATTCGGTGCTCCAATCAAACTGGAAAGCCTCGCCATGCGCAAACTTCAAGGGAATGAACGCACCTTTGGAGGCGGCCAATCCTTCACTGGTTTTCCAATCCCGAGCGAATGCACAAACCCGACCGTAGCTGCCGGTGTAACCCAGCGCGCACAGCGCCAACCACATTTGCCCTTTGGTCCGTCGCTCGCGTTTGTTTCGCCCGCCGTCGGCTTTGAGCCAGGTCTTCAGGGTGTCGGCATAGTCGTCCAGTTTGGTGGCGACCCTGCGCGGCGGGTATTTGGGCTCTACCATTTCGCTGTCGCGCAGCCAAGTGCGCACCGTGTTTCTGGACAGGCTGGTTTGCCTGCATATCTCTTTGATGGACAGTTTGTCGCGAAAGTACAAACGCCTTATCTTTGCCAAGGTTCCCACTTTGATCACTCCTGTTGTCTCCTGTGCATAACTTCGAACGCACAGGGCTTCTAACAGGGGTCAAATTTGGATGAAAAAAATCGCCTCTAAGGGGTCAATTCTGGGTGGCATTCAACAATCGCTGCAACCAAAGCCACAGCACAATCTCCCGTAGTTCATCGCCGCAACAAGCTCTGCTCTCAAATTGAGATTCAGAAGAAGCTGGCTGCAGCAGTGATGAACGGTGAAATGTTTGCACCCACACGCATCAAAACCGTTATCAACGAAGACGGGGAGCGTGTGCAAATTACCCACGTCAAGAAAGTAAAGCCTTGGTGGTTTCAATCAGATGCTGGAAAGATCTGCCTTGTGATCCGCTACGGAGCTCGAACCCTTGAATTGGCGAAAGGCAAGGCGGCAATTGAATGCACTGACACCATGGCTTTGATTGCTGCTTTGGACACAGTGCGATCCGCAGTAATTGAAGGTCTGCTCGACCCGCAGATTGAAGCTGCCAGCATTAAGTTGCGTGAAGGCTTTGGCAAGTGATTGGGTTGATGTGTGTGTGGGCTGTGATGCCTGCACACCGTCAATGCTGACTATGACAAAGAAATCCTCTACGCTGCGGGACAGTCTCGCCCAGTTCGCGGGCACGGAACGCTACTACCGCATTAACCGCAAATGCGTGATCACGGACGGTTCCAAGTGCCTCGCTGAGGCTGCGGGTGCGTATTGGCTGATGGATGCCGCTGCCAGCGACCTGCTGGAGCTTGGCACCGATGATTGGTTTGTTGTGGTGCGTCTCGTTGTGAACAACGACAACGCCCTGCTTACACTTGAGGACGGCAATGGGGGCATCCGTGCCAAGCAAGACATTGGCTACACGGACTTCCCCCTGCCTGAGCAGATCATCTACGCCTGCTGGGACACGGAGCACTGGGTGCTGATGTTGCCAAGTGAGTACTGACTGGTCAACTCTTAATTTGAGAGTTGGGTGTCATATTCGGCTCCCAAAAATTAGTCTTGCAAGCTCAAATTATTTCACTATGTCAGTTGAGTTCAATGCTCTAAGCCCTTTGTGAAGCTGTAAACGCATAGTCGACCCAGCTGTCCCTATTATCGGAAAATAGATTAAATCCTTTATGCCATCGTTGTTGACATCGGCAACGATATAGTTGGAAAGCCCTTGACCGCCGTAATCAGGCGAAACCGCATACGAGTTTGAACTTACCAAATCAAACGATCCCGTCTGGTCATTGAGATAGATCACAGGAGTTTGATTGTTTTTGCTCACGTACAAGACGATATCGTCATACCCATCCCCATTTACGTCGGTACACGTCATTCGGTTGGCTTTAACGTCGGCCGTAATTTCTTTTCTGATGGTCAAACTATTGCGCACCAAAGTCCCTCCACTTGAAGGACTAAATGACATTAGCTTGAACAGTTCTTGCAATGGCGTTTGCCCATATACAACGACTTGCCCGTTATAGCCCCCAACGATCTCCTGCGCTTCAAATACCGTCAAGGCTTCAGGCGCACTTGCCGGCGTACGTCGAATTTGGCAAGTGAAAGAGAAGCTTGGATCCACATAGTCCTTGCCATCAACACTCACAAATGCAGCACCCGATGGTTGAAGGTTGTTGCAGCACAATTTTTGTATTACTGATGCGGGGTAATAGAACCCCCCAGAGCTTGACCATGTTCCAGCTGCTGAAGTGTAAAGTTGGACACCAATTTGCGATTGGGTTGAAACGGTATTTATAGCTTGTGTAGCCGCTAAACCTTGCGAGCTTCTGCTAAAAAATAAAGATCCGCTTCCCCTTACCCAGTCATAGCCAGAAACGGCAGTCCAACCATTTGTCTGCGAATAGGTCCAATCTTGCGCAGAGTCTGAATATGAGACAGCAACCAGGTCTTGTCCTCCGCCAGAATTGTCTCTCGCTACAAACCCGGCCCCCCACGCAGGCGTACCAAATTCCACTTTTGTGTACGTCCCATTTCCTTGACTCATCAAGGCAATGTTTTTGACATATTGAGTTGTTGGGGGGCTATTGATTGAACGTCCGTCTTCACGCTGTAAAGACCAAACGATGTCAACATAGCCATCTGCGTTGAAGTCCCCCGTAGCGTAGTACTCGCCAACCCCTCCGGGTATTAAAGTCGAGGTGCCAAAGGTCGCTTGTGTTCCATCTGCAAAGTTTCCCTGTGCGTCTTGCAAGAAAACGATGATGCGACTTGGTGTCACGCCGCTGTAATCCGTTCCAGCAACAACAGGGCTACACCATAGATACAAAACCAAGTCCATGCGCCCGTCTTTATTGAGGTCTACAGGAACAACATGCTGTAGACCGCGGCCATTCGGTTGATTGGGACAAAAAGAAGCGTAAATTGGCTCCAAATCAGGCAATGCTTGCGCTGTTGAAGAAAATGGTGTTGTCGCTTGTTGAGGCTGACTGGTAGTTATTACTCCAGAGCCACCACCTCCACAAGCATAAATTAGTACAGCAATCAAAACTAGAAAAATTATGCGGGTGAATTTTTTCACGACAACCTTTCTGAGCAGATCCAGCAATATAACCAAACTTAGTTTCTTTTTGCTATTTTAACGCGGGATTTGGATTTTCGCAGCCACATGTTTCGGCATGCACTGATTGATCGCCTAAAGGCCTGCAATGATGTACCAACCCGCTTGGCTGAAAGCATTACTGGACATTCAAGTGGGGGTTCAGAATTCAACACGTATGGAACTGTGGGCTACACGCTTGAACAAAAGCGTGATGTGCTGTTGCGAGTGTTGGTTTGACTTTTTAAATTGAGTATTCAACTCTTAAAATGAGAGCGGGGACGCTTGTATGAAACGCAAATCCAACCGTCATCGGCAGGGACAGGCAAGGTTTCGTTGTCTCATTGAGATCATTCGGCACCACGGACTGTTCAAGCTCCTGAAGGCTGATGACGCCCGTAGCATCTTCATCGCGGCCAGAGGGCCTAAGACTGCTTGGACACCGTTTACGATCGAGGAATTCTCGGCTTACCTTGACACGTTATGATCACCAAGGGGTGTTTGCAGGGGTCTTTGGGGCTCAAGATAGCTGAGCTTAAAAAGGCTGCTTGATTCAGCCCCTAGGCCGCCCGCCGCGAGCCAAGCCCTTGCTAGAATTTACGCCTTCGCGTGGCCCGGCAAGGGTCACGCCGATGACACCACGGGGTGTAGCTTAGTCAGGTAAAGCGCCACGTTCGGGACGTGGAGACCGGAGGTTCGAATCCTCTCACCCCGACCAACCTCCCCTTTTTCTCGCAAGCTCAGGCCCGCGCGTCGCCCCAGCGCAGTTGGGTGTTGTCGTCGCCCCGGTACATGGTGTCGCCATGGCGGTCCACGCAGTAGTGGCGCGAGACGATCATCTCGTTGAAATGCATGTCGGCGGCAATGCGGGTGTAGTCGAACAAAACACTGCGCGTGATACGCGCGCCCGAGCGGATGACGCTGCCGTTGCCAATCCAGGCCGGGCCGGTAATGGTGGCGCCCGCCTCCACGCGGCAGCTCGAACCGATGTAGACCGGGCCTTCGATCTTGACGCGATCCCAGTCGATGGAGGTGTTCAGCCCCACCCACACGCCAGGGCGCACTTGCTTGCCCGGCATCTTCATCTCGGCCACTTCGCCCTTGAGCACGCGCTGCAACACCGACCAGTAGTCGCTGACGCGGCCAATGTCGATCCAGTGGAAGGGGCGGTTTTGCACAAAGAAGGGCAGCTTTTGCGCCACCAGCTGCGGGAACAACTCGGCGCCAATATCGTAGACCCGGCCTGGCGGCACCAGATCAAGCACTTGCGGCTCAAAAATATAGACGCCGGTGCTGGCCAGGGTGGACTTGGCTTCTTGGGGCGATGGTTTTTCTTGAAACGACTCAATGCGCCCATCGGTGGCGGCCAGCACCACGCCATAAGAGCTGACATCGGCCAAGGGCACGTCCATCGCCACCAGACTGGCGACCGCGCCTTTGGCGTGGTGCTCGGCAATGGCGGCGGTGATGTCGAGGTCGATCAGTGCGTCACCGCACAGCACCAAGGTGGTTTGGTCAAAAAAGCCGCTGAAATCCTGGATGCGGCGCATGCCGCCAGCAGAGCCCATGGGCCGGGGCACCACGTCGCCGTGGTCGCGCACGCCTTCGTAGGAGTAGCCGATTTCCACGCCCCAGCGGCTGCCGTCGCCGAAGTACTCTTCGATTTTCTGGTGGTGGTAGGCGACATTGACCATGATCTCGGTAATGCCGTGGCGCGCCAGGTGCTCGATCAGGTATTCCATGACCGGCTTGCCCAAAATGGGCACCATCGGTTTGGGAAGATCGCGCGTGAGCGGTCGCACGCGGGTGCCCTGCCCCGCCGCCAAAATCATGCCTTTTGCCATTGCTGCCCTCGCCTACTTGGTTGCACCCTTGCCCGCAGCGGCTCGCCGTCTGCGCTTCGTTGAACTGGCAGTTTATCCGGCCAGGATGACCGGAATATGCAAATTGCGAATCAGTTCGCCAGGATTTGCGCCGCGCCCGATGCCGGTGCGGCTGGAGCGCTGGCGGCTGGCGCCACCGCCGCCGCGCCTTCAAGCACGCTGCCCGAGGTGCTGGGCCGCAAGTTGCCAAAATAGGCCAGCGCCAAGGTGCACACGAAAAACACGGTAGCCAGCACGGCGGTAGTGCGCGACAAAAAGT
>Ga0194037_1002397_pt1 | contig 12532 bp, 9 predicted proteins | sample JunL306m_MetaG_FD_148653 | JGI IMG/M metagenome (GOLD analysis project Ga0194037, IMG submission 148653) | Anoxic zone freshwater microbial communities from boreal shield lake in IISD Experimental Lakes Area, Ontario, Canada - Jun2016-L304-6m | ecosystem: Environmental > Aquatic > Freshwater >...
TTTTCACGCCGTTCGCCAACGTGAGTTTTTCCAGTTACTGGTTTAGACATGGTGTATATTCCTTTATAACGTGTATTTATTATAATACATACGTACACGTTATAAAGCAAGAAAAAAGCACGATTTTCTTGGAAATTGTACCCATCCAATAATGTTTTTCAGTTACCGTGTACGCTTTATCCGATTTTCAGGCTGGTATGGCGAAACGATCCGTATGCTCGCTCCATGACTCAAAAAAGCGGGTTTCTTAATAGCGTGATTGCCTCCTCGGAAACATCATACTCTACCCCTGATTACATTGCGCCTTGCTGGAATGAACTTGTTATTTATGAGTTGCATATTGGCAGTTTTGTGCTTGATCCACAAAGCCTTCGCAAACTGGGTTCATTTGCTTCTGCAATAGGAAAGCTCGACTATCTGTCTGATCTTGGGATAAATGCTATCGAGGTCATGGCTATTGCTGAATTTGACGGTGATGTTTCATGGGGTTATAATCCTGCATACATTTTTGCCATCGAAGATGAATATGGTGGGCCTGACGGGTTTCGTAATTTCGTCAATGAAGCTCATAACAGGGGTATAGCTGTTATTCTTGACGTCGTCTATAATCATCTTGGATATCCTTGTGATGATATGTGGCAGTTTGATGGATGGTCGGAAAGCGGCAAAGGAGGGATATACTTTTACAATGACTGGCGAAGCAAAACAGCTTGGGGCGAAACGCGATTCGATTATGGGCGTCCCGAGGTTCAGCAATATTTGTGTGACAATGCACTCCGTTGGCTTGAGCAACGTTTTGTTGATGGACTTCGCTGGGATTCAGTCGGGTCAATTCGAAATGTTAATGACCAGAATAACGATCCTTCTCATGATATTCCTGATGGCTGGATGTTGATGCAGAGGATCAATTCGCTGATTGAACAGCGCCAGCCATGGAAAATTTCTATTGCTGAAGACCTGAAGGACAACGAGTGGATTACGAAAGACGTTGGTTCTGGAGGTGCTGGATTTGATGCTCAATGGGATGCTGGTTACTTATGGACAGTACGCAATGTCATCGTTGTTGCTGATGACAAATGTCGTGATATGTATACAATCCGTGATATGATAACCCAGCGGTATAATAACAATGCGTTTGAACGGGTTATCTACACTGAGTCACACGATGCGGATTCCAATGGACAATCTCGAATTCCGGAAATGATTTCTCCTGGTAACGCTGGTAGCTATTTTGCCAGAAAACGCTCTACTTTGGGAGCGGCACTTTTGTTTACTTCCCCGGGAATACCCATGATTTTTATGGGACAGGAGTTTCTTGAGAGTGGGTATTTCAGGAATGATCCGCAAGAACTTGACTGGTCGAAAACCATAACTTACTCGGGTGTACTTCAGCTGTATCGTGACCTTATCCATCTTCGGCGGAACTGGTTCAATAACACACGGGGACTTCGTGGGCATAATGTTAATGTCTTTCATACGAACGATGAGAATAAGGTTGTAGCATTTCATCGTTGGGATCAGGGAGGAACTGGTGACGATGTGATCATTATCCTCAACTTCTCAAATCAAGGATACTCCAATTATTCTATAGGTTTTCCGCGAAGTGGTCGCTGGAAAGTTCGTCTCAACAGCGACTGGAGTGGGTATAGCTCAGATTTCCAAAATTGGAATAGTTTCGACACGGATACAGATGATTCGTCTTCCGATGGAATGTCATACAGCGGGAATATCAATATTGGACCCTACAGCGCTGTTATCCTTTCACAGGATTGATCACAAGGATAACCGTATCACGGGAACTGCAGTATGGTGAACTGTTTGGTAAAAGCATTAGCCAGAAAAACGGCACTTCCTGGATAGAGAACTAATGATTTATGCTGATATCATTTACGTCTCACTGTTATAATGACCGCGGCGCGCGTCACGGTTGCATTTTGCCCGATGAATAAGTGCATGTTGTGCTGCTAATGCATTGGACTCGTTGCCTTGCCAAATCGCCAATGCCGGTTGCTGGATGGCGCGGGCAAATGAAAATGCCAATGCCCAGGGAGATTCTGACTTGAATTTCTTATTCATGGCATTCAGCCGTTCCGATGCCAGTTCAGCTGATTGTCCTCCAGACAAAAATGTAATCCCTGGAACAGCTGCTGGGACTACCCGTTTGAGACAATTTATCGTGGCATCTGCAACTTCAGTCGTATTTTCCTGTTTTGAACAGGTCAATCCAGGAAGCACCATGTTGGCTTTGAGAATCATGCCTTCAAAAATTACATGTTGGCGGTAAAGTTGATCGAAAACCGTTTGTAGAACTTCCTCAGTCACCTGGCTGCACCTTGTCATGGAATGATCACCATCCATAAGCACTTCTGGCTCAACGACAGGTACAACACCAGCTTCTTGACACAACGCAGCATAACGAGCTAAGGTGTGAGCATTGGCTTCGATGCAACCCCGACTGGGAATGCCATTCCCTATAGTAATGACCGCACGCCACTTAGCAAAACGGGCCCCCATGTGAGCGTACTCAGCCAGACGTGCTCGCAAACCATCCAGACCTTCGGTTATTTTTTCTCCGGGATGACCTGCCATGTCCTTCGCACCGGCATCTACTTTAATTCCGGGAATAATTCCTGCTTCAATGATGAGTTTAATAAAAGGTGTCCCGTCATTTTTTTGTTGGCGGATAGTCTCGTCGTAGAGAATAGCTCCACTTATATACTCACCAAGCCCTGCTGTGGTTACAATCAGTTCCCGATATTTTCGCCGGTTCTCCTCTGTTTGAGGAATCCCATACTGGGCAAATCGTTTGTTACAGGTTGGATTGCTTTCATCTAATGCCAGCAAACCTTTATCGTTGGCGACAAGTGTTTTTGCTGTATCAACAAGTTTTTGCTCATTTATACGTGTATCATCTTGCATAAGAACTCCTTTTTTATGTCAGTCCATTTGCAGTACAGTAATTTCAATGTTCGGCAAGACTTTATAACCGATTTCTCAGTTTTGTGATAGCAAATATGGGGTGAGTTTTCTTAGCGAGGTTTTTTCTATCGTAAGTAAGGCCGAATAAAAAGCACTTCATACCGTAAGGATGAAGTGCTTTTTAAAAATCAACTCCTTACTTTTTTGGAGTGATCGCTGATGCCACACCCTGCAATATTCCACTGACAGCACCTAATACCGTATTGGTAAGGTTTAGAGAGGTTGTTCCGGCAAAAGCAATGATGTTTGCTGCTGTGTTTATTCCAAATTTCAGAAGTTCAACTGGATAGTAGGCCAGTTTACCGATAGTCTCAGGTATAAAGCTGAGACCTCCTTGATGTTGCTGAATAGGTTCGTTTGCCATGGATTTTATGGTTTAGATTTATTAAAAGTGAACATGTTAACTGGTTACTCTCTGTTGTGATAGTCGTCAGGTTTTCGCCATACTTACCAGACTGTTCATTTTATCTACCCAATACACACATAATTTATATAGTATGCAGTAATATTCTAAAATATTTTTTTACAATTCACTTAATTATTAGTCCTGTGAACATGCTCGCACGGTTCTTAAGAAAATCTGGCAACGTTTTTCAAGCTAATTCATGGTTGTATTCGAATGCTTGGATTAATCCTTATTATTCGAGCTTTTTGAGAGGTGGTACTTGCGGCAACTTTTCAGCTGCTTCCAATATAATAATTAAAATTTTTCCCGGAACACTTCCCAATCATTCCCCAGATGATCAGTAAAGCTCCCAGATACGTTTCATGCTTTTGTTTGGCCAGCTGAATGCATCCTCGTATCCTTTAGGTATACGTTATCGACAAAGTTTTTACAGGATCAATAACAACTTGCGGATATGATTTTTAAGGGAGTTAATCTAATTGTCGCAACGTCAAAAATGTATTAATCAGTTATGGCGATCGAAGTACAAGCATCTGCAATGTTTTTGTTGGGACTGGGACTATTACTTACCGGTATTAACGTTTTATCGGATAGTCTGAAACGTATCGGCAGTCGGACGTTTCGCATGTTGGCGATGCGATACCTTCACCCTCGCTGGAAGGCATTAGTTTTTGGTGTTGGCGCTGGCGCCGCATTGCAGAGTACTTCTGCCGCTCTTTTCATTTTGGGAGGTTTGAACTCCGCAGGCAGTGTGACTGTAGACCAAGCCATGTCTATCTTGACCGGGTTCAGCGTTGGCAATTGTCTTCTACCATTCCTTGTATCGATAAAAATTCGATTTGGGGTTTTCTTTGTGGTCGGAATTTCGGCAATTATGCTTTACTTTACCAAGGTAGATACTCGAAGAAACTTTTGGAATCTTGCTTTTGGGCTAAGCCTTATTTTTTTCGGGATTGAAATGCTGTTGGATGGTGTCAGGCCACTTCGTCAAGAACCTTGGTTTAGCGAAGCTCTGAGAATGGCAAGTGCTTGGCCAGGATTAAGCATCTTGATCGGGATGGCTTTGGGGTTTCTGGTTCAGTCCTCAACTACCGTGGTAATGGTTGCAATTGGATTGGCAAAAGGCGGTGTTCTGCCTGTCCAGGAAACTTTTTTGATTATGTATGGAGCGGCTGTTGGTTCTACTGGTTTCAAGACATTCCTTGGTTCTGCTCTGACCGGCTCAGGACGCCAATTAGTACGCTTCGTGAATCTGTTCAACTTCACCGGTGCAGGAGTTTTTGTAATTCTCTTCTTTGTTGAAAAGTACCTTCATGTTCCTCTTGTACTGGCGCTTCTTGCCAAAGTCAGTTCTGAGCCTGAAATACAGGCTGCATGGGCATTCATGTTAATGAATCTCACAGCGGCATTTTTTTACATTCTTATCCATACCCCAGTTGTCGGGTGGTTAGCGCTCAAGTTTCCACCAGATGAAGAGGACGAACTGTCGAAGCCACTATTCCTGTGGGATAAGAGCCCCGATGATTCTGAGGTAGCTCTGGATCTCATTCGTATGGAACAATCCCGTGAATTTGGGCAAGTAGCCGCTTTGCTACCCAGTGCCTTCGAGCCTTATGGCGGCACTGACCTTAAGAAAAGACTGGAAGCATTGAAATCTCTTGGTCATGAAATCGAGTCGGCGATGGCGGAAGTTGTATCTTTGCATCTTGATGCGAAACAGGCTCAAGGTCACGCCATACTCCAGACCCGTCAGACTATGATCATGCAGCTTGCATCGGAAGTGATTGAATTAATTGAATTTATTCGGCAGGCTCAATCTTTTCCTGAAATCGCTTCACTGGCGAATAACTGTTTAGAGGCGCTCGACTTTCTTATTCAGCATGCTTGTGAAATTGTCACATCAAGCGAACTTCTTGATGAGGATCAACCTGATTTCTACGGTGACAGGAGCACTCAAATGCGACAACTGAGGGAGTCATACCTTAACTCTAACCAAAACCTGTCACACCCGACACGATCCTGCCTGTTGGGTTTAACTTTATGCGTTGACAAATGTATATGGATTCTCGAACGGACGTTGAGTCTGGAGTACCAGTCCTAACCTCATAGTACCTTTAAAATATTTTCTCTGAGATCAAACAAGGTCAAAGCGATCAAGGTTCATTACCTTGTTCCATGCCCTAACAAAGTCACAAACGAACACCTGCTGAGAGTCGTTGCAGGCATAGACTTCTGCGATTGCCCGGAGCTGGGAGTTTGAACCGAAGACAAGATCAACGACGGTACCTGTCCACTTGAGTTCGCCTGTCGCCCGATTGTGACCCTCCAACACGCCTTCTGATGTGGCGGACTTCTGCCAATTCGTCTTCATGTCGAGGAGATTCACGAAGAAATCATTGGTCAATGTTTCGGGCCTATGGGTGAAAACACCGTGTTTGGACTGGCCGACGTTCGCATTCAAGGCGCGCAGGCCGCCTATCAGAACGGTCATCTCAGGGGCGGTCAGCGTCATCAGCTGCGCTTTGTCCACTAGCAGCTCAGCCGTCGATACCTCGAGTCCTTTACGGGCGTAGTTGCGGAACCCGTCTGCGGACGGGCAGAGTACGGCGATCGAGTCTACATCGGTTTGCTCCTGCGATGCATCCATGCGCCCCGGCAAGAAGGGAACCGTTACGTCGTGCCCTGCTTTTTTCGCAGCTGACTCGACTGCTGCACAGCCCCCCAGAACGATCAGGTCGGCAAGCGAAACTTTCTTGTCGCCAGACTGTACGAAGTTGAACGCGCTCTGGATGCCCTCCAGGGTTTTGAGTACCTTCGCCAGCTGGGCAGGTTGGTTGACTTCCCAATCTTTCTGAGGTGCCAGACGAATGCGGGCACCGTTTGCACCACCTCGCATGTCGGAACCACGGAAGGTGGATGCTGAAGCCCAGGAAGTCGAAACCAGTTCTGAGACAGAGAGACCTGAAGCAAGGATGTTGTGTTTGAGAGATGCGATGTCCTCTTCGTCAATCAAGGGATGATTGACAGCGGGGATGGGGTCTTGCCAGCTGAGTTCCTCCTGAGGAACCTCAGGGCCGAGATAGCGAGTGCGAGGACCCATGTCGCGGTGCGTCAGCTTGAACCACGCCCTGGCGAATGCATCTCTGAACTGATCCGGATTCTCGTAGAAACGCCTCGAAATTTTTTCGTAGTCTGGGTCGATTCGCAACGACAGGTCGGTGGTCAGCATGGCTGGCGAGTGATGCTTTGATGGGTCATGAGCATCCGGCACTGTGTCGGCGCCAGCACCACCTTTCGGCGTCCATTGGAACGCACCGGCTGGACTCTTTGTCAGCTCCCATTCGTAACTGAAAAGGTTCACTAAATAGTTGTTGCTCCATTTAGTCGGTGTGGTGCTCCAGGTGACTTCAAGACCGCTGGAGATTGTGTCACCTCCTTTGCCTGTGCCAAAGCGGCTATGCCACCCAAGGCCCTGCTCCTCAATATCGGCAGCTTCCGGCACTGGACCAACCATTGCCGGATCGCCGGCACCGTGAGTTTTACCGAAGGTGTGGCCGCCAGCAATGAGCGCAACAGTTTCTTCGTCATTCATTGCCATGCGAGCGAAGGTCTCGCGTATATCCCGCGCAGCAGCCAGTGGATCCGGGTTGCCGTCAGGACCTTCCGGGTTTACGTAAATCAGGCCCATTTGAACCGCGGCGAGAGGATTATCAAGAAGTCGGTTACCTCTGTGACGCTCGTCTGCCAGCCACTTGGTCTCAGACCCCCAGTAAATATTTTCTTCCGGTTCCCATATATCCTCACGTCCGCCAGCGAACCCAAAGGTCTTTAGTTCCATCGATTCCAAAGCGACGTTTCCGGTGAGGATCATAAGGTCGGCCCAGGAGATTTTACGGCCATACTTCTGCTTGATTGGCCAAATCAACCTGCGGGCTTTGTCCAGATTGACGTTGTCGGGCCAACTGTTGAGGGGAGCAAATCGCTGATTGCCTCTCCCAGCGCCACCACGACCGTCGCTGGTGCGGTACGTGCCAGCGCTGTGCCATGCCATGCGAACGAACAACGGTCCGTAGTGGCCGAAATCAGCCGGCCACCAGTCCTGTGAGTCGGTCATCAGCGTCAAGAGATCCTTTTTCAAGGCATTCAGGTCGAGGCTCTTAAACTCCTCAGCGTAGTTGAACTCTTCTCCCATTGGGTTGGACAGTGAGGATTGCTGGTGCAAAATGTTCAGCTTCAGTTGATTGGGCCACCAGTCTGCGTTCGATTGGGAACCAGTGACTGTGCTTGTTTGGACGCTGCTCGAAAATGGGCACTTTGTTTCGTTTGACATGGTTATCTTTATTGGTTGTTTATAATAAACGTCCCGGTAAACGAAGAGTCTTAGTATACATTGATCTAAAAAGGTCTATACAGTTCAGTAGTTGAACCTGAGCACTATAAGCGGTCAGTTTGTGCCATTGACTTGCGCATCTATAAGATGGTTCATTTGTTTCTTCAGCTGTCTTAGACGTTCAGCTGCATTTGGGTCTCCTAATGCTTCCTGCAGCCTCAATACAGCACTTTTCGCATAAAAACCGCCATTCGGTTCCAAATGCCTGCGCTTTTCAGTTACTCCAATTTCAATGCTGGCAATTTCAGCAACTTCTACTATCTCGTCTGAAAGCGTGGGGTCTTTTCTTAATAAATTCAGGGCATTATAAGCTGCTTTAAATTGTCCCGCCTCGATCTGGTCAATAATGGTTTGTAGTCGTGTGTTCATTGTTATCTTTATTCTTTTTTCAACTTCCGATATTTACTCATTATGGAAGTTTAGGTTTTTTTACATTCTATTTCTATTAAATTTTCTTCTTTGAGAATGCACATAGGAAAACAGTTTCGTTAAAAAAAACACTGCACCCATTTTTCCTTCCTGTAATAAAAATTTCAGCTAAATTTGCTGGGATATATCCGCTATAAAGAATAATAAGTTCCACAGTTTAAGGTTAAGTTTTTTTAGACAGGAATTTAAGAATATGCGTACCCTGAAATCTCTTCTTTCAAAATCGTTTAACATGTTGCCATATGAGTTTTATTAAAATTCTAATTCTTGCAATCGTTCAAGGAGTCTGCGAGCTTCTACCCATATCAAGTTCTGCGCATGTCGTAATGGCAGAAAAACTTATGGGGCTGGATCCGACATTACCTGAAATGACACTTCTTCTTGTGATGCTCCATACAGGAACAATGTTAGCGGTTATCGTATACTTCTGGCAATCATGGAAGACACGTTATTTTATTTCTGCAAAAATATTCTGGCAATTTGCCAAGTCGCTGACTATTGCAACAATATTTACGAGCTTCGTCGGGATTGTGCTGATGTTGCTCATCGAGCGAGTAATATTGCGTGGAACAAAGCATGCTGAAATCGAGGCTCTCTTTGGAAATCCGTATGTGATTGCAGTAGGGTTGGCAACAGTTGGTGTGATGATCATCCTTTCGTCAAGAAAGCAGGCGACAGATAAAAATCGAGAGATCGGAGTGTCTGATTCAATCTGGATCGGAGTTGTACAAGGGATTTGTCTTCCCTTCCGGGGATTTTCACGGTCTGGCTCTACGATATCCACCGGACTATTCTGCGGTTTGGAAAAAGTCAGAGTGGAAGAATTCAGCTTTGCTTTGGCCGTTGTCTTAACTCCGGCAGTAATAGTAAAAGAAAGTTATCGGTTACTAAGTGCGCATGAGGGGACACTATTGGCTACTGCCAGCCTTTCGAATATCATTGTGCCGAGTTTGGTTGGGATGTTTTGCAGTTTTTGTGCTGGTTTGATCGCGTTGAAATGGCTTTCTCGTTGGTTGGAACAAGGTCGTTGGAGCTTTTTCGGTTATTACTGCTTAGTGGCTTCAGCTACTGTATTGATCATTAATCACTTTTTATCTTAAGACAGCGTTTTTTGACCATAAAAGCTGATCAATACTTCAACCTGATCTATGCTGTAGAATCACCATCGTGTGGGATAGTTGCTTATATGGACGGGGCCGGTAATAAAGTGAGAGTCCATCTGTAGTAACGATGGACTCTCTGAATCGTGCCGATAACGAGAGAGTAATCAACACCAATCACAACGAATAAATACAAGAAAATCATGACGAATATAAAATTTTTTTAGCCTCAAAGCTTAAGAGTCCTTGCTTTATAAACAAAAAGCAAGAGTGTCAGTTAAATATTGTTTTTTTTATCGGAAAATAGGTGCCAATATCATTTCCCTTATCTTGAGCGGGTGAAGCCGCAGCGCTTTAGTTAAGCCTTTTACACAAACTTGATAATGCGGTTCCGATTATGCATTGAATGGAAGTATTATTACTCTCTGAAATGTGGCTTGTTAAAAGGTTCAATTTTCGTGTTTGTAAAGAGGAGTACGATCGTCGTTTGACTGAAAAGAACTCAAACTATTGAAGGAAACAGATATGATTCGTAAAATAGCAATAATAACTGGCGGCAGCCGTGGCCTTGGAGCAAATGCAGCACTGAAACTGGCCGCTCGCAACAATGATCTGATTATCACTTACAAACAGAATAAGGCAGCTGCCGATGAGGTCGTTTCCAGTATAATCAGGCTTGGTGTGCGAGCAACCGCCTTGCATCTCGATTCCGCATCTGTTTCAGGGATTCCTACCTTTACTGCTCAGGTGCAGGAAACAATGGAACAATGGGGCGTAAAGCACTTTGATATCCTTATCAACAATGCTGGAATGGGCATCCATGCGGCTTTCGCAGATGTAACTGAAGCTCAGTTTGATGCTCTTATGAATGTTCACTTGAAAAGCGTTTTCTTCCTCACTCAGGCGCTCGTGCCGTTGATGGCCGATGGTGGACGCATACTCAATGTTTCATCCGGACTTGTCCGTTTTGCATTGCCGGGATATTCCGTGTATGCATCTATGAAAGGCGCTATTGAGGTACTGACCAGATATCTTGCAAAAGAGCTCGGACATCGGGGCATCTCGGTTAATGTCCTTGCACCGGGAGCAATTGAAACCGACTTTGGAGGAGGCAATGTCCGTGACAACAAACAGGTTAACTCATTTGTTGCTTCTCAAACGGCATTGGGGCGAGTTGGCCTCCCGGACGACATTGGCGATCTCATTGCGGCCCTTGTTTCTGACGAGTGCCGATGGGTAAATGCCCAGCGTATTGAAGCGTCCGGCGGTATGTTTATATGATATTACCTTAGCCAAAGCAATCGAACGATGTTGGATCGGAATAAATGTACCAATTTCCTGATTGTTATAGATGTTCAGGATCAGTTCACCTTGAACAAAACCCTTCAACTGATATGATTAGCTGGAAAATGAGTTCCGAAGACGTCTTGATTCCATTATGCATTAACTTGATAAGAGCATTGATTATCATCAGGAAAACAGATCTTTCAGTAATGAAAATTTAACAGGAACAGAACGATGCATAAACATATTTTACTGGCTATAGGAATTTCAGGGGTACTTCTCGGTTGCTCAAGCGAAAGTCATCCTCCTCAAGAAAAAGTTCAAATGAGTAAAGAGGTTAGCCCTGCAGCAGTGGCTCAACCACCGAAATTTATATATCTCCAAAACCAGGGTTTTTCAGTTTCTAAAGGGAGTCCCACTGATATTATTTTTTATGGGGACCACTATTACAACCACAATGATGGTCACTGGTATCGTTCATCTGATTACCGAGGGCCGTGGATTCTTATTCACGATAACGAGTTACCCTCAAAGATCAGAAAACATCGCTGGGAGGATATAAAGAGGTATCGTGATATTGAGTCCAGCAATTCTGAAAGTCGGAATGACCAGTATCAGCGTGATGATGATGAAAGGAGGCGGATTCATGATCAGCAAAGCGAAGCGGCCGATAACAGGGATCAAGAGCAATTCCGTGAAGGAAGTAGACTCTCTATAGCTATTGATGCACCCCCGAATTTTATATATCTCCGGGGCCAAGGATTTTCTGTTTCCGAAGAAGGTCCTTATGATATCGTTTATAATGGGGACAGTTATTATTTAAACCATAATGCACACTGGTACCGTTCATCTGATTCCCGAGGGCCGTGGATTCTTATTAAAGATAATGAGTTACCCGCAAAGATCAGAAAACATCGCTGGGAGGATATAAGAAGGGATCGAGATATCGAATCTCGGAAGTCTGATAGTCATAGTAATCAGTATCAGCGCGAGGACGATAACAAACGGCGGATTCATGATCAGCGTAATGATACTAATGCCAGCGCTATAAAGGGTCAGCGAAACGAAGCTGTAGATAACAACAAAAATACCAGCCAGCAGAACAAGCCCATTGAGAACAGGAAGAACCCCATTGATCTGAATAAGGGTATCGAAAGCGGCAAGAATCAAGGTCATGAGAACAAACCCATTGAGAACAGGAAGAACCCCATTGATCTGACTAAGGGCATCGAAAGCGGCAAGAATCAAGGTCATGAGAACAAGCCCATTGACAACAGGAAGAACCAAATTGATCTGACTAAGGGTATCGAAAGCGGCAAGAATCAAGGTCATGAGAACAAGCCGATTGAGAACAGGAAGAACTCCATTGATCTGACTAAGGGTATCGAAAGCGGCAAGAATCAAGGTCATGAGAACAAGCCCATTGAGAACAGGAAGAACCCCATTGATCTGACTAAGGGTATCGAAAGCGGCAAGAATCAAGGTCATGAGAACAAGCCTATTGACTACAGGAAGAACCAAATTGATCTGACTAAGGGCATCGAAAGCGGCAAGAATCAAGTTCATGAGAACAAGCCTATTGAGAACAGGAAGAACCCAATTGATCTGAATAAGGGTATCGATAACGGCAAGAATCAAGTTCATGAGAACAAGCCTATTGAGAACAGGAAGAACACCGGTCAGAAAAATAGAGCTGACGATAATAAAAAAGTTGATTAAAGTAAATCTCAGAATTGATCAACAAACTTAATCAACAAAAGATATAACCGCACAATCAACGTATCAAGAGGGACGGGGAATATCGGTTTGACTTTTTATTTTCCCCACCTCATGCTTGTCGAACACTCGCCTGCGGGTGGAAAAGTTTATGCTCGATTATCACTGAAAAAAAATTCAGCCTTGGGAAGTGAATTTGCTGTGTCTGGTCTCGGGTTGACTTTGTGC
>Ga0194037_1002399_pt1 | contig 12526 bp, 11 predicted proteins | sample JunL306m_MetaG_FD_148653 | JGI IMG/M metagenome (GOLD analysis project Ga0194037, IMG submission 148653) | Anoxic zone freshwater microbial communities from boreal shield lake in IISD Experimental Lakes Area, Ontario, Canada - Jun2016-L304-6m | ecosystem: Environmental > Aquatic > Freshwater >...
ATCATCTAATTCATTTTAGTAGTAGCAAATAGACTGCTGTAAATTAGCACTAATTTATATTTTAAAACAGTCGATATTCAATCATTTAATGATTGAATATCGACTGTTTTTTGTGTGGAAATATCAACTTCGTTATAGGTTTAATTTAGGTTTGCTCTATCTTCATTTATATATAAGCCTTATATAAACTTCATATATACCTTATTTAAGCCTTAAATAAACTATACATATTTAGATAAGGCTTATCTAAAGTTTATATGTGGTTAATTCAAATAATATAAATATATCGACTATAAATCGACCTTTACCGAACTCTTCACACTCTATTTCTTTTTATTCAAAAAAAAATAGATTAAAACCCAATTCTATCAACTTCATTTCTATTTTCATTTGTTAGGGATACCTATTTCCAACAACTGTTTCCAATTATAGTGCATCCAGTATTATTCTGGTTGGTGCTTCATCTGCCGATATCCATCAAAAAAATACGATTACAGTCAACTAAAAAAAATATTAGTTTTCTGGAATACTCTATGTTTCAGCGTAACTCATTCGTTTTAACATAGAGTTATCATTTTCTAACAACTAATTCGATTCATTTTTGTTTTTGAAAACAGGTGAACTTTACTCCATGAATGGATTAAATTAATCAATAACATTCATTCTTGTTTGATTGAAACCTATTATAGTCATTTTTTTGATTTTAATAATATTCAAAAAATGAGTACATTTGCACTCTTAATTATATGCCCAATTCGTCTTATTCTCAATAATCATTCATCACTAATCATTTATCACTATAAAATATGAGTTTAATTGCCGATACCGGAAGGTATATTTTGTTAATGAAGCGTGTGCTGGTGCTTCCAGACCGACGGAAAATGTTTTTTCGTCAATTTCCCAAGGAATTGGAAAAGTTAGGATTGCAATCTTTGCCCATCGTTGTAATTATTTCCGTTTTTATTGGTGCTATCATGACAATGCAAACGAAGTTGAATACTTCCAATCCTTTGTTGCCCATCTATACTACAGGTTTGGTAACCCGAGATACGTTGTTGTTGGAGTTTTCGTCCACTATCATGTGTTTGATTTTGGCAGGCAAGGTTGGTTCTAATATCGCTTCCGAAATTGGTACCATGCGAATTACTGAACAGATTGATGCACTGGAAATTATGGGTGTAAATTCTGCTAATTATCTTGTTTTGCCTAAAATTATTGCTTTTGTAGTTATGATGCCTTTTTTGGTGATTTTTAGCATGGGTTTGGGTTTGTTAGGCGGTTATTTGGTGGGAGTTTTTACTGACATATTAACTACTGGCGATTATTTATTGGGTATCCAATATGCATTTATTCCATACTATGTGTTTTATTCGGTAGTGAAATCAGTAATTTTTGCATTCATAATCTCTTCTGTAGCTGCTTTCTATGGTTATTATGCACATGGAGGTGCACTCGATGTGGGAAAAGCTAGTACCAATGCAGTTGTAAATGGTAGTATTTTAATTTTGTTTTTTAATATTCTGCTTACTAGTTTAATGTTGAATTAGAAGTTAAATTCTATAATTGAGTAAATTTATCGGATGATTCGATTTCCTTATACGAAACACGAAACACGAAACACGAAATAAAAAATGATTGAAGTAAAAAATATAGAAAAATCATTCGATGACAATCATGTACTGAAAAATGTATCTGCTGTTTTTGAAACCGGTAAAACCAATATGATTATTGGGCAAAGTGGTTCTGGAAAAACGGTCTTGATGAAAAGTATCATTGGTTTACACCGAATTGACAAAGGGCGAATTGAATATGATGGTAGAAATTTACCGGATATGAAAATGCGCGAAATTCGTATTTTGCGACGTGAAGTGGGCATGCTTTTTCAGGGCTCTGCACTATTTGACTCATTGACTGTCCTCGAAAATGTAATGTATCCACTCGAAATGTTTTCAGATAGTTCTATCGATGAAATGACTGAGCGGGCTATTTTTTGCCTCCAACATGTTGATTTGGATGAAAAGGCCTATGGACTAGCACCTTCCGAAATAAGTGGGGGAATGCAAAAACGGGTGGCTATTGCCAGAGCCATTGCATTGCAACCAAAATATCTGTTTTGCGATGAACCAAACTCAGGCCTTGATCCGAAAACATCGTTAATTATTGATAAACTTATTCATGAAATTACGCACGAATTTGACATAACCACCATCATTAACTCACACGATATGAACTCAGTAATGGAAATTGGCGAGAATATAATATTTATCGAAAAAGGAGAAATGGCTTGGCAAGGAAACAAAGATGACATTTTTCATGTTGATAATGAAGCGTTGAACGATTTCGTTTTCGCTTCAGAATTATATAAAAAAGTAAAACAAACAAATCAATGAAAATAATTTCCTATAACGTAAATGGAATTCGTGCAGCACTGTTAAAAGACTTTACACAATGGCTTCAAGCCGAAAATCCAGATGTACTTTGCCTCCAAGAAACAAAAGCACAACCAGAACAAATTGACACCCTACTTTTTGCCGAATTGGGATATACTTCCTACCTACATTCAGCCGAGAAAAAAGGCTATAGCGGCGTGGCCATTATTACCAAACAAGCACCTGATAATGTGGTTATTGGAATGGATTTTCCATTATACGATGGGGAAGGGCGCGTTATTCGGGCCGATTTTGGCGACGTTACTGTTGTTTGTGTTTATATTCCTTCCGGTTCGTCGGGCGATTTGCGTCAAGCTTTTAAAATGGAGTTTCTCAAAGAATTTGCGATTTATATTGCTGAATTGCGAAAAACAAGAATAAACATTGTAGTTTGTGGCGACTATAATATTTGCCATAAACCAATAGATATCAATCATCCCGAACGTCAAAATGGTGTTTCAGGTTTCTTACCCGAAGAGCGAGCTTGGCTAGATGAATATGAAGCTGCAGGAATGGTGGATTCGTTCCGTGTTTTCAATCAAAATGCCGAGGAATACAGCTGGTGGAGTTATAGGGGCGGAGCAAGGTCTCGCAATGTTGGATGGCGCATAGATTATCATTGGGTGAGCGAACCGCTTCGCAACCGCTTAAAATCTGCAGCTATTCTCCAAGATGCCATTCATTCAGATCATTGCCCGGTAGTAGTGGAGTTGGATTAATTTTGACTTAAGCAAAAAAAAGTCTTCACCTTAAAGTGAAGACTTTTTTTATATTTAGTTTTTCCGTAATGAAAAAATGAAGCTAAGTCCACCTGTGGGAACTTTTTTAGCAGAAATATTTCCATTGTGATACAAGATAGCATTCTTCACAATCGCCAATCCCAATCCTGTTCCGCCCATTTTTCGGCTACGGCCTTTGTCTACACGATAAAACCTTTCGAACAATCTACTTAAATGTTCTTCGCCTACTCCAATGCCATTGTCGGTAAACGAAAAGTAGTAAAATAGCTCATCTTCACGATAGCAATTTATTTCAACTATCAGTTTATCACCACCATAAGTTAACGCGTTGTCCATTAAATTACGAAAAATAGAATATATTAACGACCGGTTCCCTTGTATTTTTATGTTAGCTTTAACTTTGTTGATAAGATTACATTCTTTTTGCTCAATTTCTAAATGTAGGTCATTAAGTACATCCAGAATCACTTCGGACAGATTACAGGGCTCTTTATCGAATAATCGCTTGGCTTCGTCCATTTTGTTGAGCATTGAGATGTCTTGTAACAATGAGCTCAAGCGTTGTGCCTGCTGAAATGATCGTTCTATGAAGAACTTTTGACGCTGCGGGTCAAGGTCTGGATTCTCTAGGATGCTTTCCATGAATCCCAATATGCTACTCACAGGGGTTCTCAGCTCATGTGAAATATTCTGAGTTAAATTTCTTTTGAGTTCATTTTCATGTTCTTGAACTGAAATGTCGTTGATGGAAATTTCAAAGGTTTTATCCTGAAAAACAACACATTGTACCGAAAATATTCGTCCGCCTTTTTCTATGGTGATTTTCTTTATATTGAGCTCATTAAACAATAAACTATGATCAATAAACTGGTTGATTTCATTAAATTCTGGTATTGAAAATATTTGATCTGGGCTATCAAATTGCTGATCGGAAAGTATGTTTGAATATTGTACAAAGTGAGAATTAGAAAGAATTTCTTTTTTATCTGAAGAGAAAATTCCCAATCCTTCTTGTGAAATTTGAAGGTGAGTAATCAATTTTTCACGTTCTTTTTTTACTTCCTCCTTTGTTTTCAACTGTAATTTGTACAGTTTCACAATGTTTTTGCTTATTTCGCCCAGTTCATCATTCGGAAATTCAATTTCAGTATCGGGTAATTCTTCTTTTTCGGCTTTTTGGGTAAATACCCTCAATCGGTCAATGGATTGAGTGAATTTTTTGGAGATTAGAAATAATGCCAACACAGACATTATAAATAGAAAAGCCATGAAATTAAGAAATAACATGTTGGCTTTTAGCATACTCACCAAATTGACGTTGTAAGGCAAAGCGCTACGGACATAACCATTTTGAAAACGGTGTGCCAAATAATAATAATCAATTCCTGTGGAGAAAGAATGACGGATGGCTTTCCCGTTTTCAGAGGTTCGTGCCATCACTATTTCAGGGCGATTCAAGTGATTTGCTAAATGAACTTCTTTTTTTACAGATGAATCAAATACAACCACTCCAGCTGTGTCAATGACAGTAACCCGCAAACTCGTATCTGGGAAAAGCCTCACGTAATCTTCCAATAATTCCCAATTTGCCTTTTTTTCTTCAATAAACTTATTGATGGTGAAATTGTAAGTAGTTAGTTGACTGTCAAGTTGTTCTGTTCTAAATTCCTTTTCTCGTTGATACTGAAAAAAGCAAATAATACCCAGCATCAAAAAGAAGATGCTGAAAAAATACAAGAAGATGCGTTTGTTGAGTGTCATGATTTATTTACTATTTATTCATTTTCTGTTTACTATTCATTTGCTATTATTTTACTTACCATTCTTAAATAGTCAATAGTAAATGTCCAAATAGTAAATCTCTTTAGCTTTCAAAACAATAACCATATCCGAGGCGGGTGACAATGTTTTTTCCATATTGTCCAATTTTTTTGCGTAAACGAGTGATATTTACATCAATGGTACGATCTAATACAATCACTTCATCCGTCCAAACCCGTGTAAGCATTTCATCTCTTGAAAAAACACGGTTTTGATTTTCGAGAAATAATCTTAGAATCTCAAATTCTTTTTTTGTAAATGGAATTTCAATACCTTCCAGTTTTACTTTTTTATTGTCCAATGACATTTCCAGTTTCTCGTAAATAAGTTTTTGGTCGATAAATGGTACATTTTTATTCTGTTCACCCCTTCGAATCACAACTTTAACTCGTGCCAATACTTCGCGAATGGAAAATGGTTTTGAAATATAATCATCTGCTCCAATGTTAAAACCAGTCAAACGGTCGGTTTCGGAGTCTTTGGCAGTAAGGAAAATAATCGGAATAATTGCCGTTAATGGATTTGCAGCCAATGTACGAGCCAATTTAAAACCTGACATTTCGCCCATCATTACGTCCAATAAAAGAAGATTGTAACTCGTAATATCTTTTTTTGTAGCATCTTCTGCCGAATATGCTACGTCAACAGTATAGCCTTCTGTTTCAAGATTGAATTGAAGAATTTCACACAAATCTTCTTCATCATCAACTACCAAAATACGGGTTGGATTCATTTCTATTTATGATTAAAAATATGTTACAAAGATATAATAATTTTCCAATTACATAGTAAGTCAATTGAAATAACTTTTATTCTTTGTTTTGGTTAATTATTTTTTTGCTGAATGTTTCAGCACTTTTGCATCAATATAGAAGAAAATTTCTTCGGCAATATTGCTACAATGGTCACCTATTCGTTCGAATTTTCGAAACGTTGACATCAAATGCAGACATTCAAAAGCTCTTTCCGGATTTTTTTGAATATAATTGGCAATAATTCTTGGTGCGTTATTGTTAATCTCGTCCACTTTGTAATCTTCGCTAAATATGGTCGAAGCAAATTCCGATTTTTCATTTTCGAAAGCATCCAAGCCTTGAGTTAGCATTTTATTTATTTGATTAATCATACCACGAAGATTGGTGTCAGAGATTAACTCGACATCAAGTATAATCGATGGATTTGAAATTAATATACGTGATATCCCATATGCAAAATCTGCAATTCTTTCCAGGTTTGAATTGATTTTGAGTGCTGCCAATACAAAACGTAAATCAACCGCCACTGGTTGATGAAGTGCAATTATGTTTTCACAATTATTGTCAATTGTTAATTCATAAGCATCTACTTTCTTTTCGCGCATGGATACCTGCATGGCCAAATCTTTGTCGAATGTCAAAAAGGCTTCGCCTGCATTTGCAACTTGCGAGATAACCAATTTCCACATATCAATTACGTCTTGGCGCACTGTTACTAATTCTTGTTCTAAGTGTCTCATGTTTTTTATGTCTAAAGTCTAAGGTCTAAGGTCTAAAGTCAAAGGTCTAAAGTCAAAGGTCCCTAGTCTTCTATTGTTATAATAATTATATTTTTTTAGGAAGATTATTCGTAATAGAAAAATATAGAGTCAAAAGTCCTTTGTCTTTCGACCTTAGACTTTCGACTTTTTAAAAAATCAACCAAACCTTCCCGTAATATAATTCTGGGTCGAAATTTCTTTTGGATTTGTGAAAATCTTTGTTGTATCATCAAATTCAATCAATTCACCCAGGTAAAAATAGGCTGTTTTATCGCTCACACGTGATGCTTGTTGCATGTTGTGAGTAACAATTATGATGGTATAATCTTTTTTTAATTCGTAAATAAGTTCCTCAATTTTCGAGGTAGAAATTGGGTCAAGTGCCGATGCTGGTTCGTCCATCAATACCACTTTTGGCGAAATGGCCAAAGCGCGAGCAATGCAAAGTCGTTGCTGCTGACCACCAGAAAGAGCAAATGCCGATTTCTTAAGTTTGTCTTTTACTTCGTCCCACAAAGCTGCAGATTTGATAGATTCAATGACCCTTTCTTCAATAAAAGTTTTGTCGTTAATTCCGTTTACTCGTAAGCCATATGCCACATTCTCGAAAATGGTTTTTGGAAATGGATTTGGTTTTTGGAAAACCATACCTACTTTTTTTCGTAGTTCGTCTACACGTACGTTTGGAGCGTAAATATCTTCACCTTCCACCAAAATGCTTCCTGTCATGCGTGTTCCATCAATCAGGTCATTCATTCTGTTGAGAAGTCGTAAAAATGTAGATTTACCACAACCAGAAGGGCCGATTAAAGCAATCACTTTGTTTTGTTCTACTTCAATGTTGATGTTGTGCAGTGCATGAAAATCACTGTAATAAAAATCAACGTTTTTTGCATCAATTGTTAGCATGTTTTTTTAGTCTTCAGTCTTCAGTATACAGTCGCAAGTCAGAAGACTGTAGACTGTGGTCTGCGGACAATTAATTATATTTTTACTTTCTTCGAGAAATAATTTCGTAACAGTGTAGCCAATATATTCACCAAAAGTACTATAAATATTAATACCAACGCTGTTCCGTAAGCAATACTTCTAGAAGCTTCAATATTTGTTCCACTGGTAGTAATTACGTACAAGTGATAAGGCAATGCCATTACTTGGTCAAAAATACTACTTGGCAGTTTTGGTAAGAAATAAGCTGCCACTGTAAATAGGATAGGAGCAGTCTCGCCCGAAACCCTACCGATAGACAGAATTAAACCTGTAATTATATTTGGTAAAGCCATTGGGAAAATCACTTTTCTAATGGTTTGAAGCTTTGTGGCACCTAAGGCGAGACTTCCTTCTCGGTACGAAAAATCAATTGCTTTGAGCGATTCTTCGGTGGTACGAATCACCAGTGGAAGTGAAAGTAATCCCAGAGTGAGTGAACCAGCTAAAATAGAATCACCAAAATGCATTGCATTTACAAATAATGCCATCCCAAAAAGACCAAATACTACTGATGGAACTCCGCTTAAATTGTTGGTCATGATACGAATAAAAGCTGCAATTTTATTTCCAGAAGCATATTCGTTCATATAAATGCCAGACATGATTCCAATTGGGAAACTAAAAAGACTACTTCCCAATACCAGATAAAGTGTACCTACTATGGCTGGGTATATACCTCCTTTTGTCATACCATCTTCTGGCGCTTTTGTTAGAAAGTCCCAACTTATTGCACTAAATCCCTTTGAAACTATAAATCCCAATATCATTATTAATATTAAAACCACCGAATAACTCATCAGTTTAAATATCGTAAATGCTATGGTCTGCGACCAACGTTTTGATGAATAACCCCTAACCCCTGAAGGGGAACTGGAGTTAGTATTTGTTTTTATATTTTTTTTGTCTTTCATATATCGTTTTAAATAATCAACAGTAATATTTCTTGTTCCCCTTTAGGGGTTAGGGGTTCTCTTTCTCAATACTTCTTTTTTCCAATAAATTCAATGCTAATACTTATCACCATTGTAATTAGAAAAAGGATACATCCCAAAGCAAATAATGCCTGGTAATGACCGCTACCCACCGAAGCTTCCCCAAGCTCTGCAGCAATGGTGGCAGGAATGGTACGAACAGGTTCTAAAAGTGTGTGTGGTATTACTGCTGCATTACCAGTCACCATCAATACGGCCATAGTTTCACCGATAGCACGTCCAATGCCCAATACAGCAGCGGAAGTGATTCCAGATTTTGCATAAGGAATAATTACTTTGTATATTGTTTGCCAATGCGTTGCTCCCAATGCCAAACTGGCTTCTTTAATGGAACGAGGTACTGTACGCATGGCATCTTCGGCTACGGTAATGATAGTAGGCAGCGCCATAATTCCCAAAACAATACTTCCTGCCAATGCAGTTTCACCAACTGGCAGTTTGAAAAACTCTTGTAGAAATGGTACAATTACAACCAGTCCAAAAAAACCATAAACAACCGATGGAATTCCAGCAAGCAGCTCAATGAGTGGTTTTAATATGTTTCTAACACGCATGGAAGATATTTCAGCCAGATAAACCGAAACGGCAATTCCAAAAGGGAGTGAGAGCAATATTGCACCCAGACTAACCCAAATTGTACCTAATAGGAGTGGTAGTAATCCATATTGTGGTGATGGGCTTGCTGTTGGATACCATTCGTTACCTCCAAAAAAATCACCTGGCTGCAATGTTTCGTGTTTCAGTAAAGTACCGTCAAACTTTTTGGAAACATATTGTTCGGGGAGAAACAGAATGATTCCAGGATGTTTAGCCGTTAGTTCGCTGGCTTTTGCGGGTATATTTTCAAATGAAGCACCAAGTTCCTCCTCAGTATAATATTTGGTTAGGTCGCTCAAACGTACTACTTCAATTGGTTCTTCCTTTCCTCCAAGTTCGTCCCAATTGGTAATTTTGGCATCAAATATTTCTTTAATTTGATAAGATGATAGTTTCTTTACAGGATTTGATTTGTTCATGGCCAATACATAGCCTTTTTCAATCACAGGGCTATTGAATAAACCTGTTGCTTCTTTGAATAAAAAAATGATGATTAATAAGATGGTAATACTTGTTACACTTCCGCTTATCAATAAAGCACTTTCAACTAATTTTTCGAGGAATCGTTTCACGTTGAATATTGGTTTAATAATTCACTGCAAAGTAATGAAATAGATATTAAGACGAAATGAAGAACATGTTACAATGGTGTTACGGCTAATTATATTGTCGGCAGAACATTCTAAATATCTGTTTATCTATTATTTATATAATTGCCATATTTGTTGACTTTCAAATTATTCCACAAAATATATATTATTTTGAAATGTATATTTCAAATTTATACTATTCCAATAGAAAAATACGAACCATTTAGTTTTGTAACAGCATTGTCACATATTTGGCAAAGACTTGTAATGTGGTCTCTGTTACTTTGCACCGTAAACTAAAAATAAAAAAACAAATTCAAATTTACAAACTAAATTCAAATTCAAAATGAAATTAAAAAGTACAGCTATTATTGCATTAGGTCTTATTATGTCGGCCGTTGCTTTCTCGCAAGAAGAAAAAGTGGATTCACTTAATGTACACGAACAACGCATTACTTCATTAGAAGATGCAACTTTGCAAAGTAAAAAATTGAAATTCAGTGGATATATCCAAACTGAATGGCAATCATCTCAAATTGACGTTAACGGAAATGCTTCACAAGACATGAAAGTGGGTGCAGGTGCAAATGCTGCTGAAAAAGCTGATGCTATTGCAACTCCAGGTTCTTCATTCAATCGTTTTGGTGTACGTCGTGGTCGTTTGAAAGCAACTTATACAGATAATGGTTGTACAGGGGTTGTTTACATAGATGCTACAGAAAAAGGAGTAGTTCTTAAAGAAGCTTATGTAGCTGCTTTAGACCCTTGGGCTGGAATTCTTACTTTAAAAGGTGGTATTTTTAATAAACCATTTGGCTACGAAATTGAATATTCATCTTCTTCACGTGAAAGTCCAGAAAGAAGTCGTGTTATCCAAACTTTATTTCCTAATGAAAGAGATTTAGGTGGTATGATTACTTTACAAGCACCTAAAGGTACACCTTGGAGTGTATTGAAACTTGATCTTGGTTTACTTTCAGGTAATGCAATTGGATTGGATAGCAAGAGTAAAAAAGATTTAGTTGCTCACTTAAATTATACGAATTCTACTCCAACTTTCAAATATGGTATTGGAGCATCAATGTATAACGGTTATGTATTTCAACCAACAAGAAATGTATATTCAATAGTAGATAATGTTTTCAAAGTAGATAGTACATCTACAAACAAAAATGGTTTTGCCAATAAACAATACTATGGTTTAGATGCTCAATTCAGTATTGCTTCAGTTGCTGGTTTAACAACTATACGTGGAGAGTATTTATTCGGAACACAACCAGGAAGTGGCTCAAGCACAAAAAGTAATGACTTTAGTATAAGTCCTGCAGCAAGTCCTACTACAACAACAACTTCAGTTTTAGGTACTGATGGAAAAACCATCACATCAACTTCCACTACAGTTACTGTTCCTTCTGCAGTTATTACAAGCGATGCATATTTACGTAAGTTTACAGGTGGTTACATTCAATTATCTCAAGACATTGCAGATACAAAACACACTATTTCTGTGAAATATGATTTTTACGATCCTAATGCAGGAATTTCTAAAGATAATATTGGTGCTGCACTTACTGCCGATCAAAAAGCTGAAAATACTGCTGCAACTGCTGCAAAAAGACCAACAACTTATGTAGCTACAAATAAAGCTGATATTGCTTATTCTACAATTGGATTTGGTTATATGTACCGTATGAATAATAACGTGAAATTTATGGTTTACTATGATATGCCATTAAACGAAACTTCAGCTGCATTGACAACTGCTGGGTCAGATTTCACTAGTGCTCTAAAAGCAAACTTGCTTACTGTTCGTATGCAATACAAATTCTAAAAAATACTTACAAACAAATTCTAAAAAATACAACAAAAAACGAAAAATGAAAAAACTAATTTTATCAGTAATGATGATTTGCGCAATCGCTCCATCATTCTATGCTCAAAAAATCAAAGGTAGTGACACTGTATTACCATTGGCACAAAAAGAAGCTGAAGTATTTGGCAAAAAAACAGGTAAATCAGTTACCGTAATTGGTGGTGGTAGTGGTGTTGGTATTGCAGCCTTATTGGAAGGTACTACCGAAATCGCAATGTCTTCACGTAAAATGAAATTCGACGAAAAAGCAAAATGTCAAGAAGCAGGTAAGGCTATCGTTGAAAAAACAATTGCTTATGATGCATTGGCAGTAATTGTTAATCCTTCAAATGGTGTAACTAATTTGACTCGTGCTCAATTGGAAGGTATTTTCACTGGTAAAATCAAAAACTGGAAAGAAGTTGGTGGTTCAGATTTGAAAATCACTCCTTATTCTCGCGAAACAAGTTCAGGTACTTATGAATTTTTCAAAGAACACGTAATGTTGAATAAAAACTATGCAAATGCTATCTTAAGTATGCCTGCCACAGGTGCTATCGTTCAGTCGGTAAGCCAAACAAAAGGTGCTGTAGGTTATGTAGGATTGGCTTATTTGAATAGCAGCGTAAAAGCAATTCATGTATCATTTGACGGTAAAACTTTCGTTGAACCTTCATTGAAAACTGCTGTAAATAAAACATATCCTGTAGTTCGTCCTTTGTTTTTCTATTACGAAAAATCAAAAGAGAAAAACTACTTGGCACTTGTTAACTTTATTCTTTCTGAAGAAGGACAAGCAATTGTAGAAAAAGTTGGTTATGTACCAGTAAAATAATTTATAGGTAATTTCTTTAAAAACCGTTATTGAACTTTAGTTCAGTAGCGGTTTTTTTTTGAATTCGGAGTATGCTATTAAATAGCAAGAAATAAGTAGTTATTTTAGGCTGTTTATTATTACAATAGTTCGTTATAAAATAAGATTTTTTGAAAGAAAAGAAG
>Ga0194037_1002402_pt1 | contig 12520 bp, 12 predicted proteins | sample JunL306m_MetaG_FD_148653 | JGI IMG/M metagenome (GOLD analysis project Ga0194037, IMG submission 148653) | Anoxic zone freshwater microbial communities from boreal shield lake in IISD Experimental Lakes Area, Ontario, Canada - Jun2016-L304-6m | ecosystem: Environmental > Aquatic > Freshwater >...
ACATGAACACAGTGTACCGCCAAAGTTGCAGATGTCAACAGCCCGTGCCGGTCAAGCAGTTGCGTCGGACTGCAGCGACGGGGCGCTGTCAGAAAACGCTCCCAGCCAACAAAAGGATAGAAATCGGCTGCCAGACGGCCACTGCTATCAAAGATTAAATCGGTTTCGGCCGAGGATTCCGAGAGATGAATCGACAGCGGCAGGTGCTGCGATGAAGCCGCCTCCCGAATTACGGACAAATGCTGCTCAGCGATTGTATAGAGCGAATGTGGCGATAGCCCGCTTGAGAGCCTATCTGTGGTCGTAAGGGATGCAGCCAATGCGGCGTCGCAGATGGACGAAAAATGCCCCGTTTCCTGCCCCAGTATTTCAAAATAGAGTCGACCGCCCAGCGGGGAATCACGATAGAGTGCTGCCAGCTCTGGAAAGGTAACGATTTCAGCGACAGCTGTTGTTCCGGATTCCAGACACATACGGACACCTTCACAAAGCGACGAAGGATAGTCGTCAGCTGTCAGGCCGCGTTTGATCTTGATCAGCTGGATAATCCAGTCGCTGAAGTGCCTTGGGTTATACTCCACGTGGGTTCTGAGCTTCCAGGCCGGAAAATGGGTCAGCTCAAGATGGGTATGGGCATTGACGAAACCGGGCAGGATCGAACAGCCGGGAAAATCAATCACCGGAACAGAATGTGCGCGGCGCAGTTCATCCAGACTCCCGCTGGCGATGATCAAACCATCTCGCACCAGCAGTCCGCCGCCAATAACGGGCGGAACATCGGGGTTGATCAGCCGGGAAGCGGCATAAATGGTGGGTACAGACATCGTGGAGCCTCCTGAGTAACGTGGCCAACTTTAAAAGAATACCTTAAATCTCACCGTTCGCCATCAAATAAAGTTGATATATCCGCGCCCGTTGAATTCCGGCTGTTATCATGCTATAGAATTCCACTGGCATTCCAATCCTTCACCAGCAGGTATTCCCATGTCTCTTGCAGAACAGGTTTTAAATAGCAACGTTCGCGCCGCTGCCCGCCTGATGCGCGATATCGATGACTGTCGCCCGCAGGCGATTGATGAGTTGAAAGCCCTGTATCCGCATTCGGGCAAGGCCTATATCATCGGCATTACCGGCCCCCCCGGTGCCGGGAAATCGACACTGGTCGATCAGCTGACTGCGACGTTCCGCGCGCAGGGCAAGCGGGTCGGCGTGGTCGCGATCGATCCCAGCAGCCCGTTTACCGGCGGCGCCATTCTGGGCGACCGGATCCGCATGAACCGGCACGCCTGCGATGAAGGGGTCTTTATCCGCAGCCTGGCGACGCGCGGTTCACTGGGCGGCCTGTCGCGCTCGACCTCGGATGTCGCGCTGGTTATGGACACGATGGGGATGGATATCATCATCATCGAGACGGTCGGCGTCGGACAGGATGAGGTTGATATTGTCAAGGCTGCTCACACGACCTGCGTCGTCATGGTACCGGGTCTCGGCGATGACATTCAGGCCATCAAGGCTGGTATTCTTGAGATCGGTGACGTTTTCGTCGTCAACAAAGCCGATCGGGACGGTTCCGACCGGACGGCCCGCGAGCTTTCAAATATGCTGGAGATGCGCAATGCCAAAGAGGGTTCCTGGAACCCGAAGGTTCTAAAAACCGAGGCCCAGCGCGGTACCGGCATTGCTGAACTGGTGGCTGAGATTGGTGCCCATCGTGATTTTCTTTTTTCAAGCGACTGCGGCACCGATTTCCTGCGCGAGCGCAACGAACGGCACTTTATGGAAATATTGCGTGACCGCCTCTTTAAAAAAGCCATTGCATATATGGAGACGGACGGCTTACTTGAGCAGATTGTGACCGGCATGGGTGCTCATACCCTTGATCCCTATTCCGCAGCCGAAGAAATCATGGCCAGGATAATGACAGACCGCGAATAACATGGTTTATAGATTGAATATTCTGATTTTTGTTCTATACTCGAATGCGTTCGAACTAACCTTGACCCTGGAGAATCCGTAATGTCTTTGACCGGAATAGCACTTATCATTATAGCTGTTGCATTCTGCATCCTGGTACTGACGCTGATATCGGCCATTATTTCCATCAAGCGCACTGCCGAGTCTGTCACGGCACTGTCAGATATGGTACAGAGTGAACTGAAACCGACCCTGCGGGAATTGACCGGAGTGCTGGCTGAATTGAAAACTGTCGGTGGCGGAATAGCCGAACATACCGATGATGTCCTGCACTTCATGTCGGCACTGGGTGAAACCGGTACAAATCTCCAGACCATCAACCAGTCGGTAGGCGTCGTCACAAACATCCTTAACACCACCTCGGTCTGGGCGACCGGGGCCAAGGTGGCAGGAAAATACATGCTTGATCATTATCTTAAAAAACGGGGAGGTAAGTAACCATGTCTGACAAATGTGAAATATCCGCTGGAGCCGTATTGGTATCGTTCGTGGCAGGAGCAGCTATGGGAGCAGGGTTGGCACTGTTGTATGCGCCCAAAAGCGGCCGTGAATTGCGGGAGGATATCGCCGATCTGACTGACGACGCGGTCGACAGGATCAAGGAATACGCCAAAGATGCCCAGGAAAAGATCAAGACCGCTGTCGAAGAGGGTAAAGATGTCTTTGAAGACAAAAAATCCGTTCTCTCCTCTGCGATCGAGGCAGGACGCGATGCGATGAAAAAGGTCATTTAGGGGTATCGAGGCTGTATCTGATTGACTTCAAAAAAAAACCACCTTCACGGGTGGTTTTTTTGTTGCGAAAAGAGCGCCTGTCAGGCCCCCTCAATCTCGCGAATATACGAATCTATAGCCTGCACAGCTTCAGACTTCTGAGAGTTTCGTTGTTTAACGTGGTTGAAAAAATACAGGGCCGTTTCCCGATCAACCTGCCGCAGAAGCAGTTCGGCCAGTTTTGGCATAAACTGGACATCATCCCCTTCTCTGCGCAGCAGTTCATCGTAACAATCACAGGCCGCCTGCGGCTGATTCCGGAGGCAGTTGACTTTAAGTATTCCTGCCAGCGATAACATGTCGTAGGCGCTGTCCAGATTTTTTTTGTAGGAACGTCCGGCAGCATCAAGCTGCCCAAGGGTGCAGTAGGCATCGCCCAACCGAACCAGAATATTGACTGTCCCCGGGCTTTTTTCCAGAATTCGTTCCCACATCTTGACTGCGCTCTGATAGTCACATTTCCAACGGTAATAATTCCCCAGCCCGTACAGTGCATACGAATTGTCGGGGTCCTGCCGGAGAGCCTTTTCGTAGTATTCCCTAGCCTGTTCGTAATTTTCATGCCGCCAGTGCAGATTGGCAACTATAGTCAGGATATTGATCAGAGTGACACCGTTGGCCAGTGCCTTCTCATAATACTCAAGCGCCTGCAGCTCATGGCCCCGTTTGTGATGCAGATCTGCCAACCCCATCAACGCATAGCGATCATTGGCGTTAAGCACCAGCGCTTTGCGATAATAGTCGAGGGACTTTTCGTAGTTGTCGATAGTTTTATAACAATCGGCAATTCTGGTCAGGACACAGATATCGTTGCCGTTATGCAGCCTTAAATACGTTTCCCAGAATCCGATTGCATCCCGATACTCCCCCAGACCGCGCAGGGCATCTCCCAGTCCGCGCAGGGCAAATATATTGCCCGGCTCATCTTCAAGCACCTGTTGATAGTAGACAACAGCTCCGGAAAAATCTTTCTTCTGACGCAGTAAATCCCCCATACCGGTCAAGACATGGGCGTTCCGGGTACCCAACGCTATCGCTTCTTCAAACAGAAGGCGCGCTTCACTGCTGCGACCAGATTTAAGCAGGGCGTGTCCCCGCTTGGACAGGTCATAGACTTTGTTTTTAAGTGCATAGTGATCGGTTGAAGCGTTCATACGGAACTCTTTTTATTCGGGAAATAACTGCAGAGCAGCACTGCAGTACCACGGGTACGTTCTGCCGGTACGGTATAGGTGGGCGCATTCTTGTCTATTTTTCATTTTTATGTCAAGCTGAAAGCCTTTTGATGCGCCAAATAATTCTACATACGAGCAAGACCACCATGCCACACCTGACCGGAAGCCCTGCGAAAAACTGGTTTCTCTATATGATTCTCTGCTCGGACGATTCTCTCTATACCGGAATTTCAACCGACGTGGAGCGCCGTTTCCGCCAACATGCCGACGGGTGCGGCGCCAGGTATTTCAGGGGCCGTCGTCCGCTGCAGGTTGTCTACCTGGAGAGCGGCCACACCCGCAGCAGTGCCAGCGGTCGCGAGTATCAGATCAAACAGATGTCAAAAGCGGAGAAAACCTGTTTACACCTGAGCATGGCTACTACAGGCAACTCGTCGCAGCCGGAGTTACAATGAAAATTCCCCGGAACGTACTGACGGTTTCCGGCACGGCACGCCTGCTGCTGTTCAAGTTTCTTGCCGATCGCTGTTCGGTCTTTGCTGCTGCACTCTCATTTTCAAGTCTGCTCTCGCTTGTTCCGTTTCTGGCGCTCGTGTTTGCGCTCCTGAAAACTCTGGAGATCGACACCGCCTTGGCACCACGCCTCTTGGACAGCGTTGCCGCCGGTTCGCAGGAGATAGTTACCCGTATCCTGCGCTATGTCCACAATACAAAAGTCGGATCGTTGGGGGTCGTTGGTATCGGTGCGCTGCTGCTGTCGGTAATGGCAACCCTCGATACGCTTGAAGACGCCTTCAATCAGATCTGCGGTCTTGAACGCGGCAAGGCCTATCACCATAAATTTTTGGATTACCTGATTGTTATTTTCAGCATTCCGCTCCTGATTGTCATTTCGACGTCCATAACCACCAGCCTGCAGCACCAGGATGTCGTACGCTGGTTTTTTCATCTGCCCGTATTCGGTCGTTTGCTGCTGGCACTTTTCCGGCTGACACCCTACCTGAGTGTCTGGATCGCACTGGTCTGCATCTACAAATTTATCCCTTCCATTCGCATCAGCTTCAGAAATGCACTGATCGGCAGCCTCGTCGCCGGGACGATCCTGCAAATGGCTCAATGGGTCTACATCTATTTCCAGTTCGGGGTGACACGCTATAACGCGATCTACGGAACGCTGGCCCTTCTGCCGGTTTTTATGGTCTGGCTGTATACCAGCTGGGTGGTGGTACTGGCCGGCATGGAGTTGGTCTGGCATCTGCAGCAATCTGCGACAGCAGAGCTGCCACAGGGTAGAAATAACGGGCGTCAGCCCGAACGACACGAGCTGTAGCGCCGTTGACATTCACAAAAGCTTCCTTTATACTCCCGCGACCTATGAAAAAGCGCTTTCTACATATCTCCGTTGTTTCCCTGTTGAGCACGGTACTGTTCGTGAGTCCGTCGTCCGCGTTGGAACCGGTCAAGCCGCTGTTGACGGAACTGGTCAGCCCGAACGCCCTGCAGGCTGGGCTGTCTGAACGACCGGAACTGGTACCGGCCGATCAGATCATAGAAGATGAAGCCGAATCAAAGGCACCGGTAGCTGATCTCTTCTCGCTTGAAGATCTGCGCGACAAGCCTGGCACCGAAAGTGATCTGGCACTGCCCGACGTCGATCTGCCGATTGCCGATATTCCGCTGACGCTTAACAGTAAAGTTGAATATTTTCTGTACTATTTCCAGACCAGCGCTAAGCCGGCTTTCTCGCGCTGGCTGTCGCATTCATCCCGCTACATACCGATGATGAAGGAAATTCTGAAACAAGAAGGGATGCCGGAAGATCTGGTCTACGTAGCCATGATTGAAAGCGGCTTTCAGATGCATGCCCGCTCCTGGGCTAATGCGGTCGGTCCCTGGCAGTTTATTTCAGACACCGGGCGGCGCTATGATCTGCGCATCGACCAATGGATTGATGAACGCAAAGATCCGGTCAAGGCCACTACCGCAGCGGCTCTGTATCTGAAGGAGCTGTACGAAATGTTCAACGGCGACTGGTATTTGGCCGCAGCCGGATACAATGCCGGCGAGAACAAGATTCTGCGTGCCATCACGATGTACAACACCAGCGATTTCTGGGAAATTTCGCGCGGGTCATACCTGAAGCGGGAAACCAAGGAATATGTCCCCAAGCTGCTGGCGGCGGCTATTATTGCCAAAGACCCGGCCCGCTACGGCTTTACCGATATTGCCTATCTGACCCCGATCGAATACGACACCGTTACGATTCCATCCCGCACGGATCTTGAGCTGGTTGCCCGGCTTTCCGGCAGCAGTTACGAAACCATCAAGGAACTTAACCCGGACCTGCGCCACTGGTGCACCCCCCCCAACTATCCCGATTATCTGCTCAAGATACCCAAGGGGAGTAAAAAAGGCTTTGAGACAGAATATGCCAAAACAGCCGTTGATCAGCGTTTTACGGAAAAGATTCTGTACAGTCGCTACAAGGCCCGCAAGAAGGATACACTCACGAGCGTTGCGCGCCGTTTTGGTACAACGCCTGCTCTCCTGGCTGAATTGAACAGCCTGAATGTGAAGAGCCGCTTGAGTGGAAAGAGCGTCATCGTGCCGGTAAAGCAGACCGTGGATTTCGGACATGAAGGGCGTACTCACAAGACCGCTGCTGTTATGCCCAAAGGGAGTTATGCCAAGTATTACACCGTTAAAAAAGGTGACACTCTGGCTGCAGTGGCCAAACGCTTCAACGTATCAACCCAGCTGCTCACCGCCTGGAACAACCTGAAAACCAAAGTTGCCCTTAAACCGGGGCGCCGGATTATTATCGCCAAGTTTAGTGAAAAGAACGGCAAACTGGCCCCGGAAGCATAAATCATAAACATACATTTTATCCCATCCCCCATTGTTACACGCATGAAAGGAATTCCCAATGTATAACGTGCTCATCTCTGTAGCAGCCGCCATTGCGATGCTGCTGATCATGGTTTTCGCCCTCAAACTGGCCTGGTGGGGTTCGCTGATCGTCGGCCTGATCGTCTTTGCCATCATCTTTGTACTTATTTCCAAAGCCATCATGAAAAAAGTCATGATAGCCATGGAATCGGCCGGAAAAGATCTCCAGGCCCAGCCGCCCCGCTTTGAAAAAGCTATCCGCGAACTGAAAGATGCCCTGCAGTACAGCCGCTGGCAGTTGTACGTCGAGGGTCAGGTCAACTCGCAGATCGGCATGATTTACTACATGAAACGGGATTTTTCAAACGCCTTTCCGTATCTGGAAAAAGCCTTCTTCAAGAACTGGGCCGCCATGGGCATGCTGGCCATCTCCTACATGAAGCGCCAGAAAAATGAGATGATGATCAAGACCTTTGACAAGGCCATACAGTGGAACGGCAAGGAACCGATGCTCTGGGCGCTGTATGCCTATTGCCTGAATGAAAACGGCGATCTCAGCGCTGCGAAAATAGCTCTTGATAAAGGGTTAAAGAAAATTCCGGGGGATGAAAAGCTGAAGGATCTCAAGGAAAGCCTAGAGAAGGGTAAGAAGATGAATATGCGCGCCTATGGCGATATGTGGTTCCAGTTCCATCTGGAAAGCCTGGGTGCTCTCCAGCGTCACCAGATGGCATCCATGGGTGGCCGCATGCAGCAGCGCCGGGGTGGCGTCAGAAGGTAGTTCTGATTTACAGGGTGCTTGTTGCACCGTCTCATTGTGAAACGCAACTTTTTAGCCGACCGTAGTGTCGTAATGTTGTGTTTCACATATATCCACCGCAACATTGAAGGGCTGAAGTCGTTCAACGCAACTTACTCACATTTTAATTATCCAGCTTGTAGTCTTCATCAGAATCTTCATCCATCACGTCATCACCCTCGGAATAACAGTTGATTGGGTAGCGTTTGCTTCATCAACGCGATGTTTTCCATATTGCCAGCATCGTAACGTTGCGTTTCACGATAAGGGTGTTCAACACAACCTAACAAAATTATCAAACTACTTCCGCCACATCCCTACCACAAACCACGCTTCCAATCTCCACAAACGTGCACCCACAAGACCGCATCAACACCCACTTGATGTGATGCTGGAGCGTGGGAACAACATACTGAACACTTCCCACTCATCCTTCCAATCGCCCAAAACCCCTGCCATTAATATCTTCACCCGTTGCAATATTTCAATAGCGCTGAAATCAATCTGCGGTCTATTTCCTCTCCAGGTTCTGCAACAACCGCAGATATTCCCGCTGGCTCTCCCACACCATATTCGACAGAAGCATCGTAAAAGGTTGAAGGTTGCCGCTATTCCCCTGGCGCACGGCGGCGAGATAGTCGCCTCTCAGCACAGGCGGAATGATGGTTATCGGATATCCTTCCTGCAGTAGAGCCAGATTCATCAGCAGGCGGGCAGTTCTGCCGTTGCCGTCCACAAAGGGGTGAATAGTTACCAGACGTATGTGGAGCAGGGCGGCAAACTCAATGGAGTGTTTCGTTGCTCGCAGAGCGGTCATCTCTGCAGCAAACTCCGACATCAATTTTTTCAGTTGGCTGGGTGGCGGAAATACAAAGTCAGTTCCCGTGACGACAACGTTCTGCTTGCGGTAGCGCCCGGCGCTTGCCTGATCAATACGGAAGTAAAAAAGTTTATGCAGTTTCAGAATATCCTGTTCGCTGATCTCTTTCCGTTTCACCAGCGTCAGCAGGTGATCAAACGCTTCGGCGTGACCGATTGCCTCAAAGTGATCTTTAAGCGGTTTGCCGCCTATGGTTATGCCATCTTCAATAACAATCTTCGTCTCGGTTTCGGTAAGACTGTTCCCTTCCAGAGCATTGCTGGCCCAGGTGAGACCGATGCGGAAATAATCACGTAACTGCTTGAGCGCCTCCCGTTTAAGGGGGCGATGCTGCGTGATCTCATCACGTAGTCTGTCGTTATCGGTGATACGATCCATGATTTCCCTCACGCAAGATTTGTTTAAAATGGCAAGCGTATCCAAATAGTTACAATTTCCGGAGTTCTTTCAGCATCCTATAGAACCCGCCCGGCGTCGAGTCAAAGGTGACGAGTGGGCAGCCGACTCTGCGCTCCAACTCCTCCAGCGAAACATCATCCAGAAAGAGCCCCTCCCCTTCCTTCAGCATCACATCCGGCACCAGCAGTGCCGCCCCAAGCTCACGTCCGGCCAGGGCGGCAACGATATCGTTTCCACCGACCAGCCCGCTGACGGTTACGCTCTCTCCGAACAGCTTATTTTCAACCGCCACCGGCACACACTCAACCCCCGTTGCAACGCTCAGTTTTTCGAGAAAATCCTTTACAAAACCGTATGACGAACAGCCGGTAACCACCGTCACCCGGAACTGCCCAAGCGGTCTGGCTCTGCGTAACAGTTGGCGGGCCTCTTTCAGAAAAAGAGGCACCATACCAACCCCGTTCTCGATCTGCGGGAAATCGCCGTACTCCCGAATCGCGGGAAATTGACAACCACCTTTGAGATAGAATTCATCAGCAAGGAAGAGGAACGGCTGGCGTAATTTTCTGCGTAGAGTTTCTGCCTGCAATTGCCATTTTGAGATAAACTCCCGTGCATAATCCGCCGCGACCGCCGTCAGCTGCGGCAGTTTTTGGCGATGCGCGGTCAGCCCGATCGGTACAATCGCCAGCGACTGAACGGCAGGAAACAAATCTGCCAGGTCGGCCACCGTGCGTTCCAGTTCGGCGCTGTCGTTCAGACCGGGACAGAGCACAACCTGGGTGTGCATCACGATACGGTTGTCAGCTAACTGCTGCAGTTGCTCCATAATCGGCGGGATACCCTGTTTGCCGAGCAGTTTTTCTCGCAGGTGCGGATTGGTAGCATGCACCGAGATGTAGAGCGGGGAAAGACGTTGTGTGATGATGCGGGTCAGGGCGGCTGGCTTCAGGTTGGCCAGTGTGACGTAATTTCCATTCAGAAATGAAAGGCGGTAGTCTTCATCTTTGACATAGAGCGGCTTTCGCAAACCTTTGGGAAGCTGGTGAACAAAGCAGAACAGGCAGTTGTTGGCACAGCGGGCCGGATCGGGAGCCGGGAAGGTCAGGCCGAGACCCTCTCCGTCAGAGAGTTCAACCTCCAGCTCCCATATTTCACCATCCGCTTTCTCGACCTCCAGCAGCAGATCATCGTTGGAGGCGGCACGGTAACTGTAATCAATGACATCCCGCAGGGTGTGTCCGTTGATCGCCAGCAGACGATCGCCGGCTGTCAGCTCAAGCTCTTCGGCAATCGAGCCGGAAACGACCGATTCAATCAACAGCCCCTTCATCAGGCGCCCCGGAAAAATTCGGAATCACGATAATACGTGGCAAGAATCCGCATAAAAACCTGCAGCACAGCCGTAACCGGTACTGCCAGCAGCATGCCGAGCAGGCCGAAGAGTTGACCACCGATCAAGAGGGCCACGATTGCCACCAGCGGGTGCAGCCCGACCGTAGTACCGACAACTTTGGGGGTTATAAGAACCCCTTCCAGAGCCTGTACCAGCATGAACCACCCCAGGCAGAGCAACGGATGCAGAATGTCGTTAAACTTGAGCAGTGCCATGAGTACCGAAAGAGCTATACCGACAATCGTACCGACATACGGGATGATAAAGGTGATCCCGGCCAGGGTACCGATAGCAATTGCCAGATCAATACCGATAACGTATAGCCCGATGCTATAGAGTACAGCCAGAATTGCGCAGACCAGTAGCTGACCCCGCACGAAGCCGGAGAGCACCGTATTCACTTCAGCCAGGCGGCTTGAATAGCTGATACGGAAACGCTCAGGGACAAACGATTCGATAAAAGTTTTCAGTTGGGGCAGATCCGCCAGGAGATAAAACAGGTAAACCGGAATGATCAGATAACCCAGCAGTGCCAGAATAAAGCCGATAGTTGAACTGAAGGCCTGCTGCAGAAACGCCAGCAACGGCTTAAGCAGACCAGGGGCGGCACCACGCGCCTGCTGCAGCAGTTCATTCAGGCGCAGGGCGAGCTTATCGGGTGTCTCGATCTGCAGAGACTCCTTGATGGCTAGCGGGGTGATTTCGTAGAGGTGATGAATGTAGGCCGGAAGATTGAGCTGTACGTCGGCAAGTTCGTTACTAACTGAAACAACGAGAAAAAAAGCAAATCCGCTACCGGATACCACGGTAAGCGTAAAGACAATCACGATCGCAACGGCACGTGGAATACCTTTACGTTCCAGGAACTCAACGGCCGGGTTCAGGATATATGCCAGACCAAAGGCAATACTGAGCTGTATAAACACAGCTGACGTGCTATAAAGCAACGCTGCTGCCAGAATGAACAGCAGCAGCGAGGCGGTCAGGAGAATCTTTGAACTTTTCGGCATGAGTGGATTAAATACGGAAAAGACCTCTTGGCTGCGGTGCTGAGGAGGTCCGGAATACCTGGCTACTGGTGCAGCCGGAAGGAACCATCCGCCGAAGTAATCGTGGAGATGGCATGTTTGTAGATCAGAATATCGCCGCCGGAATCAAGCAGCAGTGAAAAATTATCGAACGATTTGATGAAACCTTCCGTCTTGTCACCCGACATCATGTTGACCGTTACACGAACCCGCTCCTTGCGAGCCTGATTAAGGTACTGATCCTGAATATTAAAAGGTGCCTTGGCCATGGTAATTACGCCTCCGATTGCGCATAAAATTGAAGTGCAGTGCTGAGGATAGTAGCAAACTTTTCCGGATATTCAAACCACAATATATCCGCATCGCGTTTGAACCAGGTTAACTGGCGCTTGGCGTAGCGGCGCGTGTCTCGTTTGATCAGACTGACTACCTCTGCCAGCGTACACTCACCGGACAGATACGCGGCTGCTTCCTTGTAACCGATCGATCGCAGAGCTTTCAACTCACGTCCGTAGCCAGCCGACAAAAGAACCTGAACCTCTTCCAGCAGACCTCCTTCCAGCATCTGCTCAACGCGTTGCTCGATGCGCGCATACAAGCGTGAACGCTCGACCGCACAGCCGATCTGAAGCATTTGGTAGCGGCGCTCAGCGAAACCATGCTCCTGCTGGAAATGCGAAAGCGGGATGCCGCTGACCTGCTGCACCTCCAGCGCCCGGATGATGCGTACCAGATTATTGGAGTGCAGTCCGGCAGCCAGCTCAGGATCGACAAGCCGCAGACGTTCAAGCATGGCCTGATTACCAATCCGCTCAGCCTCGGCCTGCAGAGCCATTCGAACCTGACCGTCACCGCCGGGAGAGTCAATCAGGCCATGTAGAAGGGCGCGGATATACAAGCCGGTCCCGCCGGCCACGATGACACGTTGGCCCCGCTCTGTTATTTCACGGATAGCCGCATCTGCCGCCGCAGCAAAATCAGCCGCCGAAAAGGGTTGATCCGGCGAGACCACATCCAGCAGATGATGCCGGATTTCAGCTCGCTGCTGTGACGTCGCTTTGGCAGTGCCGATATCCAGGCCGCAATAAACCTGCATCGAATCGGCATTGATGATCTCGGCATTCAACTCATGCGCCAGCCTCAGGGCAAGTTCGCTCTTGCCGGAAGCGGTCGGACCACAGATGACCACGATTTTCGGGAGTATGGC
>Ga0194037_1002403_pt1 | contig 12518 bp, 9 predicted proteins | sample JunL306m_MetaG_FD_148653 | JGI IMG/M metagenome (GOLD analysis project Ga0194037, IMG submission 148653) | Anoxic zone freshwater microbial communities from boreal shield lake in IISD Experimental Lakes Area, Ontario, Canada - Jun2016-L304-6m | ecosystem: Environmental > Aquatic > Freshwater >...
AGCGGTACAACAGAGGAGATGAATTTCATCATCCCGGCACTCCGGCAGATCGGTGCAAAGATTATAGCGATGACGGGCAATCAACGCTCTTTTCTTGCTCAAAACGCTGATATCATGCTTGATACCGATATTGAAAAGGAGGCTTGCCCCTACGATCTGGCGCCCACAACATCAACAACAGCAATGTTGGCAATGGGAGATGCCCTTGCCATTTGTTTGATGCAGCAAAAAAATTTCACCAAGAGAGATTTTGCACTGACTCATCCCAAAGGATCCCTCGGACGACGGCTGACCGTCAAGGTTACTGATATTATGGCAAAGGATGACGCTTTACCTCTCGTCACAGAACGTGCTTCGGTTACCGATCTTATCCTTGAAATGACCTCGAAGCGATATGGGGTAAGTGCTGTAGTCAATGGTGAAGGCCGTCTTTGCGGCATATTTACCGATGGTGATCTGCGCCGCCTGGTTCAGAGTGGCAGGGAGTTTCTCTGCCTCAGTGCAGGATCCGTCATGACCGCAAATCCAAAAACCGTGAAAACCGGCACCATGGCGAAAGAATGTCTTGATATTCTTGAAACCTACCGTATTACCCAATTATTGGTCTGCGACAATGAAGAGCGTCCGGTCGGTATCGTGCATATTCATGACCTGCTCACGCTTGGTCTCTGAGGATTATTACAATGTTACAGAGGACTTATAAAATCTATTTTACAAGCCCTCTGTAAACAATGATGTTATTATCTGCCGAGAGCTTTGATCATGGCTTCTCCTATATCTGCCGGGCTGTCAACAACCTTGATGCCAGCTTCTTCCATCGCTCTTATTTTGTCTTCGGCGGTTCCTTTTCCTCCGGAGACAATTGCGCCAGCGTGGCCCATACGGCGACCTGGAGGCGCGGTACGTCCGGCAATAAATCCTATTACCGGCTTTTTGAAATATTTCTGTATGTATGCGGCAGCTTCTTCCTCTGCGCTTCCACCAATCTCACCAATCATCACAAGTCCTTCAGTCTCATCATCTGCGGCAAAGAGCTTGACTGCGTCGATAAACTGGGTGCCTATGATTGGATCTCCACCGATACCGATGCAGGTTGATTGACCGAGACCAACCTGGGTAAGCTGGTGTACTGCTTCGTAGGTCAGGGTGCCACTGCGGGAAACGACGCCGATAGTGCCTTTTTTATGAATAAAACCAGGCATGATGCCTACTTTGGCTTCACCAGGAGTAATAACGCCCGGACAGTTCGGCCCGATAAGCACGGCTCCTTTTTGCTTGACAAAAGCAAAGGCTTTCATCATATCGTTAACCGGAATCCCCTCGGTAATACAGATAATGACTTTCAGCCCGGCATCAGCAGCCTCCATAATAGCATCGGCTGCAAACGGAGCCGGAACAAAGATAACTGTTACGTTGGCTTCGGCCTTCTCTACAGCTTCACGTACCGTGTTAAAGACCGGTACTGGTCGGCAGAATTTGTCTTTGTCATTGCCATTATAGAGGATATCACCTTTTCCGGGAGTGACTCCAGCAACGACATTGGTTCCATATTCAAGAATCTGGGAGGTATGAAAAGTACCTTCCGCACCGGTTATCCCCTGCACAAGCAAACGGGTATCCTTGTTGACTAATACACTCATAGTACAGATTTATTAAGATTAACGCGACGTACTCCAACAAAAATTATAACGAATGCTGCATCCGTTTTGCAATCCCAAGCAGCTTTCCCTCTTCAAAAAAATTACAGATAAGATGCATGCCGACAGGAAGGCTGGAACTGTCAAACCCCAGCGGTACACTTATAGCCGGCATACCGACGATACTTGCCGGAACGGTGAAGACATCGGCCAGATACATTTCGAGAGGATCACCTGTTTTATCCCCAATACCAAAAGGTGGAAACGGCGATGTCGGCCCGGCTATAACGTCAACCTTTTCAAGGGCCTCCCGATACCGTTCCTGAAAGACGCGTCTTGTCTGCTGAGCCTTTTTATAGTAAGTATCATAATACCCGGCCGAAAGAACATAAGTGCCCAGCATAATCCTGCGCTTGACCTCCCTGCCAAACCCTTCGGTCCTCGAATTCACATACATTGCTGAAAGATCTCCGGCATTTTGTGATCGATAACCGTATCTTGCACCGTCAAAACGGGCAAGGTTGGACGAAGCTTCAGCAGTTACAAGAATATAATAAGCCGCTATAGCATATTTACTATCAGGAAGTGTGATTTCTACAAGTTCAGCTCCCTGATCGCGAAGTTCAAACAGCTTTCCTTTCACTATACTGGCAACATCCGGATTAAGACTCTCGGGGAAATATTCTTTTGGAACACCAATCTTCAATCCCTCAACAGGAGTCGCTGCCATTTCAGAAGGGTAATCAGGCACAGCATGGCAGGAGGAGGTCGCATCCAGTCCATCTTTGCCAGCCATAACACCGAGGACCAGCGCTGCATCGTCACAGTTGCGGGCAAGCACCCCTATCTGATCGAAGGAAGAGGCAAAAGCCACAAGTCCATAGCGAGAAATTCTGCCGTATGTTGGTTTCAAACCAACAATATTGCAGAAACCTGCTGGCTGCCTGACGGAACCGCCAGTATCTGACCCGAGAGCCACCATGGCAAGATCATTGGCAACTGCTGCAGCCGAACCGCCCGAACTCCCGCCGGGGACTCTTTTTTTATCAAAAGGATTAGGAACATTACCATAAGCAGAATTTTCATTCGAACTACCCATGGCAAATTCATCCATGTTCGTTTTACCCAGAAAAATAGCGTCTTCCTCTTCAAGACGAATTACTGATGTTGCATCAAAAACACTTTCGTAATTCTCGAGAATTTTCGAGGCGCAAGTAAGTCGTTCACCTTTTATAGCAATGTTATCCTTGATTGCCATCGGCATACCGAATAATTTCCCGGGTCGGCTGCCTGCTTTAAGCTTTTGGTCAAGGCTTCTGGCGCGTTCCAGAGCATGCTCATAAAACACCGTTATATAAATATTATCATCCCGGTAATCATCGATACGTTTCAGATAAAAACGCACGACCTCTTCACAGGTTACTTCATGCGAAAGAAGCTTGGAGCGAAGATCTTCGTAACTACTTAATTTCACTTCTGTTGTGAATTATTTTATGAGAACAGTCTCTGTTACTGGTCTTGGTGACTTTCAAAAGAAAAAATACTGGTCTCCCTGCAGCATTTCCTCTCCATGTAAAGTTTGTATAATAAGAAATAACTGCATATTATTCAATTTGGATTGATTTAGTCTATAGAAGTATTATTCATGAGTTACACCCGCCATGAATGCCCGTCAAGCGATAAGGAATAACCCGAAGTATGGCACTCATAAAAATAACAGACTTTTCATCAACGCTTAAAGCCCACTGGTTTTCAGCAGATACCGACTTTGCTGATAAACAGATACAGGCTGAGCTGAAATCATCGTGTGACCTTCCCTGCCATATCGCCATCATTATGGATGGTAACGGTCGGTGGGCAAGGTTAAAAGGAAAAACAAGAATTGATGGACATGTCGCTGGTGTGGAATCGGTCCGGGATATGGTGGAATCGTGCTCACAACTCGGCGTTAAATATCTTACTCTTTTTACCTTTTCGACAGAAAACTGGAAACGGCCGGAAAAAGAGGTCTCCGCATTGATGCAGCTCCTTGTCAAGGTTATCGGTCGGGAAACCCGTAAACTTCATGACAATAATATCCGGCTCAATGTCATTGGAGATATTAACCTTTTGCCTAAAGAAGTTAGTGCTGTTCTAAAGAAAACCATGGAGCTCACAAAAAACAACAGTAAACTTGTGCTGACCATTGCTCTCAGTTACAGTGGTCAATGGGATATTATGCAAGCTTGCAAGGCTATTGCTTTTGATGTAAAGGCAGGGCGGCTCAATCCTGAAGCGGTCGATGAACAGCTTCTCGCTTCATACCTTGCAACAGCATCGATACCCGACCCTGAACTTCTGATCCGTACAAGCGGAGAGTTCAGAATCAGCAACTTTTTGCTCTGGCAAAGCGCCTATTCCGAGATTTACTTTACAAACACATATTGGCCGGACTTCCGTCGTTCACAGCTTTATGATGCCATACGGGAATTTCAGAGCAGGGAACGAAGGTTTGGACAAACCAGTGAACAAATTCAGACAAATAATTTCCCTGCCAACAAGCTTTAACCTTGATTGATTCCTCATATTTCATGAAACAAACAACAAAACTGATATCCTTACTTCTTTTTGCTCTAACACTTAATCCTGCAGGAAAAAATGTTGACGCAAAAAATCTGCCGACCAAACAGTCCAGTATTATTGAAAAAAAGACAATAAGCGAAGTAAAACAAGATCTCTACACCGTAAAAAACATCTCTTTCAGCGGCCTTGAATCTCTAAGCGAACAGGAATTAACGGCCAGTCTTCCGCTCAAAACCATGGACAGGATTGCAATTCCCGGAGTGGAACTCTCTGGAGCACTGCAATACCTCTGGAAACTACAGCTTTTCAGTGATATCAGCGTTGAGAGAACTGATCTCGGAGAAAACAACGTCACACTGAATTTTATTGTCAGCGAACGGCCAGTGCTTGACAAGGTTATCTTTAATGGCAACAAAAAGTTCGATAGTGCTGAACTGAAAAGAACCGCCTCTCTTGTGACTGGCAAGAAAATCAGCGAACAGGAATTACTTACTGCTGCTAATAAAATTGAAAAACTTTATGCGTCAAAAGGCTATCTGACTGCAGAAGCAAAATTTCAGCGCCAGGAAGTGACGAAAAATCATGTAAATGCACTTTTCTCCATTTCTGAAGGGTCAAAGGTCGCCATTGAAAAAATCACCTTTCATGGCAACACTTCCTTTGACCAGAAAAAATTGAGAGGGGTTTTCAAGGAGACCAGTCAAAATTCCTGGTGGCGCAGAATCTTCGGCACTCCAAAACTTGATACCGATAAATTTAATGATGATAAAAATCTGCTGACTGAGTTTTACCGCAATAACGGCTATCGTGATGCTCGTGTTGTACGCGATTCGATCAGCTATACCAAGGACAAAAAGGGGCTTTTCCTCGATATTTATCTTGAGGAAGGAAAAAAATACCATCTCAGGAACATAACATGGTCAGGCAATACCAAGGAATTTGCTTCAACGGACATTCTTGAAAAAACATTCGGGCTCAAAAAGGACGATATCTACAATGCCAAACTGATTCAGGAACGACTGAATTTCTCCCAGGACAACGCCGACATCAGTTCGATTTATCTTGATCGCGGCTACCTCTCTTTTAAGGCAAATCTTGAGGAACAGGTCGTCAAACCTGATATGGTCGATCTGGTTATCTCTCTCAGGGAAGGCGAACCGTATCAGCTCAACACCATCAATATCAAAGGCAATACCAAAACAAAAGATCATGTGATCCGACGAGAACTTTACACGGTTCCAGGCGACATGTTCAGCCGAAAAAATGTTGTGCGTAGCATCAGGGAGCTCAGTATGCTAAACTACTTTGACCCCTCTCAGATTACTCCGGATATCGAGCCGAACCAGGAAACAAATACGGTTGATTTGACCTACAATGTCGTCGAAAAACAGACTGATACCTTCAACGCTTCAATAGGTTATAGTGGCAGCGGATTTACCGGCGCACTCGGCGTCACTTTCAATAACTTCTCGTTGCACGACATTTTCAATCCAGAGGCCTACAAACCTTTACCGCACGGCGATGGACAGCAACTCGGGTTCCAATGGCAGTTCGGAACCAGCAACTACAGAACCCTCAGTCTTAATTTTACTGAACCATGGGCATTCGGCGGACCCACTGCTGTAGGATTTTCTGCTTTCAAAACTCATAGCGCATACGACTATACCAACGACAACAATTACAACCCGACCGTCATTGACCAGTATGGCACAACACTTTCCATTGGAAGGCGCCTGACCTGGCCAGACGACTACTTCTCCATCAACTGGAAGCTGAAATACCTGCACAGCAATGGGGGCTTCTTAAGTTTTATCGACTACACCGATCCTAATGCTCCCAGTCAGGCTGATCAATTTTCAATAACGCAAACAATTTCCCGCAACAGTATTGACAACCCGCTTTTTCCGCGCAGGGGGAGCAAAAATTCTATAACGGGACAATTGGCTGGAGGGCCTCTTCCTGGTACGGTTGACTTTTACAAATTTCTTGGCTCCTCAAGCTGGTACATCCCGATGACAAAGAACCTCGTCTGGAACGTTTCAACGCAACACGGCTATCTTGCGACCTTTAATACAAACGATTATATCCCCTACACAGAGTACTTTTTTATGGGAGGCAGCGGCATGTCCTCTCTCCCTACCGTTCCGCTCAGAGGTTATGACGACCGGAGTCTCGGCGCAAAGCTCGGGGCCAGTTCCACCACAAACACCAGCCTGTATGCAGGAAAGGTTTACTCGAAATTCACTTCTGAGTTGCGTTATCCTTTTACCATGTCGCAATCCGTAAGCATTTACGGACTTACCTTCATTGAGGCGGGCAATCTTTGGGAAAATACGCAGGCCGTTAAATTTTCAGACCTTAAAAAATCGGCTGGACTTGGCCTCAGACTTTACCTGCCCATTGTCGGGCAGATAGGGCTTGATTACGGCTATGGATTTGATGCTGTTCAAAGCATCCCCACAAAAACAAAACAGGGGTGGAGCTTCTTGTTCAGCTTCGGCACAACGACTGAATAGAGCGAAACAGACGAACAGTGAGCAGAGGGTGTCGGAATCAGATGCCTCTCTGCTCATGAATTGCTGCTTTTCAGACGTGATATTTCATCACGAAGCCTTGCTGCCTCTTCATAGTTTTCATTGCTGATAGCATCATTAAGATCCGATTGAAGTTCATCAAGCAAAGCATCAGGAGTGAGCTGACCAGCACTGACTTCTTGAGTTTCCAGGGCGGCTCCCTCTTCTGCTCCCTCCTCTTTCTGCTCTTCCTTGATACCAGCCTCGTTCATTATGTCTTCGGTAACAAACAGTGGCGCATTAAAACGCACGGCGATGGCAATGGCATCACTGGGACGTGCATCAATTTCATGCACTTCACCGTTCACCTCACAGATAACCTTGGCATAAAAAGTTTCATTGTGCAGTTCATCTATAATAATCTCATTAACATGCAAATGAAAAGCATCCGCAATATTTTTGAAAAGATCGTGAGTAAAAGGTCGTGGCGGTTTGATATTTTCAAGTTTCAGGGCAATTGCCTGAGCCTCAAAACCACCGATAATAATTGGAAGCTTTCGCTTCCCCTCCAACTCATAGAGAATAAGAGCATAAGCTCCATTAGTATGAGGGCTGGTTGAAAGTCCTAGAATATCTACCTGAAGTTTACGCATAAACAAAAAAATTAACATTATAGCAACAAAATGTAATACCCTGTTTCAGTGTTTTCTAACACTAAAGTACTGTTAAACATTTCGTCTTCAAAAATTCCTTTGGTGCATCAAATAATTTCGGCAAGCCCGATTGAACATCGCCAACTCTACCGTAATTAACAATATTTAAAATATCGGTGCATGACGATGATCACTATTGATTGCAAAGATCTTACTGGCTGATCCGATCCCGGCGAGATGCTTGAATGCACCCGGTATGCCGCAAGCAAAATAGAGTGAACGTATCACTGTTCTGAGTTTGGTCGCCACCCAGTTGCAGGGCTGGTTGCTCAGACAGAACAAAACTCCCAGTCCTCCCACATCTGCCTCTGGCAACAATATTGTCCGCTTCGGCCACATCAGGCCGTCCCTCGGGCATCACAATCCTGCGAACCACAGAAAAAAGGTTCTCTCTGTTGAAAGAATACAGCTCAAGAGTAGTAAGCGAAGGATGATGCATGGCTAAACCTATAATAGACCGGCCGTACACTGCAGAGTCTCCAATAAAAAAGCCGCATCAAAGCGGCTTTATAAAAATAACAAGTGCCCGAGAGGAGATTCGAACTCCTACACCTTTCGGCGCTACCCCCTCAAGATAGTGTGTCTACCAATTTCACCACTCGGGCTTGTCAAATTGCTGAATGCATCAATACACTCAGTGAGAATAGAAGGACTCGAACCTTCGACCCTCTGCTTAAAAGGCAGATGCTCTACCGACTGAGCTATATTCTCAACCTATAAAGGTACATGAGTACCGGAACTTACTTATTCTGGTATCTCTGGCGCTTCTTGTGCCTGTTCTTACGACGCATCTTTTTACGCTTGTGTACCGCCATTTTATGACGTTTTCTTTTTTTTCCGCAGGGCATATAGTAAGTGTCTTTCCTCTTGTTTTAAAGGCAGATAATATAGGAAGTTTTTTCTGAACTACAAATTTTATTACGGTAAGAAGATAATCTTTGCCTGGGCAGACCCATGGTTTAAGACCTCAACAGCGCATCATGCATTCATGTATTTGAAAAAGTCCTTGTTATCCTTGGTATCGGCCATTTTCTCTCGCATGAATTCCATGCACTCAATCGGATTTTTATCGGCGAGGTACTTTCTGAGAAGCCAGGTTCTGGACAGCTCATCCTGTGTAAAAAGCAACTCCTCTTTACGAGTGCTGGAACGAAGAATATCGATTGATGGAAATATGCGGCGCTCGGAGAGTCTGCGATCAAGCAGAAGCTCCATATTACCTGTACCTTTAAACTCTTCAAAGATAACGTCATCCATCCGCGAACCGGTATCAATAAGTGCAGTGGCAATAATGGTCAGGCTGCCGCCTTCCTCAATATTACGTGCCGCTCCAAAAAAACGTTTCGGTTTTGTAAGCGCATTGGCATCAATACCTCCCGAAAGAATTTTTCCAGAATGAGGAATGATGGTATTATGAGCCCTGGCAAGCCTGGTAATAGAGTCCAGCAAAACCACCACGTCTCTGCCAACCTCAACAAGCCGTTTTGCCTTTTCGAGAACCATGTCTGCAACAAGAACATGACGTTCCGGATCTTCATCAAAGGTGGAGCTTACGACTTCTGCCGGCACACTACGGGCCATGTCTGTCACCTCTTCAGGCCGTTCATCAATAAGAAGAACAATAAGATAAACCTCAGGATGATTTTTAATGATTGCATTGGCGATCATCTGCAAGAGCATGGTTTTACCGGTTTTCGGCTGCGCCACAATCAAGCCTCGCTGCCCTTTACCAATAGGGGTAAAAATATCCATGATACGACCGCAAGCTTCTGACTGTTTGGTTTCGAGCTTGAAGCGTTCCCTGGGAAAAAGAGGTGTCAGATTTTCAAAGTAGGGCCTCTCCCTTGTGATCTCAGGATCGTTACCGTCAATCGTATTGATTTTCAGCAAGGCGAAAAACCGTTCACCCTCTTTGGGGGCTCTGACCTGGCCGGATACCGTATCTCCGGTTCGCATGTTGAAACGCTTGATCTGCGATGGGGAGACGTAAATATCGTCAGGGGATGAGAGGTAGTTATAATTGGCTGATCGTAAAAAGCCGTAACCTTCCGGTATAACCTGCAGAACACCGGTGTTCACCATAACATTCCCGCTTTCAGAATCGGTATTCTTCTGTGACTGGGTTTCGATAATTTTGAAAATCAGCTCTTCCTTGCGTAAACCGGCAGCCATCACACCCAGCTCTTTGGCTAAAGCATGCAGTTCAGCAACCTTCTTTTTCTGGAGCATATTAATGTCCAGACCTTTAAAAATCGAATTGTTCGACATTGTATTTTGTATTCAAAGCTTGTTTTTAAAAAAGCAACAGAAAAACGACGGATAGCACGTTATCTCTTGACCGTGCTCCCAACATCATGGTCAATGCCTCGCATTATAAACGGGGATTACCTTTAACGCTTTTTCATATAACATGAAAGCAGAAAAAAGAAGATGACAGGGGAAGAACCTCTATACTTAAAAAAGGTATAATCACAACAAGGAATTATGGAAAGGAATCTATTCTTCTGTACATGAAGAATCTCTGTAGCTTGGACCAAATATAAAAAAAATTCCATAAAAACACGCATTTCAAGTGATTGCCTGGTCATATACCTGCCGCAATAATGTCACCAGCCAGATAAAAAGAGCCTGTGACAAGAACCAGATCATCCACACCGGCTTTTTCACGCAAATAGTCAAGTCCATCTCTCCCGTTACTGCATACAGTTGCCTCGGCCCCCTCTTTGTAACATAACGAGCAAAGTTCTTCAGCCGGAACACTGCGTTCGGAAGGAATATTGACAAGCACAAACGAGCAGTCAAGGCGGAGAAGCTCGATAATAACCGCCCTGGCATCCTTGTCTGAAGCTAACCCAAGCATCACATAGACGTTACGATATGCTTGACGGAATGAACAAAGGGCGTTGACCGTTGCCCGCATACCATCAGGATTGTGAGATACATCAAGAAGCACTGTCGGAAAGGTACCAATTCTTTCAAGTCTTGCTCTATAGCCAGTCTGCAAGAGCCGCTCAAGACCCGAAGAGATCTGCTCTGGTGCAATTCCGGCATCTTCGGCAACCATGACGGCAAGAGCGACATTTGATGCATGAAACAATCCGGTAAGAGGAGCCTTCAATGAGGGATAGTCCCTGCAAGCTGTCTTAAGCTCAAGCTCAAGCATTCCCGGTTCAGCAGAAGATACCCTGCAGACAGAATCTTTTCCGACAATAAAAAGAGGAGCCTCGCATGATTCCGCCATCTTCTGGATCGGCAAGAATGCCTCAGGTGCAATCACGGCAGTGAATACCCGGCACCCTTCCTTGATAATAGCTGCTTTTTCAGCCGCAATCTCGGCAAACGTCTCGCCCAACCATGCCGTATGATCCATGCCAATACTTGGTATGACGGCATAAGCAGAATCCAGCACATTAGTTGCATCGAGCCGTCCACCCATTCCGGTTTCTATGATAGAGACATCAACTTCCTCATCAGCAAACCAGGCAAATGCAATGGCTGTAGTCGCTTCGAAAAAAGTGCACTGGTTGTCGATGACCAAACGTTGCAAAACTGAACAGTAGTGAGAAACTTTTTCTCGAGGAATCTGAGCCCCGTTAATGCGAATTCTTTCGGTGAAATCAACAAGATGAGGAGAGGTGTAGAGTGCTGTTTTCTTGCCTCCTGCCTGAAAGATCGAGGCAAGAGCTGCTGCAACAGTTCCTTTACCGTTAGTGCCGGCAATATGAACAACCAGCCCCAGTCGCTTATGCGGTGAACCGAGAAAATTGAGCAGTGTGTGTACACGGGCAAGGCCTGGTTTTATACCAAACCGGTGCAACGGATAAAGAAAAGCGAGAGCTTCCTGGTAATTCACCGTTGGCTCCTAACCATTATGTATTGAAACAAGAGCTGATTTGATAACCTCTTCGACGGTAAGGCCTGTGTTTTGTTCGAGAATGCCGAGAACTGCTTTTTGAACAGTACTCCTTGAAAATCCAAGGGTTACAAGAGCATTGACCGCATCGTCCCTCAACCGGTTTGTCTGAAGCGAAACAGAGTCAACCGTCCCTTGAACAGGAGAAAGTTTCAGAAGTTTATCCCTCAAGTCGAGGATAATCCTTGCGGCGGTTTTCTTGCCAACACCGGTAATTTCGTAAAGCCGTTCGGGAGCATTGGCCAGAATAGCTTCATGAATATCCTGAACCTGCATTCCGGAAAGAATTGCAAGTGCAAGCTTTGGACCAACACCTGAAACCAGGAGAAGCAACCGAAACAACTGACGCTCCTCTTCCCGGGAAAATCCATAAAGCTGCAGGGTGTCCTCCCTGACATAAAGATGCGCAAAAAGAAGTACCTCGCTACCCGGTTCGGGCAACTGACGGTTTGTCGTTGCAGAAATCAGGAATCGGAACGCGACACCAGAAACTTCGACAACCGCCTCTTCAGACAAGACTGAAACCAGCTTGCCGCGAAAATATGCAAACATGAATCGATGGTATGGAAATCCGAACTGAAACAAACACCCAGTCCGGATGTCAGACAACGAAAATCACTTCTGGTCGTTCGAGCAGATTAACTGCCCTTAATCAGCCTTCACATAACTGTTCAATAGCCGCGTCAACTGTGATTTCTTGCGAGAAGCTTTGTTGGCATGAATGTATTTCTTTACTCCAAGGCGGTCAAGTTTCTGGACAGCGGAGCGATAGGCGACTTCGACAACAGCCTTGTCCGCACTGGTATCAATCAGTTTCTGCATGGTTTTAACAAGAACTTTCAGCTCTTTTTTCCTCGCTCTGTTCCTGGCATTTCTTCTTTCTGACTGCCGCAGTCTTTTTTCAGCCGATTTGTGTAAAGGCATATACGCTTAAAATGAAATATTGTTGAATAACAAAAGGCATGTAATATAGAAGAAACATTTCAAACGGCAAACAAGAAAAATAATGACGAAAAAGAGGATGTCGTCTCTCTTTCTCTCGTCACCGGAAGCACTCAACCATTGCCCTGTATACTCTTCATCCCTCTTTTTTTTTATATTACGCAAAATTTTAATCACGATAACCCCGCTTTTATGAGCCTGATGATCAGTGTTTCCGGGATAAGAGGAGTTGTTGGCG
>Ga0194037_1002404_pt1 | contig 12511 bp, 9 predicted proteins | sample JunL306m_MetaG_FD_148653 | JGI IMG/M metagenome (GOLD analysis project Ga0194037, IMG submission 148653) | Anoxic zone freshwater microbial communities from boreal shield lake in IISD Experimental Lakes Area, Ontario, Canada - Jun2016-L304-6m | ecosystem: Environmental > Aquatic > Freshwater >...
GGGATAGGGGTGCTCGTAGTACCAGACATGCTTGGTGGACTGCCCTTTGGTGAAGAACAGCAGGTTGGTCTTGATGCCGGTGTAGGGATTGAACACACCGTTGGGCAGACGCACGATGGTGTGCAGGTTGCATTCTTCCAGAAGCGCCTGTTTGAGGCGGGTCTTCATGCCTTCTCCAAAAAGAAAGCCATCAGGTAGGACTACAGCGGCGCGCCCCTGATCCTTGAGCAGTTTGATGATCAGAGCCAGGAACAGATCTGCCGTTTCGCGGGTGCGGAAGGTGGCGGGAAAATTGTTTTCGATGCCGTCTTCTTCCATGCCGCCGAAGGGCGGATTGGTTATAATGACGTTGACCCGGTCTTTGTTGCCATACGATGTATAGGGACGGCTCAAGGTGTTGTCGTGCCGGATGTTGGTTGGCGTGTCGATGCCATGGAGGATCATATTGGTAATGGCCAGCATGTGCGGCATGGCTTTCTTCTCGACGCCGTTGATTGATGCAACCACCGTCTCTTCGTCTTCCCTGGTTTTGACGTACTGCTCGCGCTTGTGGTCGATTGTACAGGTAAGGAAGCCACCGGTGCCGCAGGCCGGGTCGAGCACGGTTTCATCCAGTTTGGGATCGACGCGATTGATAATAAATCGGGTGACGGCTCGCGGCGTATAGAACTCGCCCGCATTACCGGCGCTTTGCAGGTCGCGCAGTATCTGCTCGTAAATATTGCCGAAGGTGTGGCGGTCGCCGCTGTTGTTGAAGTCGATTTCGCTGATTTTGTTGATCACCTGGCGCATCAGCGTGCCGGACTTCATATAGTTGTAGGCATCTTCGAACACGTTGCGCACCACTCGGGCACGTTCACCGGCCGGTCCGTGGATGACCAGTTTTTCCTTCAAGGTGGGGAAAAGCTCGTTATTGACGAAATCCGACAGGGTGTCGCCGGTAATCCCCTCGGAATCTTTCGCCCAGGCCCGCCAGCGCAGCTGCTCCGGCAGCGGGGAGGTGTAGTCGTCTTCCAGAAGCTCCAGCTCGGATTCCCGGTCGTCGAAAATTTTGAGGAAGAACATCCAGACCAATTGGCTGATGCGCTGGGCGTCGCCGTCGACACCGACATCCTTGCGCATGATATCTTGTATGGATTTGATGATGCCGGAAACATTACTCATTTTGAGAATCCTGAATTAATTTAGTTGTCAAACGGTCGAAGGGTGGGCGGTTAAGTCATTCATGCTTCGACAAGCTCAGCACGAACGGCTTAACTTTAAATATATTCGGTTTAGCCACGAAAAATTAAGTGTTACATGGTACTAAATACCGTTCACCCTGAGCCTGTCGAAGGGTGCTGGTTCTGTCGAAGGGTACTTTGTGCCAAACGTGAGACTTCGTTCCAGTCACCACACATCATGGCTTCTTTCTTTTTTCTGCTCCAACCTTTTATCTGGTGCTCTGCGGCAAGCGCTTCATCTCTGGTTGTCATCTCCTGGGAAAAAACCATCTCAACGGGCAAACGTGTCGCCGTATAGCACGTTGGAAATGTTCTGGCTTTATGTTGCGCTATGCGCATTTCCAAATTGTCTGTATGCCCTGTGTAGTAGCTGTTGTCATGGCATTTCAGTATGTAGACCCAGAAGCTCATGTATGCCACCTTTGCAAATATACTTGCTGAACAGGATTGAAGATTAACCGTTCGCCCTGAGCCGTGAGCTTGACGAACGGTCGAAGGGTGGACGGTTAAGCCATTCATGCTTCGACAAGCTCAGCACGAACGGCTTAACTAATTTCCTGTACTTTACGCCGTTCCTTCCTGTCTAAACAACTCATACTCCAGCTCCTGGATGGCCTTGTCGAAACCGTCCTTGCCGCCAAAGATGGTGTTGATGATTTCCACGGGTGTGCCCATGGTCTTAAAAGGGTCCAGACGCAGGACCTTGGCGCTTTCCAGCGTGCCGACGCCTTCATCGGCATATTTGTCGAGCAGCGCGGTGAGCACGGCTCTGGCCTGCTCGCCGTATCTGGTGAAGTAGTCGCGCTTCTTGACCTTGTTGGCCCGCTCTCTACGGGTCAGCGGAGGCTGGCCATAGGCGATATGGCAAATGAGGTCGAAGTCGCCAAACTCCTTACCGACCTCCTCGGCCAGGTTGTCCAGCACGATGCCGTATTCTTCCAGCTCGTCGATGATGGCCTGTTTTTTCTTGGCGCCGTTCCAGCGGTAGAGGAATTCATCCAGCGAGGCATATTCGGATCGAATCTGCTTGCGGGAGAAGTCTTTGTAGGATTCGGTCGTCAGTTTGCCATCAGAATAGTATTCAATGCGCTCGGCGATGATCGTGGCCGGCACGCCACTGACCCGAATTTTTGTGACACCCTCGCCCCCTTCATCACCGCCATCGTTTCCGTCGTCGCCATCACCGGGTGGTGGATCGGGCGGCACAGGGTCGTCGCCATCTTTGGGTTCATAGATTACCACCGGTTCACCATCGAAGCCAGGATCACGGAACAAAACAGTGGCCTTTTTAAAGTCCATAATGGTGAAGAACCACTTGTTGTTCTCTTCGTCGATGCGGGTGCCGCGACCGATGATCTGCTTGAAAGTGGTCATGGATTTTATGGTTTTATCCAGTACGATGAGCTTGCAGGTCTTGGCGTCAACTCCGGTGGTCAGTAGCTCCGAGGTGGTAGCAATAACCGGGAACCTGCTTTCCGGATCGATAAAATTATCCAGTTCGGCCTTACCTTCGACACTATCACCGGTGATGCGCATGACATATTTGGGGTTGTCCAGAGCAATCTGTCCGGCAGCATTGACAATAGCTGCACGCATCCGTTCGGCGTGGTCGATGTCCTCGCAGAAAATGATGGTCTTTGAAAACGGGTCGGTGGCGCGTAGATACTGTACGACGCGGTTTGCCACCAGCCTCGTGCGCTGATTCAGTACCAGAATGCGGTCCATGTCTTTCTGGTTGTATTCGCGCTGCTCAATTTCCTGACCAAGGTCATCTTTCATCCCCAATGGGGGTATCCAGCCATCGACATCTCTGTCTATATCAATACGCACGACTTTGTACGGGGCCAGGAAGCCGTCTTCAATGCACTGCTTGAGACTGTAGGTATAAACCGGTTCCCCAAAGTACGTTATGTTTGAAACGTACTCGGTTTCTTTGGGGGTTGCGGTGAGGCCGACCTGTATGGCACCGGAAAAATAGTCGAGGATTTCACGCCAGGCGGAATCGTCCGCTGCACTGCCCCGGTGGCATTCGTCAATGACAATCATGTCAAAAAACTCACGCGAAACAGTCTTGAAAATCTTGTCCTCTTCATCGGGGCCGGTGATGGCCTGGTAAAGACCCAGATACACTTCATAGGCCGGGTCGATCTTCCGGTTTTTAATTTTTGTCATGACTGAGCCGAAAGGCTTGAAGTCGTTGACAAGGGTTTGGTCGATGAGGATGTTTCTGTCTGCCAGGAACAGGACCCTTTTGACAACACCACCCTTCCAGAGCCGCCAGATAATTTGGAAGGTTGTATAGGTTTTACCGGTGCCGGTTGCCATGACGAGCAGCACGCGCCTTTGATCTTTTGCCACAGCCTCAATCGTCCTGTTAATTGCTTCAACCTGATAATAGCGAGGCTCTTTACCGGTAAGATCTTCGTGGTAGGGCTGAACAACAAGTTTTTCCTCATCATCAGTGATGCCACGGAACGTCTTGTAACGTCTCCACAACTCTTCTGGCAGTGGGAACGATTCGAGGGAGAACTCCGTCTCTATATCTTCTCCTGCGGCAGGAACCTTGTTATGTGAGGCAAAGGCATCGCCATTGGAGCTGAAGGCGCTGGGCACTTCCAGTATTTCCGTGTAACCCAGTGCTTGTTGGATACCGTGGCTGACAGTGTGATTGTTGTCCTTGGCTTCAACTATGGCAACGGGGATGCCCGGTTCCCACGACAAAACGTAGTCAGCAAACTTCTTTTTTTTCTTGTTGCGCGAAGACAAATTTCCACGAACAACAACCGGGCCAGGAGTGAGAGTAACTTCCCACCGTATCTGTTTTATTGGGTCCCAGCCTGCTTTTTGTATAGCAGGTGTAATGAACAGATTGCAGATAGACGTTTCACTCAGCTCTTTTTTCTCTTTGCTGTTCATCAGAAAGGTGTCCTCACAAGAAAACCTGCATTACTCAATAAGAAGCGGCTCACCTTACCCTGCTGATATAACCGTGTCAACGGATCACATGTGGTAAAACCGTATCGTGGAAAATGGTAGAGCGGCAGTTGTTCTTTGGATAGTGCGCATAAAGAGTGATCAGGAAATCAAACTTCCCCCAGCCATTCAAAACGCTTCACTTCCACTCCATTCACCACCACATTCTCCATAAACATGCCGAGCGGCCTGACCCATAGCGAACAATCGCCGTACAGCTTACGGTAGACCACCAGTTCTTCCTCAGTCTCACTGTGGCGCGCAATGCCGATTACTTCGTATTCATTTCCCTTATAGTGCCGGTAGCGACCGGGGTGAATGACTGACATATTGAGCTCCTTACGAAAAAACGCTCCGTTCAGCGTGAGCCGACGGAGCGTTTTAAGTTGTAATCTATGAAAAACTAATCAGACCCCTACAACTTCCTTGACGCCCGGAATCTGGGCCTTCATGGCTTTTTCAATGCCCATCTTGAGGGTCATGGTGGACATCGGGCAGCTGCCGCAGGCACCTTTCAGACGAACCTTGACGATACCGTCTTCGGTCACTTCAACCAACTCAACATCACCGCCATCAGCCTTCAGGCCGGGACGGACCTGCTCAAGAACTCTCAGTACTTCTTCTTTCATCTTTAACTCTCCTTTGTATGTAGTGATACTCACGTTCTTACTGTGGTAAGCCCGGTTTTGTCAAATGTTCCGGCTGCATGATCGCATCCAGCTCTTCTGCAGTCATCAGCTTCTGTTTCAGCACGATCTCACGGATGCTCCTGCCGCTGGCGACCGATTCCTTGGCAATGTCGGCCGAGGCGTTGTAGCCGATGGAGGGAGCCAGCACCGTCACCAGACCGAGCGACTCTTCCAGATAGCGGCGGCAGCGGGCTTCGTTTGCCGTTATCCCGCTTATACAGGATTCGGTGAATTTCTGCACGCAATTCCTCAGTAGCCCCAGTGAAAAGGTCAGGTTCCAGGAAATCAGCGGCATCATGACGTTCAGCTCCAGCTGCCCGGCCTGGGCTGCCTGCATAATGGTCTGATCGCAGCCGATAATCTGGAAACAGACCATGTTGGCCATCTCGGCCATGGATGGGTTGATTTTACCCGGCATGATCGATGAGCCGGGCTGAATGGCCGGCAGGCGGATTTCATCGAGGCCGGTGCGCGGGCCGGAAGCCAACAGACGCAGGTCGTTGGCGATTCGCCCCAGATTAACCGCTGTGCGACGCAGGGCCGATGAAAGCGCCAGAAAGGGATCCATGTTCTGCATCGCCTCAAACAGGTCTACGCTGGCGGTAAGCGGAAAACCGGTGGTAAGCGTCAGCTCGTCGATCATTGCAGAAATATAGGCCGGTTCTGCGTTCAGCCCGGTCCCGACGGCGGTGCCGCCGATGCCCAGTTCCAGAAGCGCCGGGATGCACCCCTCCAATCCCTCGCGGTTGATGCGGATGGCAGCGGCATAGGCGCCGAACTCCTGCCCCAGTCGAATCGGTACGGCGTCTTGCAGGTGGGTGCGTCCCGACTTGAGGATATGGTCGAACTCGTGTGCTTTGGCAGCCAGTGCCAGTTCCAGTCCTTCCAGGGCTCCCAGCAGCGGATCGAGCATCTCCAGCGAAGCCAGACGGATGGCGGTCGGGATGACGTCGTTGGTGGATTGAGCCATGTTGACATGATCATTGGGGTGCAGCGTGGAAAAGTCGCCCCGTTCCCGCCCCAGAAGTTCCAGAGCACGGTTGGCCAGCACCTCGTTGACGTTCATGTTGTGCGATGTTCCGGCCCCGGCCTGAAAGGGATCAACCACAAACTGGTCGGCCAGTGCTCCGGCCAGCACCTCATCGGCGGCAGCAATGATGGCATTTCCAATTTCGGCGGACAGTCTGCCGGTAGAGATATTGGCTGTGGCGGCCGCCTTCTTGATGATTACCGTAGCCCAGACAAAACCTGGATGCGGCTTCAAGCCCGAGATGGGGAAGTTGTGCAGCGCCCGCGCAGTCTGGGCACCGTAGTAGGCCGCTGCCGGTACCGTCATTTCTCCCATGGAATCTTTTTCACTACGTGTGATCATGTCACATCTCATTTCTCTGAAGACAGCATTCTTCAGGGTGCCACTATATTGGACTGAAGAAGTCTTGTAAAGTTTGAATAACGAAGAAACTTGACAAAAGCTCGCCTCTCGTGATTCCTTCCGACGTGCTGGTCAACGCTGTAACAATCCAACGTCCAGGACTCGGGAGTCTATGCTTCGATACGATAAAGATGGAATGACCGAAATTCCGGATGAATTCCCCGCAGAATTTCCTGTCAAACTGACCGTGAATGGCCGTGAGATAGCGACCCTGGTGGCTTCGCAGCATGAACTGCGCTTCCTGGTGGCCGGCTTTTTACGCACCCAGGGTTTTGTGCGTGAAATCGGTGATTTTCTAGCCATGGGAGTCTGCGAGGAATCAGGCGAGGCCAATGTTCGGATCCGGGGCGAACTCCCGGAGCGCTTGACGCCGGTACTGACCTCCGGCTGCGGAACCGGTATCACCTTCACCTTCAATGCAGGACCCCCCAAATCAGTATCGACGCAGGCCGTCTTCTCAGCTGAGTCTGTTTTTGCCGGTATGCGTGAGATGGCCAAGCTTTCCGAACGGTATGGTCGGCACGGTGGTATCCATTCGGCAGCGATCAGCGATGGCACCCGGATTCTGCTGCATGCCGAAGATCTGGGGCGGCATAACACCATTGACCGGCTGGCGGGGCAGGCACTGTTTTCCGGAGTTGATCTGGCCGGCTGCCTCCTACTGACCTCGGGGCGGGTTTCGTCTGAAATGGCAGCCAAAGCGGCTTCACTCGGTGTGGCTTTGATCGCCTCACGCACATCACCGACCGATATGGCGGTTCGTATCTGCCGGGAAGCGGGTATTGGCCTGGTCGGATATGTACGTGGAGAAAGTTTTCGCCTGGCGGCCTGTCCGGAACGGGTACGCACGGATCGGCAGACCCGGATTGCCGGAGTGGCCGGTGTCATACTGGCCGGGGGTGAGTCACGCCGCATGGGAAGAAACAAGGCGCTCTTGACGGTCAACGGTGAACGTATGGTCGAGACAGTCTACCGCCGCATAGCCGAACTGTTCGATGAAGTTCTGCTGATTACCAACACGCCCGAACTCTACGATTTTATACACTGCCGTAAGGTTGGTGATATCTATCCCGGCATGGGACCGATGGCCGGAATCCATGCCGCACTCTCCAGCTGTGCCTCCGAAAGAGTTTTTGTGACCGGCTGCGATATGCCGAACCTGAACCCGCAGCTGATCCGTGAGCTGTGCGCACTGCCGGGTGGGGTCGATGTGATCGTCCCCGAGACTCCCGGCGGACTGGAGCCGTTGCACGCCCTGTATGCCAAAAGCTGTATGCCCACAATGGAAGCGATGCTGAAAGCTGGTGAGCGCAGCATACTCACCTTCCTCGAACGCGCAGATATTACCCTGATACAGCACGCACGGATCGCAGCGCTTGACCCCGATTTTTCATCATTTCGCAACGTCAATACCCCGGAAGAGTATCGGCAGCTGGCAGATAGCGGCCCACAACCGGATGAAAATTCCCATGCTGCTGACTGATTCCCATGGAAGGAAAATAAATTATCTGCGCCTGTCGGTTACCGACCGCTGCAATATGCGCTGTGTCTACTGTATGCCGCCGGAGGGAATCGCCAAAACAGAGCATGGCGCGATACTTTCCTACGAGGAGTTGCAGTTGATTGCCGAAGCTTCGGTTGCTTTGGGGATTGAAAAAATCCGCATAACCGGTGGTGAGCCGCTGGTGCGGGGCGGGATAGTCGGCTTTCTGGAAAAGCTGAGCCGGATTCCCGGTTTGCGGCACCTGGCTTTGACCACCAACGGACTGCTGCTGGAACATCTGGCTGATGACCTGCACCAGGCCGGCGTTCAGCGACTGAATGTCAGTCTTGATTCTCTCAAATCGGACACGTTTTGTAGTATTACCCGTGGCGGTGATCTTGCCAGAGTATTGGCCGGTCTGGACGCTGCCGAACGGGCCGGGTTTCCACCTCCCAAGATTAACTGCGTTGTTATGCGCGGCGTCAACGATACCGAGCTTCTTGACTTTGCCGAACTGACCCGCCGGCGGGGCAACGCCGTGCGTTTTATTGAATATATGCCGGCTCTCAAAGTGGAGGGGTGGCAGCGCTACTGTATCAGCGGAGACGAAATCCTTGAGCGTATCGCCGAGCGCTATGAGCTTGAGCCGCTTGATAAGGGGCGCTACGCCGGACCGTCCCGCGACTTCCGTATTCCCGGTTCTCCCGGCAGTATCGGTATTATTACCGCTGTTTCTGGGCACTTCTGCAGCCAGTGCAATCGTATTCGCGTCACCTCCACCGGGCAGGCCAAAGGGTGTCTCTTTTCAGACCAGAAGACGGACCTGCTGCCATATTTGCGACCACCGGACCGGGAACGTCTGACCGATGTACTACAGAGCATCGTTTCCGAGAAGCCGGAGTGCCATGACATCTCCAATCAGGGATATACACACAGTAATTTTACGATGTCACAGGTGGGGGGGTAGCATGAGTACAGGCGGGGAAGTCTCGTGAGTAAGATCTTCTACGATAATGTTGGGTGGCTTCTGCTCTGTGCTATCCTGACGGTGATTATCCTCTGGCTTTCGCTCATGCCCGGTGCGTCAGCACCGCGAGGATTGGGGTGGGACAAGCTCAATCATGCCGGGGCGATTGCAGCCGTAACATTTCTGGCTTTTTTTGCCCGACGACCCTCTTCCCGGGCAGGACTGGAAGCCTTTTTATATGGTATATCACTTGGCGCTCTGATCGAAATTCTGCAGGGAACCATGACAAAAACACGCAGCGCTGAATGGGGCGATCTGCTGGCCGATCTGATCGGGGCCGGTTGTATCTGGGGATTGACATCAGTCGTAAGTCGTTACAGGAAACAGACATGCAAAAATTGATAGCAGCATTACTGATGTCCGGTTGGTTTGTTACTTTTTCGTACAGTTCGGCTGCTGCCGGAGAGTTGGCTCCTTATTCTGCCTCCGAAGAAATCAGGCAGATCGGGACGCATCTTGCTGCTGAAGCGAAGGATTTCGCGACAACACCTTTTCAACTTGAAAACAGTAACCTGCTGGTGACGCTGGGAGTGGCCGGTGCAGTGGGTCTGACGTATGCGTTTGATACTAACATCAGAGAGCGGGTGCAGCGCAGTCGTTCGCACAGCTTGGACAAGGCTGCTGATATTGCTGCCGGAGTCGGGAATCCCTATCTGCACCTGGGCCTGGCAGCACTCGTCTATGGTGGCGGAATCGCGGCTGACTCAGCGCGCTGGAAGAGCACCGGTGAAATGCTGGGGGAGGCGCTGATTCTCACCGACGGTGCCACACTGATCCTCAAGGAGGCAACCGGGCGCGGCCGGCCAACCGTCACCGATCATAAGGGAGATTTTCGTCCCTTTGGTTTTAAAAACAATTATGACAGTTTCCCTTCCATGCATACCGCCAGCTCTTTTGCCGTTGCCTCAATTATGGCCCGTACTGCCGGAAGCCTGCCGGTGTCCGTACTTTCCTACAGCGCCGCAGCACTGGTCGGATTATCCCGCTTGAACCAGGATAAACACTGGGCCAGTGATGTTGTGCTGGCAGCAGCACTTGGCGAACTGGCCGGGCGGGTTGTCACGTGGCAGCATGCCCGTCACGGTTCGTTGGCCCTCGTTCCGACCGCAATTGAAGGGGGGGCGGGAGTGGCACTGGCCGGTCGCTTCTAAGAAACGTATCTCCGTCCCTACCTGATTTCCCTCCTTGCCATCCCAGATACAAACAGGCATAATGCCCCACATTTTATGATGGGAGTTTCGTCCAATGCCACTGCGAGTCTTTAATACCCTCACCGGTGAAAAAGAGATCTTTGTCCCGCTGAACCCCGGAAAAGCCGGTATGTATGTCTGCGGAGTGACGGTCTACGACTATTGCCACATCGGACATGCCCGGGCGGGTGTTGTCTTCGATATTATCTACCGCTATCTGAAATACTCCGGCTACGATGTTACCTACGTTCGCAACTACACCGATATCGACGACAAGATCATCAAACGGGCCAATCAGGAAGGGACCGATTACCGTACGATTGCTGATCGCTACATTCAGGCTTTTGATGAAGATATGGCGCGCCTGGGTCTTGCCAAACCAACGGTCGAGCCGAAAGCTACCGACCATATCGATGGAATTATTGATATTATTAAAACACTGGTCGAAAAAGGGCATGCCTATACATCTGAAGGTGATGTCTATTATGCTGTTGATACCTTTCCCGGATACCTGAAACTTTCCGGACGGACAATGGATGAGATGCAGGCTGGTGCACGCGTGGAAGTTGGTGAAAAGAAGCGTAATCCGATGGATTTTGCTCTCTGGAAGGGGTCTAAGCCGGGAGAGCCATACTGGTCCTCGCCCTGGGGTGATGGCCGTCCCGGATGGCATATCGAGTGTTCTGCCATGAGTATGAAGTTTCTGGGTACGACCTTTGATTTTCATGGTGGTGGCAAAGACCTGGTATTCCCGCACCATGAAAACGAAATCGCCCAGTCAGAAGCTGCCAACGGCTGCCAGTTTGTCCGCTATTGGCTGCACAACGGCTTTGTGAATATCAACGCCGAAAAGATGAGCAAGTCGCTGGGCAACTTTTTTACCATTCGCGACGTACTTCAAAAATATGATCCGGAGACACTCCGTTTCTTCATTCTTTCGGCCCATTATCGTTCACCGATAGATTTTTCTGATCAGAACCTGGATGAATCACAGGCCGCTCTGGAGCGGATCTATTCCTGTCTGGCGGCTGTCGACGAGCTGCTGCAGGACACAACCTCAGCGGCTGAAATAGCGGTAATCGAGCATCTCTCACCGGTTGGACTTGAACTGCAGGAAAAGGTCACCCAGCTGATTCCGCGCTTTATCGATGCGATGGATGACGACTTCAACAGCGCCCAGGCACTGGGTGTCATCTTTGAAACAGTACGCTCCACCAACCGCTTCCTGGCGGAAACGACTGAAATGACCCCCATCACCCTGTCGCTTATTGCGCATGTGCGCCATCTGTGTAACGAGGTTGGCTCTGTACTGGGGCTGTTTTCATCAAAACCGTCTGCCTGGCTTGATGGTGTCAAACGGACCAAGGCCGATCAACTTGACATGACTTCCGGGCAGATTGAACGGTTGATTGCCGAGCGGGCCGAAGCGCGTGCATCACGAAATTTCAAGCGGAGCGATGAAATACGTGACCTGTTACTGACCCACGGTATCCAACTGCTTGATTCTGCACAGGGAACGACCTGGAACGTGAAGTAGTATCGACTTCAAAATTATCTGACGAGGTTCAGCGTGGAATGGGAATGTTGCTGGGACAGGGATGTCATTTCAGTCGGTGAGTGCCCGAACATCCAGGCCGGTGAAGAGGATCTGCTTACCTCCAAACGTCGACGAATTCTTGACAAATGTTCAGACTGCGCTGTCTTCAAGCGGGATATGATCCGTTTTGATGACGGTTCGCATTCGCTTTCTTCGCTTGTAGAACTCTTTCATGGCGAGAATCAGCGCCAAAAAATACAAATTCAGTCTTTAGCCAGTTTTCTTGATAACAAAACCCTTCAAATACGCTTTCTGCATGAGCTCGGTTTTGTTTTGCAAAGCTCCGTTGATCTGGAAGAGGTTCTTACGGTTGCATTGACGGCCATTACGGCCGGCAAAGGTTTCGGCATGAATCGCGCTTTCCTGCTGCTGAAAGATCGTGAAGCGGGACAGTTGCGGGGACACATGGCCATCGGTCCGCGAAACTTTGAAGAGGCTGTTCATACCTGGGATGAAATTACCCAGAATGACATGGATCTTCAAACGCTGGCTCAAAACTTCCGACAGAATAAACTCTCCGCCGAACGGGCAAAATTCCACGATATTCTCGAACTGCTGACGTTTTCAACCGCCAATAAAGATCATATCGTAATCAAGGCACTGGATAGCAAGCGTCCGGTCCTGGTCGAAGATGCCTTCCATAATCCTGATGTCCCTTTCGAATTTGCCAGTCTGCTGGGGGTGGACGCCTTCCTGTTGATGCCGCTGGTTTCCCGCAGTCGCCGGGTCGGCATGATCATCGCCGATAACTGTATTACCCATCGTCATATAACGGAGGAAGATATGCACTCCCTGGAAAGCTTCAGCTTCCCAGTCGCTTTTGCAATCGAGCGGGCCTCATTGTATGACAAACTTCAGGTTGAACTGGACCGCGTTACCGATGCGGGTAAAAAACTG
>Ga0194037_1002406_pt1 | contig 12503 bp, 8 predicted proteins | sample JunL306m_MetaG_FD_148653 | JGI IMG/M metagenome (GOLD analysis project Ga0194037, IMG submission 148653) | Anoxic zone freshwater microbial communities from boreal shield lake in IISD Experimental Lakes Area, Ontario, Canada - Jun2016-L304-6m | ecosystem: Environmental > Aquatic > Freshwater >...
GAACGCCCGACTTTGGATCTGGTTGGCACAGGTCTATCACGTCCGCCCCCATGGGGGACTGAATGATCAGACTCCGCTTGAGCGGTACCAGCAGGATCTACCGAAGATGAGGCAACTTGGCCTTGTCGTCCGCATAGCGGACGACAATGACGTCGCCGGACGCATGGCGTTTGCGCCATTGGTGCGCCCATAGGTCGTGGGCATAGTGAAGGTAGACGTTTGCCAAAAGGGGGCTGATCACAGCGCCCTGAGGGGTCCCCTTCACTGCTGCCACACGGCGTCCATCTTCTATGGTTCCGGCTTTCAGCCACTTCTTGATGAGCCTGATGATGCGTTTGTCGCCGATTCGGTGCTCCAGAAACCGGATGATCCAGTCATGGTCGATTTCATCGAAGAAAGCGACGATGTCCGCATCCAGAATCCAATTTACCTTGCGGCCTTCGATTCCATTCGCGAGCGCATCAAGAGCGTCGTGCTGACCTCTGTCGGGGCGGAAGCCGTAGGAAAAGCCTAGGAAATCCACCTCATAGATATGGTTCAGCACGGTCACAACGGCCTGTTGGACAATCTTATCCTCCAGCGCCGCTATCCCGAGCGGACGGAGTCTTCCGTCCGCTTTGGGGATGAAGACCCGGCGAGAGGGTTGGGCTCGATATCTCCCGGAGTGTATCTCCGAATGGAGTTCGATTAACCTTCCTGCCTCGGCCTCAGGCTCATAGTCACTCCAACTCACACCATCAATGCCTGTTGCGGCGTTCCGGTTCAGTTTGTAGAAACTTTCGCGGAGAAGCTCGGGCGTGATGTGATGGAGGAGAGAAGTAAAGCGGCGTTCACGGTCACGTCTCGCTACTTCACGTACCCCAAGGAGTCCCCTCGACGCAGGTTTGTCGCGGTTCAGCGTCCGCGCTGCGGTGGGCTTCTCAAGGTTCCTACTGGCTACCCCCCTTTCCTCCGTGGTCTCCGTAGGCGAGGCGCCCTTGTTCGACCACATCTCAGGTCCTATGGGGATATCCGACTTCTCGTCGGCGTAGATGACTGGCTTACGGGTTAAGCCCTTCCCAGCCCCGTCCACCCGTCCTTCTTTGGTGGACACCGACGAGATCTCACTGCTTTCGTATGGAAAACTTCCCGGCATGCTCAGGTTCTCAGACCGCGCGGGTCCTCGACATGTCTTGTGATTATCGACATGCCTCGTGTTGCCTTCCGCTTCGAATGACAGCGTCGGCGACCCGGATGCCTTATTACGCGGCTCAATGGCTGGCCTGTCGGTTTCCCCTGTCAACGCTTCGACGCAGCCCTCGCGAGCTGCCCCGCATGACTCGGGGCCAGAGTGATTCACCACTTCTTCTCCGTATTGAACTTTCATCAACTATCTTCCATCGACTTATGCAGTCGCACCATTCGGCCGGCCATTTCGTAAGCATTCGGCCACCCCTAAGGCGGGAGCTTCGCTTCAACCTACCATCGGCTCTTTTTGGTCAAAGGAGTCATGATGCTAAACCAGGGACTGATTTTCGCCGGAACGGGTCTGGATACGGAGAGATTGCTTCAGCGATTTGGTCATAATGCAGAACAAACCGGCTCATCCTTCTCTATGCCTCCCATTATCCATATGCACTAAATCCCCACATTTCATTCTTTGAGTGAAGGATGATGTCTGGCCTAAATGCGGTGGCGTTGGCGTTGGAACCGGACCGAGAGATAAGGGCCTCTGCTGAGTAATACACTTTACGCAGTCGTTGACTGGGCTGATGGATAGGTCTGAGTTTTTATCCGGGATCATTCGGGGTGAAAGCAAAATACCCAACTAATGAAGGGTCTCTGAGTGCGCCGGATCCCCGATGGGCGCGTTCCAAGCGTCTTCAACGAGAGGGGCGATCCCTGTCCCAGTCAGACTGTTGAGAAACGCCAGTAAGGCTTTTATCTCTGCGAGATTAAGGTCAATGGGCCGCATCAGAGAGTCCAGTCCTGAATTTGGAATGCCACCACGCGCATAAAAACCGATCACCTCTTCTAGCGACTTGAGTGAGCCGTTATGCATGTAGGGGGCGGTTAGGGCCACATTGCGAAGCCCTGGCGTCCGATACTTCCAGCGATCCGCCGGATTTTGAGTGATTTCATAACGGCCAAGATCAGCGGGTTTCTTTTCGCTCACACTGGCGATCGTTGTCCGATCGAGTTCGGTCCAGACACCCGGTGCGAGCTGAACCCGGGTCTTTTCCTCTTCTACCCCCATGGAGTCTCGATATCCGATCCCGGTGTTGTGGTAGGCCTGATCGGTCAGGAGCGCTTCGCTTTTTTCCAATGTATGGCATTGGCTGCAGCGTGCCTTTCCTTTGAAAAGAATGAAGCCCTTTTCGGCGTCCTCACTCAGCGCTGTCTTTTGACCCCTAAAGTACCACTGATCGAAGGGGGAATTCCCCGCGATCAAGGTTCTTTCATATTGGGCTAGTGCTTCACCGATGGTGTCCATCGAGGGGCCCCTGTCAAAGGCATTTTCAAAGAGATGTTGATAGCCGGACGCCTTTCTAATCTTTTCGATAACCTGTCCCACAGCGGGGTTGCCCATTTCATTGGTGGCTAATAATGGACCCCAGACTTGATTTTCAAGGCGATCTTCCCGGCCATCGTGAAAGAAGCGACTGAGCCGGCCTGCATTTAAGATCGTCGGTGCATTTCGTCGGACCGTGTGGCCCTCAATTCCGATCGCAGTCGACTGCTCCTGGCTAGTGAACCCTTGCTCAGGGATATGGCACATGGCGCAAGAAAAAGTCCCATTGAGAGACAGTCGTCGATCGTAGAAAAGCTTACGTCCCAATGCCACCTTGTCCTGAGTTAAAGGGGATTCCGCTTCATGAGGATCATCAGGAAGCCCGAGCGAAGAAACACGACTCAAGCCGATCAGATCCTGTGCGGCCCCTGTGCGTTGGGACAAAGCGGCGCTTTGAGTTTGATAGTCGGATCGGTCGTACTGCGATTTATCATCCCCAGGGCGAAGTTTGGGCGGCGAAGGGTTGGGCCTTCCGAGGGAGGGGTTTCCCAGCGGAGCGCTATTACCCAAGGTCAATGTCCTGATATCGGCCACCAAAAGGTCAGGGTGAAGGACGGAGGGCGTATAGATATTTCTGATTCGGAGCTGGTCATCGACCAGGATGACCTTGAGCACATGGCTGATAGCTCCCGTCGCTTTTCCCGGGAGATTTACTTCCGGAGTGATCGACTGTTGATACGCTGCCAAAAGATCCTTGACCGTCTTTGCCGATGGGGCCGTCAGAAAATGCCAATCCGGTTTTTCCTTAATGAAAGGCTGGGCGTAACGTGCCATGACCTTGGGCGTGTCATGGCTTGGATCAAAACTGATGGTCAGCAGCCGAACCTTGGAGAGCGTCTCAGGATGTCCCTTAAGTGCTGCAAGCGTTCGATGCAGGACAAAGGTTGCCAATGGGCAGCCATTGACCTCACCACAGCTGGCATAGATGAAGCTGATGAGGGTGACCTTGTCCCGCATCAGCGCGTGAAGGCTGATCTTGGAACCCGTCGATTCAAGCAGCAATGCATCGGCTGCAGGGCCTAGATCAGAGAGTGTAAAGCTTCCTGGATCCGGCACCTGGTAGTCGAGAGGCCGGTATCCTGGGGCCAGGGGTTCGCTGGATGTGGAGTTTAATTCAGGCGGGGATGCTGGGGCCGCTAGTGCGATAAGGATCAGAAGGCCCGCCAGAATTGGCGAGCCTCCTTTGGATCCCTGCCTAGGGAATTTGGGCCAGTGCAGCGCCATGCCCTTTCCCTGCTGCGTTGGAGTAGAGTGCATGTGCACCAAAGCGCATCTGATGGGGTCGACCCAGTTTTTCAGCAGTAAAGTCGATGGCAAAGGTTTGTTTGAGTTCCTTGCCATCCCAGGCGAAGAGCTTTAGATACTGCTCATTATCTGCACCTTTCTTGTCCCAATTGGCGAGGAGTGAGGAGCTGAAATAGAGGCGTTTGCCGTCCCAGCTGGACGAAACCATGTTGACCTGTGCCCCGATATGCTTTTCGTAGATCTGGACCGGTTTTTGGGGATTGCTGATGTCAAAGAGGCGAGTATTGCCATCCATGAAAGTGTTGACCCAAAGACGCTGATCATCATTGGAGATTGAGATATCCACAGGCAAGGGGACCTTGGTCGGATCGCCAATGTTGGCCACAGACTTTGCCTGCCATTCGCCTTTGTCGTCCTCATGAATCAGCCAAATCTGGGAGGTGAGTGCGGTGGTGGTGAAGCAGTAATTGTGTGATTCGCCCCAGGCGCAACGAATTTCAAGGGGCGCTCCTGGGACATCAAGAACTTTCTTGGGTGCCTTGGTGTGAAGATCCCAGGTCACTACGGTATTCCCAAAATGCTTCATGGCGTCGGCATCCGCTAGGAGCTTGCCGAGGTCCATCATGTAGTTATTCCAGCCGGTGAAGCTGGAAGTCACCAGAAGATTTTTGTGTGGCAAGGCCCTGACATCGTAGTTGTAGCCATCGGCAAATTGCCCGGCCTTGATCGCACCCCGAAGGTCAGCGTCGGTCGGCATCCAATGCGTGCCGATGTATTCACCCTCGTTGGTGTATTCCACGAGTGCAGTTCGACCGCCGTGATCCTTGTTGTTCGAGAGACTGGTAATGATCATTCGTCCCGGGAGGGCATAAATGGTGTGGGGGCCGACGACACCGCCACTTTTGGCCACAAAATCCTCAATGGTCCGAACAAGCTTGGGTTTTGCGGGGTCCGTTTTAACATCAAAGACGAAAATCTTGGAGGTATCGAGGCCACCGGCCCAGAGAAATGCCCGATCGTCAGTAAAGTCAGAGTGGTGGGCTTCATTCCGCCCCCCCACGGAAAGGCTCTGAATGACTTTACCAAACTGCTTGGATTTGGGATTGACATCCACTGTGACCATTTTGTCCTGGCCATCACCCAAGCCTTCCACACCCAGCGTCCATACATAGACATAGTCTTCCTGGCCCGTGATCTTCTTCATGTAGGGGGAGGCGCAGGTTTCATCAGCATACGCAGGCGGCATGGCAGGGACTAAGAGTCCTGCTAAAAGGCCAAGCGCTAACGCGTTGGCCATCGGGCTCAAGCGACGTGAAAAAGGAGTTTGAAATTTCATGGTGTTGTTCCCTCTTGAAGCATTCGTTGTTTATATTTCCGGCAGCTTGGCAGCCATCGCCCAGATAGTTGCTGGTTCTCATCGATAACAAGAAGCACCCGCTCTAATTGAGGGCGCTTCAGAAAACGGAAAATGAAGCACACATAGCCTTGGCAGATGCCTTCCGACTAGGGTTTTCGATGCCCCTATCACAGCTTCACTATGTTGGCGTGAAAGTCGGACAGGTGCGTGCCAGCCCACTGAGCTAGGGCCTCAAGCACTGGGCGCAAAGCCGCCCCGCCTTCGGTAAGTCGATATGCATTATTACGCGACGACGCATCTGGATTCACTCGTTCGATTAGTTTCAAACACAAGAGAAGATCAAGCCTTGACGCCAGAATATTTGTCGAAATTCGCTCAGAGGACTCAAGTAATTGTGAGTAGGTTCGCGGCCCATGAATAATTAAATCGCGAATGATTAGCAGCGACCATTTATCGCCAAGCACGTCAAGTGCAGAGCTAATTGGACATATGGAGCGCCAATCAATATTTCCGCCGCTCCTTTCCATATAATTCAATTATCGAAGTCCCCTGATGGTTTTCAAGAAAAATTTTTTTATTAGAAATAAACCTGCAAAACTTGGTTGGCTTACATTCCCTCAATCAGCATAATTTGTCCACCTTCGGCCAGCTCATTGATCCTCAGCTTCTTGAATGGCTGATACTCAGCAGAATCATACCAAGTTTGGGCCATTTCCATGCTTGGAAAACGCAAGATAGCAGCCCAGCTTTCGTCCCATTCCCCCCCCCAATACAGTCGGCTCTGGAGTGCCTGTAACATTGAGCCGCCGAGTTTCATTAGGCTCGCTATGGCTGGCTGCGCATAGCGCACCGACAGTTCCTCCAAACCTTTTGCTTTGAGTTGAACCATATCGATGACCTGTTATTTTGAAATGGACGATGCCATCTCTCTGAAGGAGGTGGCCATCGGTGTTGGCTTCCAGTTCAAAACTTGGAACGTGGCGCTGTTGTCATAAGATGCCTTTCTTCCAATAAACGGCAACATACCTTTGGCCTCAGGGTCAAACTTGCTCATAAATTTCAGAAGGAAGGTCGGTGCTTGCATCGATGGGGCTTTTTTGTAACCCGCCTCTCTTAAAACTTGGGCCACTGTTGCCATTTCGACAGGCTCTGCTGTGCACGCGATGAAGCGCTTTCCGGCAGCACCGTTGGCTGTCATCGCAGCTACATGAAGCTTGGCCAGATCGCGCACATCGATCATACCCATGGCCAGGTCGGGAATTATCGGGATTTTTCCTGTGATCATTTTGTAAATCATGGTGACGCTTTGACCGTCTATTTCCGCCCCTAACGAAGGGCCAAAGACCGCTCCTGGGTTAATAACGGTTAACTCCATACGACCGTGCTTGGCTGCTTCCCAGGCGGCTCGCTCTGCCAATGTCTTGCTTTTTGCATAAGCACCAATATTTGCATCGGTGTCAGACCAGTCGCTAGGACCATACTTGCCCGAATCTTTTCCAGCGATGATGGCAAAGGTTGATGAAGTCAGCACCAGCCTTTTCACTCCCGCTAGTTGAGCGGCAACTATGACTCGGTGCGTGCCTTCGACTGCGGGAGCAATAAATTCGTTTTCATCTTTTGGTTCCGCCATCCAGAACGGCGAAGCAACGTGAAAGACAAATGAGCATCCTTTTAGTGCATCAGCCCATCCTTTATCCGAAAGCAGATCAGCTTGTGCAAAACTCAAATTCTGAGCAGGCGCGACACGTGCAATTGCACTTTGAGTGACATCCGCCTTTGAGCGCGAACGAATGGTTCCAACGACTTCATAACCTTGGCGGAGTAGCTCGGCGGCACAATGTTGCCCAATATAGCCAGTAATTCCTGTCACTAAAACTCTGTCCATTGAGCGAGCTCCGGGGTGTTAAATCGCGACTTGTATTTTGCAAGTCTAGCATTTGGATTGCAAAATGCAAGTCAAATCACGATCTAATGACCCGCCCCCTCATATTTGAGGGTTTCCATGGTGAGTATTATACCCTATCCATATGATCTATATGGCATATTTATGTTCTACAGGGCCGACTATTTAAAAAAGATTCTGACACCTTGGGAGTTAAGGCGGCTCTTAATGATGAGACCGCGAAATCATCGAAAGCGCTTTATGCTTCAACAGTGTACGTGTTACGAGTAATGATCCAGCGAAATCAGGATCAGAAATTCAGCGTAATCCCTGCGCGTAGCATCCTTGGCAAGACGGGATGAAAGGTGGTGCTGTTGTATTGCGTCACATTATTTGAGCCACCGCATTGACCGGTGCTGAAGGTGTTGCACACGCCATACTGGTACCAATAGGCAATGTCATTGTTTTGTGAGTCGAGGAGATTGAAGACTTCGACATCAATCTTGATGTTATTGTTTTGCCAGCCGGTTCCTAGGTTAAGGATGTTGGTGGTTCCAAGCCAAGCCGTTGCGTTGTTATTCAGGGGATCCTGGCCAAAGGTTCGGAGTCTTAGGCTCCCGAAAAACCCTTCAGGCAAGTTAAGAGTCATCCCTGAGGTGATGACCATGCCCACCGCATTCGGAACGGAATATCCCGAAAGACATCCGTTGGTGGGGACATTAATGCTGGGTCCCTCGCACCCCGGATCGGTCGGATGTCGGTAACGGGATTGCGTAAAGGCAACGTCCGCATCAAAGGTGAGCCAATCGGTGGGCTTATAGAAATTGGTCCATTCCACCCCAAGCCGTGTCGTCGCACCGGTGTTCTCGGTGGTGCCCGCGTCTCCAACGAAAACGAGCTCGTCACTCATTTGCAGGAACCAGACTGCAAGGGTTGAATTCAGTCCGTCAATGAACTGGGTGCGAACGCCGGTCTCGGCACCTCTTGACCATGACAACGGTGAGACGGGTGTGGCATTGCTCCCGTCGGGGTTATAGTGAAGGACGGTGCCCCGCGCATCATTCGAATGGTAGCTGTAACCACTGTTGACAAAGAGTTCGGTTTTTTCCCAAGGTCCAAAGATGAGATTGAACTTGGGGCTGAGCATAGTGGCTGACGTTGAGCCTGAATTGGCCGCGTTGTAGGCGAACCCCGGTTGAATGCTTTGAACGTCGAACCAGAAGGTATCGCTTCGAGCAGACGTCACGCTCCGCATCCAGGGTGTCCATCGTGTTTCGTTTTGCCCGTAAAACCAGAGGCTTGTCTCATCCACGTTATAGAGACTTGGGGGGAGATATTGGTTGTTGAAAACGGGCATTCGCTGATAGGTGTTGCTGACCCCAAGGTTTCGTATCCCGTCGTAGCGAAGCTGCATGCCGAGCTTGTCCTCCATGTCGAATCCCTTAAGAACGTGGTACCAGGTATGTTCCGCATTGCCTCCCGCCTGGACCCTGTGTTCCTGTTGATGAACCTGATCTCCCTGGTAGGGGTTGGCAGAAAAATAGGTGAAGTCCGAAAAGAGATTGAGATCGTAGTAGAGGGCGTAGGCGTTGAGTTCTGTCGCAGAGTCTTTGTTGCGGGTCTTGGCATTCACGGATCCACTGTAGCGGCTGGTCACGCCTCCATCAGAGGGGTTCATGGAGCCAAATCGTCCGTCTGGTCCAACGCCGTCCGATCCAGGGATATTGCAACAGGTTGGCGTCAGTGACTGTCCTAGCATCATCATTGGGATTTGATTGGTGGCGACCCAATGGCTGTAGTAGGACTTGGCGTTCAGCGACACTTTCCACTCGTCCACGTCGAAGGAGTACTTCAGCATCCCATTGTATTTATTGGAGTTTTCCGGAATAACCCAAGGCCCCATAAATCCTGTGTATTCGAAGGCATACAAGAGATCTCCATCGCCAATTCGCTTGGAGTCAGCAATAAGGCCGCGATAGTAGTCGAACATGCCGCCCTCGAACTTGGCATAGCCTCCTGCACCATCGTTGTTGAATCCGGTCATTTTGTTCTTGGTCAGCATGCGCGCGTAACCCGCGGATGAGAAGTCTCCTTGGTCTGCATAATAGGGACCCTTTCCATATTCAATGGTGTCTACAAGCTCAGGAATCAAGCTGTTGAGATCCATGTAACCCTGGCCATGGGCATTGGATCTAAGGTTCATCGGAATCCCGTCAATCCAGGTGGTGAAGTCGGTGCCATGATCCAGATTGAAGCCACGGAGGAAGTACTGGTTCGCCTTTCCTGTGCCGCTGTGTTGGGTCGAGATCATGCCGGGCACGACCTCGATTAATTCGCCGGGTCGGGCCACCGGGCGATATTTGAAGTCGTCGTTGCTGACTTGCCCCTGTGAGGCGGAGGACGCTATTCCCTGAAGATCATTGGCTCGTCCCTTGATCTCGATTTCACCCAACATTTGCAGCCCCATGACTTCTTCGTTGGAGGTTGCCGTGTAGTCTGTATCAGACTGATTTGAACGCTGTTTAGCCCCGGCGTTCCGGGCTGAAACTGAGTTTGACGGCTCGTTCTGCGTTTCAATTGATTGGGTTGGCTCAATGTTCTTTCGGGACTGGGCTTTGTGCGTCTCTCGTTTAAATGATTGTTTTCGTGTTTTGTGTGGCGCCATGGGCGGGTGCCTTATATCTTGGGTTTTCTCACTAAGGGAAGACGCCGCGTGCGCTCTGTAGACCCCGGGTTCTGAGGAATTCGCCATACCGCCGCCTAAGAGAAGGCCGGTCGCAATGGTCATTCTCAAAAGGTTTGCCGTTCTGATTTGAGCGGCTTGTCCCAATTTAAGGCTACCCATTACGGCGTGTGACGAATGAAAAATCCATACACGAAGTCTCTGCAGCCCAAGCTAAACAAGCCCTGAAGAAATACCATTATCTGGTATCGCAAAGCTGACGCACAGTCACTGGCTGCGGATTTTTGAGTACTTGCTGAGAACGTCAGGATCGAATGCTTTGAGTTATTTCACGACAAAACATGGATCTCCGAAGTTCACCACTTCGCGCCTACTACGCCCGATCCTTTCGGTGATCGTTCTTGAGGAGAGCGGAGCGAGCAGCGGCTCCAGAGATAGGCAGCGATTAACCCTAGCAGCTTCAGGCAGTGATGGATCGTGACTGCAGGATACTGCTACTCAACACGCGGACAGCCCAAAATCGATAAATGACACAAAGCCAGATTATTCTCGAATTACTGAACACCAACTATTCCTATTGAATTCGTCCGCTCCCCAAAAGCTCAGTTATGGGGAGCGCAGACAAGGAATAAATTCTCCAATCCAATATTATCTAGGATTACATACCACCAAGATACTTATTTGTTTTGAAGTCAGCGTTATATGCGAAGAAAGGTACCGAGTTAATATTTCCCGCCCAGGCTCCCTTTAGAAGCACGTTGACCGGTGATTGGGAGGCAGTAATCTTAAATCCATTACTATTTTGGTTGTATGTGGATGGCATGGTTGCGACATGTGCATGATAATGATAACCGATACCATCGTGGTTATGGCCACCAAAACTGTCGAGAGCTGTGCTGTATCCAAGCATCGTGGTATCTGCACTGGATCGATAGACACCAAAAAGGGCAACGCCGTCATAACCAAAACCAATTAATGGAGGATGGGTCTTTCCGACATAGTCACTGTCGTTATAGAGCGTGACGATGCTCTGTCCCGTTTTGAAAGCATCGGCATGACAATGAGGCCCGCCGCCCCCTTGACCAACATGGCAACCATAGGTGGAAAGCTCACCCTTCCATTGCGAAGGGATCAATGCATTATTCAACGTTGGAAAAATAATTGATCCATCAATCAGTATGCCATTATCCGCAGTACTGGCGTAGTTGTAGTTATCGTATGAGGGGCATGTGGGAATGGAAGAGCCCGAAGTTCCACAACCACTGTCCGTCACAAGATTCAAACTCCAGCTTTGACTGCTGGGATTCATGGCATTGTCTGTAACATTTGTGACTTGGCCGTAGTTCCTCATGGGAATTCGTGCGATGAACATTCCAATATTCGAGGCTCGGGTTACTGGAGTTGTTGTCCCTCCAGCTCCCAGAAAAGGAGGTCCAGGAACATCCAGAAGACCATGTGGCGAACCTGGATTCGTGTAAGTCACCACATTCATGAATGGGTGATAAACCCCGCTGGTGTCCTTTTCGTTAGTAAAGTAGACATAGGGAACAAGGTTTTGTCCGACTTGACCGTCGGCAGGTGCATCGCTAACCAGCTTACCGGCTAGCGCTGCGTCTCGAAAGTTAGTGTACAGATCCTTGGAATATCTGATGTTGGTCTGATCAATACTTGAAAGCAATTTCTGGGCATAGATTCTGGTTTTAGAACTCGGGCCTGACACGGTGACTTGCGGCTGATAGGTCGAATTCAAATTCTTACTAAAGCCCGCCTCAATGGCGCTGACAGAAACTGCTGTTGGGAATGGTGCGGGTGGGTTGGGCCCATAAGATATTCCCGTAGGGTTCATCGTAGACGCACTCCCCGAAGCAATACCATATCCATCGGATGAGCTAAAAAGGTAAAGTTTCGTTGCGGAACTTGCCGTAGGCGTCAGACTAAAAACACCACCGGAATAAGAAACATAATAGCCTGCGCCTGCAACACTGAAGCTGGTATCTTCGGTGTAACTCCCAGTGTAGGTTGTTATTGAATTCCCATTAGAGCTGGTAGTCGTGGATGCTAGGCTATACGTATAGCGTTTCTGCGCGCGGAGAAGGTTTGTCGTTGTATCGTAGGAAAACGCCACATAACCGTAAGTGGGAGAAGCCTTTCCCCGGTTATTGCGAAACTTTAGAACGTATCCGTTCGCCTTGTCCACATCAATGGATTGATTAGGATTCAGATGTGAATCAAGACGATAGTACCCCGAACTGTCCGTAGAATTTGCGACAACCTGAATGAGCTTTGAGAAATAGTTATTGTAGGTTGATGCTGAAGGAATGGATGAGGAGACAACCGGATAACCTGAACCATCGGAGTACGGGAGGCCGATGGACAAGTAAAGTGATCCCGTTGATGCCGCACTCGCGGTCGAGATCAAATACCTACCCCGATTAGTTGTAATCCCACCAGAACTTAAGGTGAGTGCCGGGGAATAAGGCTTTGCCAGCACCTTGGCGAAACTTGAGGGAGGCCCATAGATGCTGGTATTTGCCCCCTCGGATAAACCAGAAAAGGAGACCCATAGAATGGATAATCCAGCTAAGGCGTTTCGTTTCATCTTCTTCGCTTTCAACATTGAGACACCTCTAATTAGGGCCAATAATTCACTTTAACCACTCACCAATTGCTCAAGCTTGTTAATGGCTTTAAAAAAATACATCCATCAGAACCATTTCACGATCAAAAGCCTGCCCTTAAAAATGCAAGCTTCAACAAGGATCATCAAATCGCATCCCAATCACAC
>Ga0194037_1002407_pt1 | contig 12500 bp, 4 predicted proteins | sample JunL306m_MetaG_FD_148653 | JGI IMG/M metagenome (GOLD analysis project Ga0194037, IMG submission 148653) | Anoxic zone freshwater microbial communities from boreal shield lake in IISD Experimental Lakes Area, Ontario, Canada - Jun2016-L304-6m | ecosystem: Environmental > Aquatic > Freshwater >...
CCCGTTGTAAGGGCTATATTGTCCACGATAAACGTGCCGGAGTAGTTTGACACACCAACTTTAAAAGTCGTCGATGCAGGTACATAGGATGAATCGTAGAGGAGCACCCAAGTGGAAGACGATGCCTCTTTGTAATAATAGCGTGCACCGGCAACTCCACCGGAGGCGGACGGCTTAAGCTCAACTTTTGCATCATACAGCACGTTTAACGAATAGGTGCCGAACTGTCCACGATGACTTCCATCTTCATACACATTCAATGCGCCGTTATTAAAATAGAACGCATAGGGCATCTGATCGTAGCTGAAGTTGCTGTTGGTGTTCTTGTAACCGAACATTAAATATCCGCCGACGGTCTGATTGAATTGGCCGCTAATTACTGCAGACCCGTCAAGGGGAAAATTATTCCCACTGAACAGGTAGCGGCTGCCCCATCCATAACCTCCCGTGAGGGTAACAGCTTCATTTTGATCAACACCTGCGGAATATAACCACTTGCCGCTGTCAAGAACCGTACCGGTAAAACTATCCTGCAATACAGTAGTAGTGGTGCCAGGTTGCCCAATCTGCCATGAATATGAAGCTATACCATAATCATCCGTTGAACCGGAACCGTTCAGACGAACCGGAACTCCGGTGTTACTGGTGTATGGGCCACCGGAATTGGCAACCGGCGGAGCGCCAACTGCAACAAGTACGGTGGTGGAAGCTGTTGTGGTCTTAAGCGCAGTATCAGTGACTGTCAGAGCTACGGTATACGTACCGACAGAACTATAGGCATGTACCGGCTTGACTCCTTTACCAGTTGTACCATCGCCAAAATTCCAGGCGTAGGAAAGAATACCGGTGTTATCGCTGGAACCACTGCCGTCAAAATTGACCGGCGTATTCGGTTCGCTGAAGTACGGACCGCCTGGACTGGCCACCGGTGCGGCTGTGACAACTACGGCAGCGGTCGTCGTTGCGGAGTGCGACTGATTGGCATTATCGGTGACCTTGAGGGTGACCGTGTAGGTGCCGGGTGCAGCATATTGATGAACGGCTGTACTGGTTGCCACTGCGGCAGTCCCGTCGCCGAAATTCCATTCGTATTTCCAGATCCCGACGTCGTCAGTTGATGCCGAACCATCAACACTGATGCTCCAGTGTTTGTTGATAACAAGATCTTCTGTGACGTTGTACGGACCGCCGGGATTGGCAACCGGGAAGGCATTGCCTTTGGTAGTAACTGCTGTTGTTGCCGTGTTGGTCTGTCCACTCTTGTCAGATACCGTCAGAGTAACAGTATAGTTACCTGCGCCGGTGTAGGAATGAGTTGGTTTTACTCCGCTACCGGTGGAGCCGTCACCGAAATTCCACGAATAACTCTCTATCCCCGTGTCATCTGTTGAGGCAGAGCCATCAAGTGTTACCGGCCAAACATTCTGGCTGGCTTTTGTTTCATCGGCAAGGTACGGACCGCCAGGATTGGCAGTTGGAGAGATACCGGCAACTGTCGATATTGTTGTAGAAGCAGTGGCCTGCTGTCCGGCCTTGTCGGTCACAGTCAGTGTCACCGGGAACGTTCCCTTCGGCAGGAGTTTGTTGGGGTTTGGACCGTAGACAGCGACATGTGATGTTACATCATCAACTTCAAAAGTATCGCTATATACAGTCCCTCCGACTTTCAGTGACGGAAGAGTTGAGTACGCAGACGTGTAAATCAGCTGCCAATCCGGTTTTCCGGTTTCACGCATGTAATAGAGAGCACCGGTGGTTTTCAGCTCAAGCTTCAGATCATACTGGACGCCTCGAGTATACGTCGCCACATTGCCACGGTTGGAACCATCTTCATAGATGGTCATATTCCCCTGATAGAAGTAGAACGCATGGGGCATCTGAGTATAGCTGTAGTTAGTACTGTTGTTCTTAACACCAAACATCGCATGCTGGTAGTCTACTGTTCCGGGTTTAACCTTGAACTCGAAAGTCAACCCGTCTTCCCGGGCAAAATTATCCTGCGAAAAGAGGTAGCGAGTATCCCAGCCGTTTGCTCCAACTATTGAAACGCTACCATTCTGAGTCACGCCGGGGCTGGCAATCCATTTGGCGCTGTCCAGATTCGTGCCAGTGAAAGTGTCGCTTAACGGGCTGAAATCCCAGACGTATTTTACTATTCCAAAATCGTCCGTCGAACCGGATCCGTTAAGAGGCACCGTATACACACCACCGGACGCATACTGCTCACCGAATGTATATGGTCCACCAGCGTTGGCAACGGGTGGATTACCCACGACCTTTACCTGGGCTCCATCAACAGCTTTTTTGCCGTCATTGGCAGTAACCATAAGACTCGGTCTAAAAATTCCTTCTGTAAGGTACGTATGGGTCGGCTTGGAACCCGATCCTATGCTCCCATCGCCGAATTTCCAATCGTGGGAAATGATACTGCCAGCAGGACTTCGGGAGAAGGATCCATCAAACGAAGCTGAACCTCCAACGGCAATTGTCTGCAATTTCGGTTCTGGATCGGAAAACGGGAAACCTTTCGGATTGCCGATCGGCGGAGCAGCAATGCTCAGCACGGCACCATTGGTGTTGCTGGTACTGATTTGAACGCGAGGACCAAAGGTACCGTCACCCTGACCGGGGTAAAAATACATGTTTGCGCCAGAATAGTCACTCAGGACAATGTCCAGATTTCCGTCGTTGTTCAGATCGTAGGCATCAATGGCGTTGTAGTTGCCCGGATTGAGAGATGGAATTTCTACCGGAGCCAGAAAAGTTCCATCGCCAACCCCCTTGAAGAAGAAAGGTTTCGCGTTACTGCTTCCGCCAACTATAAAATCAACCTTGCCATCATTATCAAAATCGGCAGCAGCCAACGCATAGTTATCGTTAGCACTTCCCGGTGCAGTGGCGACCTTTGACGGTGTGAAGCCACCATTGCCATCTCCCTTAAAGAGCCAGATATCATTATTTCCGATCATGGCCACCAGGAAATCAAGATTGCCATCACCATCTACATCAGCAACATTCAGACTACGTCCTGTAGCTGGCAAAGTGTAGGTTGAACGGGTAAAGCCACCCTTCCCGTCATTAAGGAAAACAGCCGTTATATTGGAACAACCGTTATTGGCCGCAAAATCAATCAAACCATCGTTGTTGAAGTCACCAGAAGACATCCCGGCACCCCAGCAACCGTTATAGGGGTGTTGGGCCACAACACCCGTGGAGATAAAATTATCACTGCCATCGTTATTAAACTGAAGGTATGCGCCGTCACTACGACCCACTATGTAATCGAGGAAACCGTCACCATTAAAATCATCGATAAGAATTCCACGGGAGGTTCCGCCTATGTACTGGATCTGCTTGTAATTGCTGAAGGAGCCATCGCCGTTGCTCTTGGCGTAATATATGTACCCGGAATCAGTCGCCGACAGTACGAACGTCTTGGACCAATTGTCCGGCGTAGCAACGCTGCAGTCATCGTCTTGGCCGTTATGGACAACTTCTTTACGCCCCGGGTTGATGTACGGGTTTGCATCATTGCAATCAAGGCTGTTAGAAACGTAGCCGACCGGCTGCAGACATGCCAGCAGGGGTTTCGTAATATCACCGAAACCGTCACCATCAGCATCCTGAAAATAAATGGCTGATGTTGTAATCAACGGGTCGCTATCATTGCAGTCAAGGTTATTGGCAACATAGCCCGAGGGTGCCGCACAGGCCATGATTGAGATACCCGGGTTGCCCAGGCCGTCGCCATCAGCATCACGGTAGAATGTCTGAGATATTTTGCCTATGCTGGGGTCATTGTCGTTACAGTCAAGGTCGTTGGTGACATATCCAACGGGCTGAGAACAGGCGACCACTGATATGGCAGGATTACCCAAGCCGTCACCATCGGCATCGCGGTAGAAACGTACCGTAGCAACACCGATTGTCGGATCGTTGTCATTGCAGTCAACTGAACTGGGGATACCATCACCGTCAGCATCGATCCCGGTCACCGTCAATCGCCACATAGTGCGAGTTGGAGCGCTCAAGTTGCTGTTGTCACTTATCGTCACGCTCACAATATGCTCACCTACAGCTGCCATTGTTGCAACGTAGGAAAAGGTTGAGCCTGTGCCAACCACAACTCCATCAAGTAACCAACTGTACGTGATCGGGTCATTGTCAGGATCGGTAGCACCTACGCTAAAGAACTGCGAGCCGTTGTACGGAATAGTAACCGCGCCTGTTGGTAACACTGAAGTGATAACTGGTGAACTATTTACGTTATTTACCGTCAAGCGAGCGTAGCTGATATCGTAATAGCCGTTAGGAAGGGTGACTTTCAGGCCGACATACCCATCATACGCTCTGTTGAATGTAAACGTCGGAGTCTGGCCGGTAGCTTCGTCAAAAACGCCGTCTAAATTGAAATCCCATTCATATTTCGGTGTTACCGGATCAGCGAGATTTGCCGAACCTGAGAACGTAAGCGGCACCCCTGCATTAACCACGTAAGGGCCACCGGCATTGGCCTGCGGAAACGGCAGACGCAACTGGCTGGCAAGATTGGCCTGCGCCGTAACCATGACATCGGCCAATGCTGTCAGACCGGCACTCATTGTGGCAGCTTCAGTAGAAATTTTTCCGGCGAGAATCGTCAGGTCGTTGCTGTTCTGCATACCGGAAAAATCTTGTGTTACATAGTCTGTCACAGCGGTTGTTATTTTGGCATCGGTCCACCCGGCGGCAACAAGCTTTGCACGTTCTGCCGAAGTAAGTCCTGATGACTTGACACGGGCCTGAGTGTCACGAAATTTGTTCATGGTTGCAACGAAATCTATGCCTGAAGAACTCGCTGCAATGGCTACGGATTGGAACGCTGCCGAAGTTCGCAGCACCATGTGCGCCAGTGCGCGAGAGTGTTTCTCAATCTCACGAGCCTGAACATATGCGTATTCTCCGAAACCGGCCTGCTGAGCCCCCTGATACCGTTCCATGGCCTGAAGCAGTGCCTGAGAGAGCGCGCGCTCCTGGCTGGATAATTCTCCAAATTTAAGGGCCGATTGCAGGGAGGCAGGAGATACCGAAATATCAGCTCTAAACCCCTTGTCGAGAACAGGCAGCACCTTGAAGTTCGGATCGGGAGGGTCGGCGGATATCCCCTTGTAGTAGAAAGCCTGATTGACGATATAGTCTTTCACCTGATTTTCCAAAGTGTAGAGACTGCCCCAGGCATCGTTAAGACTGCAGTACACCTGACCGGTATCCATGTTGATATTTGTGCAGGCAAAAAGAAGAAAATCTCCCGGATCAGTAGCAATACTGTACGCCGTGAGTGCATTGTAAACTTGGAAAAGTGCCCGATACTGCATCGCAGCCTCAATCCAGTGCACTCCCTGAACTCCCGCCGATGCTTTGACTCCTACAAGCTGTGCGGCAAAAGCAGCAGACTGCAACGGATCTATATTGGCAGGAATCCTGACTGAAAACTCGGGTCCGTAGGTATCAACATTTGACTGGAACTGCTTGTCCTGACATTCGTCAATGACCACCGCGTAGTCTCCACTGATCAGGTAGCCACCTGGGCCGGTATTGGCCAGAACCTCATCAACCAGAACGTATGACAGCGTATTGGGAATCCCGGCAGCGTTGGAAACATCCGTCAGCGCTCCGGAAGGTGTCCCCTTTGGGACAATGTAGACATTTGCCCAGGGATAGATAAAATCGTTGATCCCGCCACTGGGACAGCCGCTCACAAAATTTATCAACCCCAATCCAACCATTACCGATGAGTTCGCACCGTATGTACTGGAAGTAAGATCTACATAACTAGCTTGACCAGGGGTGACAATCGTTAACAACAAGAACAATGACAGGGTCGTTTTCTTTACAATAGTGAGCACATTTGAAATCATATACTTCCTCCCTTGTAATAAATTCACACCAACTCATGAAGTAAAAACATCGTATTATTTACGAAACTAAATAATAATAAAAATGTAACACGACTGTAACAGGCACGTAGTAGCAGAAGATGTCAGCATTTATATTGCCTGTAAGATCTTTGCGCTACATCTTAAAGCAAAAAACGTTCCACACCAATAAACATCTTATATAATTACGTTTTGTTTTACTGAGTTTTGCACGTGTAAACTTATCCGACAGATTTACTGTCTCCAAAAAATAAGATACTGAACGATATTGGTATGTTATCTAAATAAAACCGATACACAAGCAGGCTGACTGATGACGGTTTTTTTTACATCTGCCTAGTTTCAATGCAGAGACCAACTGTAAGTGCTTTAATTATCAATATAAAAAAATGTAAAACTTTCCAACACCATTCTCCTCACGAGTTTGTTTCAGTATTTTATTCACCTCATTTTTGTCGAAAAACTTTACACATCATCAAATAATATGGTAAAAGCCTGAATAATTTACGTAATTGAAGGGGGAATAAATGAAAAATGTACCTGTAACAAAGACCGCAGGACAAAGTCTGAAGATGAAGTTTGTATCGATGGGTGTATGTGTCTTGGTAATGCTGACCATGCTGGGCATTAATCCGGCATTTGCAACAGCACTGCTTGTTGACAGGGGGTTACCGACCATAAACCTGAATAACGCAGCCGGGGCAAGTCGCAGTAATGTCGCCTGGACATTTACAAATCCAAACTGGGGAGTTGGTGATGATTTCATTGTCGACGGTAACGGAACTTTCAAGGTCGACACGCTGCGCACCTGGGTCATAGGCGATTACGCAAATACTTCGTTTACATTGTGGGGGGGAGACCTGGCGTCGCCACTGAGCACAAAGAGCACATCGGGAACTTTGCAGCAGGTCACATATGCTAATGGTGATAGTTATCAAGGTTCCGGCGGCGGTTTTATAAATATTTTCGAGCTCGAATTCACCAATCTCAATTGGCTTGTCAATGGTGGCGATCTCTACAATTTTGGCGTCACAGGTAAGGATTCATCGGGTAACTATCAGCAGATTTCGACACATGCTTCAAATGCAGCCCTTGGTGGTTCACCTGCAGCCGGCGCTGATGGAATCTTGCTTGAGTTCAATGCAGACGGCCCAACAACGGCATACCCTAACAACTTTTACTGGTGGGCTTCGAACTACGGTCCGGAATGGCCCACATACAACAGCTGGGACAAGGTTAGCGATCTTAACGTCCAGATTGAAGGCACCCCCGTCCCTGAGCCCGGTACATTTATGCTGTTCGGCCTTGGCCTGGCCAGCTTGGGTGCCCTTGTACGCAGAAGAAACAAGCGATAATTTCTTAACATCTTGATCTAACAGCAGCACATCGGATATAAACGGCAGGGTCAGAAATGGCTCTGCCGTTTTCATTACAAAGAGTATGCTGCAGCAGCATGGGGGAACAAGATGACAAACCATACCAGCCTGGATCCGCTGCAGGGTGTGACCTTAAAAATGATCCTTTCCGAACTGGTAGAGCAATTTGGCTGGGAGGAGATGGGGAGGAATGTTGAGATCCGCTGTTTCACTCATGGTCCGAGCATTCCATCGAGCCTGAAATTTCTGAGGCGAACACCCTGGGCCAGGGACAAAGTTGAGGAGATGTATCTACGCTGGAAGTTAATAGAATTATGAATAAAGCGCCCCGCATCCTGAATCGGAAGCGGGGCGTTTGCGTGTTTGCAACCTGCAGTAAATTTTACGCTACAACAATTACCAAATCTTCCTTCTCGACTTTATCGCCCTCTTTAAACTTGACCTCAGCCACCGTGCCGTCCGCTTTGGCCTTGATGTTAGTCTCCATCTTCATCGCCTCGGTTACCATCAATACATCGCCAGCCTTAATCACATCCCCGGCCTTGACGTTTATCTTAAACACCTTACCCGGCATCGGTGCACCGATGTGCGCGCTGTTGCCCTTTTCGGCTTTGACGCGCACGACATCATCGCTCTGCGCAGACTGGTCACGGATTTCAACCGAACGGTTATTGCCGTTCAGTTCAAAGTAGACCGTGCGGGTACCATCTTTTTGAACCTTGCCGACCGCGTTCAGCTTGATGATCAGAGTTTTGCCCGGCTCGATATCCAGCGATGTTTCCTGACCCGGCTCAAGACCATAGAAGAAAATCGGTGTCGGAATAACCGAGGTATCGGAATATTCCTGGCGGTGACGATCAAATTCGGGATAGACATTCGGATAGAGAATTGCCGAAACCAGCGCCCGATCATCAACACGGTGACCAAGCTTCTCCTCAAGTTTCAGTTTCTCCTCGACAAAATCAACCGGCTCAAGCAGTTCACCGGGGCGACAGGTAATCGGCTGCTCCCCTTTCAGAATTATTTTCTGAAGTTCCTGTGGCCACCCCTGGTACGGCTGACCAAGCATGCCTTTGAACATGCCGACCACCGATTCAGGGAAAGCCAGATCCTCTTTGGAGGTAAAAACATCTTCCGGCTGAAGGTTGTTTTTGACCAGGAACATCGACATGTCGCCAACCACCTTTGAAGAAGGCGTTACCTTGACAATGTCGCCGAACAGAAGGTTAACCTTGTGGTACATCTCTTTACATTCATCCCAGCGTTCGATCAGCCCCAGACCGGCAACCTGCGGTTTATAGTTGGAGTACTGGCCACCCGGAATTTCATGATGATAGACCTCAGCCGTCCCGCTCTTGAGACCTGACTCAAAGGGGGCATAGTAATCACGCACCGTCTCCCAGTAGTTGGCCAGTTTCTGTAGTCCCCGTGAATCAACCAGCGGGTCACGTTCACTCCCTTCCAGAGCCGCTACCAGAGCGTTCAGGTTGGGCTGGGCAGTCAGACCGGATAGTGACGAGAGTGCTGCATCGACAATATCAACACCTGCCTCGCTGGCCTTCATCAGAATGGCGCTGCCGTTACTGGAGGTATCATGAGTATGCAGGTGAATCGGGATGCCAATATTTTCCTTGAGCGCTTTGACCAGCTTGTAGGCCGCCAGCGGCTTCAAAAGACCGGCCATATCCTTGATTGCCAGGATGTGAGCGCCCATCTTTTCCAACTCTTTGGCCATCGAGACATAATACTCAAGTGGATATTTATCGCGTTTCGGATCGGTAATGTCACCGGTGTAGCAGATGGTCGCCTCACAGATTTTACCCGATTTGCGGACCGCCTCCATGGCAACGCGCATACCGACCGTCCAGTTGAGCGAGTCAAACACACGGAAGATATCGACACCGGAATCAGCCGCTTCTTCAACAAATTTTTCGACGACGTTGTCAGGATAGTTGGTATAGCCGACAGCATTGGAACCGCGCAGCAGCATCTGAAAGAGGATATTTGGAATTTTCTCCGACAGTTTGTGCAGACGCTGCCAGGGGTCTTCTTTCAAAAAGCGCATGGCAACATCAAAGGTGGCCCCCCCCCAGCATTCCAGCGAGAAGAGATCGGCGCCCAGATAGGAGGTCGGCTCGGCAATTTTGAGCAGATCGTAGCTGCGAACGCGCGTTGCCAGATTTGACTGGTGGGCGTCGCGCATGGTGGTGTCGGTGATCAGCAGCTTTTTCTGTTCCAGTATCCACTTTGAGAGCCCCTCGGCCCCCATGGTCATGAAGAGATCGCGGGAACCGGTCGGTCGCGGCCGACTAAAGTCATATTCAGGAACACGGGCTTCGATCAGATCAGCTGAGCGGAGCGGTTTGGCAACACCGGGTGAGCCATTGACAATGACATCCCCCAGAAATCCGAGCACCTTGCTGGCACGGTCCTGCTTTTCACGGAAAACCAGCAACTCCGGGTGCTTTTCAATAAAGGAGGTGTCACACTGCCCTTTCATGAAGACCGGATGGTTGATCACATTTTCTAAAAAGCCGATATTGGTCTTGACGCCACGGACACGGAACTCCTGCAGGGCACGGTGCATAATATGCGATGCATCCTGGAAGGAAAGCCCCCAAGAACTGACCTTGACCAGCAGCGAATCATAGTGAGGAGTTATCTTGGAGCCGGTAAAGGCGCTGCCGGCATCCAGACGAATGCCGCAACCAGCCGCCGAACGATAGGTCGTCAGCGTACCGAAATCAGGGGCAAAATTATTGGCCGGATCTTCGGTGGTAATTCGACACTGAATCGCATAGCCGCGCATATCAATAGCGGATTGCGATGGAATATTTATTGACGGGTCACTCAGTTTGTGACCACAGGCCACCAGAATCTGACTTTGCACCAGATTACGACCGGTAATCATCTCGGTGACGGTGTGCTCGACCTGGATGCGCGGATTCATCTCGATGAAATAGTGGTTGCCCTCCGTATCGACCAAAAACTCTATCGTACCGGCATTTCGATATTTCACATGACCGGCTATTTTGAGCGCGTCCGTGCAGATTACTTCCCGCTGTGACTGAGTCAGCGAGAGTGAAGGGGCAAATTCCACCACCTTCTGGTGGCGACGTTGAACAGAACAATCGCGCTCGAAAAAATGTACTAGGTTGCCATGATTATCACCCAACACCTGCACTTCTATATGTTTCGGATGTGCCAGATATCGTTCCAGAAAGACTTCGGCGTTGCCGAAAGAAGCTTTAGCCTCACTACCGGCGGCCACCAGTCCTTCAAGCAACTCTTTTTTGTTGTTGGCAACTCGCATGCCACGACCACCGCCACCGGCTGAGGCTTTTATGATGATCGGATAGCCATGTTCCTTGGCAAATATGAGAGCATCTTCTTCCTTCTCGATCGGGTTTTCCGTTCCGGGAACAACGTTGACACCGGCCGCTATGGCCGCCTTTCGCCCGGCAACCTTATCCCCTAAAGAACGCATCATCTCGGCGGTGGGACCGATAAAGGTTATGCCATTAACCCGGCACTCCTCGGCAAAATCAGCGTTTTCAGCCAGAAAGCCATAACCGGGATGAATAGCATCAACATCGGCCTTGATTGCCAGGGCTATAATTTCATCGATACCCAGATAGGCATCGATCGGAGATTTTCCTTTGCCGATCAGATAGGCCTCATCGGCCTTGTAGCGGTGCAGGGAGAGCTTATCCTCTTCCGAATAGAGTGCGACCGTGCCGATACCCAACTCCGTGCAGGCCCGAAAGATACGAATAGCAATCTCACCACGGTTGGCAGCCATAACTTTACGAAAACGGTATTTTTCCATCGGGACATTCTCCTTAAAAAAATAATTTAGCAAAACTAAAATAATTCAGCTATTTTAAATACTTACACTGACTGGTGGCGGCACTTAATCAGATTAGTTTCGTTTTGTCAATCAAGTTTTTCGTCTTGCCGCAACTGCCTGAATATGATAGGTACAACAGCATTAATCAGATTAATGAGGTGATATATGGATATAAAAATAGTTCCGTTACCGGCCAACAAGATGAAGGCCAAAATTGCCGATCAGACCCAGCTCGGTTTCGGCAAATATTTCACCGACCGGATGCTAATGATTGAATGGAAGGCATCGCAGGGATGGTGTGACGCCCGTATCGAACCGTACGCACCCTTTGTACTTGATCCGGCCTGTCTGGTCTTTCATTATGCCCAGGAGATTTTTGAGGGGCTCAAGGCGTACAAGTGGGCAGATGGCCGCGTTGCACTCTTCCGTCCCGAGATGAATGCGCGCCGTTTCAATCAATCCGGTGACCGCCTCTGCTTGCCACCAATTCCGGAGGAACTGTTTCTGAAGGGGATTGAGAAGCTGGTTTCGCTGGAGCGCAACTGGATTCCGACCGCCCCCGGCACCTCGCTGTATATCCGCCCTACCCTGATCGCTGTTGAACCGGTGCTGGGTGTCAAACCTTCCGAGCACTACTATTTCTATGTCATCCTTTCTCCGGTAGGCGCGTATTACGCTGCCGGCTTTAACCCGATCAATATTCTGGTGGAGGATCACTTTGTACGCGCCGTACCGGGCGGTACCGGCGAAGCCAAGACCGGCGGCAACTATGCCAGCTCACTTAAAGCCGGCCTGGAAGCCAAGAAAAAGGGCTATGACCAGGTGCTCTGGCTGGATGGGCGCGAGCGACGCTACATTGAAGAAGTCGGTGCCATGAACATGTTTTTTGCATATGGTTCCCATATCGTTACGGCGCCGCTCAACGGCTCGATCCTGTCCGGCGTGACACGTGATTCGGTATTAAAACTGGCTCCGACGCTGGGTTACTCGGTTGAAGAGCGTCAGATTGATGTTAACGATCTGATGGCGGACATCCGCGCCGGCAAGGTTACGGAAGCCTTTGGCAGCGGCACCGCCGCTGTCATTACCCCGGTAGGCAAGCTCTGTTACAAAGACGAAATAGTGCAACTGACCGGCGGTAACGTCGGCCCGATTACACAGAAACTCTATGACACCTTAACCGGAATCCAGACCGGTAAATTGAAGGATGAATTCGGCTGGGTCAGATTTGTGGAATAAACAAAGATAACGACTCATCAGCACAGATAGGTGAAGCGTTTGTAAGTTAGTGTAGGAGCGCCTTGCAGGCGCGATTGCTGCGAAGGCCAAAAGCATCGCCTATTGCAGCAATCGCGGCAT
>Ga0194037_1002408_pt1 | contig 12489 bp, 12 predicted proteins | sample JunL306m_MetaG_FD_148653 | JGI IMG/M metagenome (GOLD analysis project Ga0194037, IMG submission 148653) | Anoxic zone freshwater microbial communities from boreal shield lake in IISD Experimental Lakes Area, Ontario, Canada - Jun2016-L304-6m | ecosystem: Environmental > Aquatic > Freshwater >...
TCATAGGGCTATTTATTTACTGCTTTGAGGTGCTGGATAGGGCGCTAAGGCAACCCGATCCATATTCTCCAAGATAAAGTCTTGTCGAGTTGGAAAGTGGATATTGGCCTTACGACAGTACTGAGGTTTATCAAAACACTTAGGGGCTGGCAAGGCAGAACCTAAAGCAGCGGCTTGATCTCGATCTAATGTCGCTGGTGTCCTTGCAAAATAATAATGGGAAGCGGATCCGATGCCGAAGATTCCTTCACCCCATTCCACGGAGTTGAGATAAATCTCAAACAACCTCTGCTTTGACAGGGTTAACTCCAGAAGTCCAGTAATGATGAACTCTTGTCCTTTGCGCAAATAATTTTGCTCGGAAGAAAGAAAGAGATTTTTTGCCAATTGCTGCGTGATCGTTGAACCGCCTCGTAAAGCGGCCTTAGAACTATTACCCACCTGGGTTTTTTGCTGATTCTTTTCCCAAGCTTTTTTCATATCTTCAAAGCGAAAGCCTTTGTGCTGAAAAAAGATATCGTCTTCACTAACCAGTACAGCGCGTTTGAGATTATTGGAGATCTTATCGTAAGGCGTCCATTCAGAATAAACAGGACAAGACCAATGCCAGGTACATAAACGCCAACGCTCGGCTCTCTGAAACGCCGTGCTAGCTGGATCAAGGCCAATCCATAAAACGATCTGAATAGCAAAGTAGAGCTGCATCGCCAAAAAACCACAGAGCAAGCATTTGACTAAATAAGTGAGCCAACGCATCGAAAAATTCAGCTAAGTGAGCAAGTTAACTGCGAAGTTTAGCTAATACTGCGCGTGGGTCAATTGCCGTAGCCAGCTGTTCGCCTCGCCACAATAAGAAAGCATCGGCAGCTTGTTCTACTAGCATTCCTAAGCCATCACTGACGCGTGCGCCTTTTTGTAAAGCTTGTTGCATAAATGCGGTAGATTTTCCGTAAACCATATCGTATGCAAAAGAGCTTGGTACAAAAATATTAGCCACTGCCTGAGCGCTTAAAGGAGATTCGTCAGTTAAGCCAGCAGCGGTAGCATTAATGATTAGATCAAATGGATATGGCGTTTTGGCAGCATTCTCCAGCTCTAATAAAGTTCTAGCCTCGAGAGCAACTTCTTGAGAGGCCGCAAGATCAGCAAATAACTTCACTAGTTCATCTGCTTTCGCATTAGAACGATTGGCAATCACTAGGCACTTCGGCGACTCTTGCAGTAATGGGCCAATCACGCCACGGGCAGCGCCGCCTGCGCCGAATAGCAAGATTCTGGATTGATGAAGCGCAATTCCCTGAGCCAATAAATCACGCACAAGACCGGCACCATCAGTGTTGTCACCATAAATCTTGCCCTCTTTTATCCACAAGGTATTCACAGCGCCAGCAAGCTGAGCGCGGGAAGTTAATACATCAGCAAAAGCTTGAGCATCTAACTTAAAGGGTACGGTGACGTTCATACCCTTACCACCAGCATCAAAGAAAGATTTTGCTGCTACAGCAAAAGCATTGATGTCAGGTTGTAAACGCCCATAGTGCATTTTTTGCTTGGCCTGTTCTGCGAAGCGTCGATGAATGTCTGGAGACTTGGTATGAGAAATGGGATTACCCGTAACTGCGTAGACATCTGTTCCCACAAAAAGACTTGGGTCAGTATGCAGATCAGCGGGATTTAATGGATTCATGATGACTACAGAATAAGCGAATTTATGAACTATTTTTCAAAAAATTAATGTCGCAACTCTAGGCGGTCAGCGCCATCGCGAGAAAATTCAAAGGTAGAGACCCAATCGAGTACATCGATCTGATTGCGCATTTCAGACGGAAATGGGCCGAAGGGAGCTGAAGCGCGCACGATAGCAATTGCCTGTCGATCTAACTCCGGGTTACCTGAGCTGCGACCGATCGATAGGCCATCCTTACCTTGAGCATTCGTCGTAATACGGCCTTGATCATCAACGCTCACCACAATCACTAAGCTGCCATAAAGAGGGCGGCCATTGGCACGTGGAAAAAATGCGCTTCCATAAGCTTCAATCTTTTGACGCATTGCATCGTAGTAGTGTGCAAAAGTCACTGCTTTGGCATTGCTGCCTGTTAAGACTTTGCGTCGTGGTTCGCGCCCATCTGCCTGTAACCGTTTAGCCAACTCAGCTTCTAGAGAGTTCAGTTGTGGAGTGATTTTTTGATCCTCCCCACTCTTGCGCCCACCCGAACGAAGTCGCTCTTCATTCAACCTTGCCAGCATCTGTTTTTGCTGCTTCTCCAAAATCTCAAGGCGAGCCTCGGCTCCCAAGCGAGCGCGGTGCAAAGCAGTTGCATCTTGATTTTCGGTTTTACCCCCTCCCTGCAAATCAGCTTGCGCTAACTTATTCGCTTCTTTAGGGGGAGTTTTATTGCTGGCGTTGACCAGCACTACGCTAAGAGGTGTATTGAGGCGGCGATTCTCAATCTCTCCAAATCCCCAACGAACGGATAAAAAAATCAGGTGAATTAAAAGTGATATGCAAAGCGCCAAGCGGAATGGGTAGCGCTGCCAAGTGGTCTGAAGATAAAGCATTGCTTTGCTTAATTTTTCAGGCATCACGAATCCTGACACTTTAGCCTGCGCTACCATTTTCTTCGGAACTTACTTCAGGTACTTCGACTTTAGCTTCAATTTCTAGCACCCTGACCGCAGCGCTCAATTGCAGTAAGTCAATATCTGCCAATAGAACCTGGGCACGAGTCATGCGCGGATGGCTTGCTAATTCTGGAATCGGTAGATGCAGTGGCACTAACTCTACTCTCGACATGCCTTCTTTTAAATGGCGTACGTGCATATTTTTAGATTCGCCATCTTGCAGAGCCCAGCGCAAGCACCAGTACTTCTCTAACCTATCTTGATATTCACCATAAGCTTGATAACAAGACTCAAAATCCGCGGCAATGCCCATCAACGTAGCATCTTGAGGTGGAAACGGGGCAACCATCTTGGCAGTCACACCATGTTTTGCTAAAGCAATGAGCTGCCATTGATTCACTAAATCAGAATAACGACGCAACGGGGATGTGCACCACGCGTAGTGATCTAAACCCAAGCCTTCATGAGGTCCTGGTGTAGTTTGCATACGTGTGCGCAAAGGGCCCCAACCTTTCTGAGTTCTAAATAAGCCTGGTAAACCATGATCAGCCAAGAGTTGACCGGAAGCGCTATTACAGAAAATCATCCATTCAGCAACAATCGTATCGAGAATAGATCCACGCTGACGCGCTACGATCTCTACGCGCTCTAGGCCATTCATATCTTTAATTTGAAAATAGAAATCTCTTGCTAAGGTATTAGGATCGATAAACCCTAATTGCTCTGCACGAAGGCCATTAGCTACTCGCTTTTCTTGGCGCCCAGCATGTAAATGTTGAGCAGCCCTCCATAAAACGGAGAGCTCTTTACGATAAGGATAGGAAGCGCCTTTATCAGCCAAGCTTTCCTCACTGACAAGATGCTCAATATTCTCTAGGCGTAAGTTGGCTACCATTGGCACCATCTCGGTTCGCATTTGTAGCGAATCTTTATTTATTACACCTACCGCATCAATATCAACGTAGATCGATAAGGCGGGTCTGGGAGCGCCCTCATCTAAAGAAAATTGCTCAATGACGGAGTCAGGCAACATCGTGATTTTGTCGCCAGGAAAATACACCGTCGACATCCGACTTCGCGCTACCTGATCTAAGGGATCATCTTTAGTAATCACTAAACCAGGCGCAGCAATATGAACACCAATACGATGACCCCCATCGGCTAGCTCTGTGACAGACAAGGCGTCATCAATCTCTGTAGTGCCAGCATCATCAATGGAGAAAGCTTTTACATCTGCAAGTGGAAGCTCTGCAATAGCAGCAGCATAAGCCGCTGGGTCAACAGCAATACTTTGACTATGTGCAGACCCATTAGGAAAATGTGCTTTGAGGAACATGCCTTGGTGATAAGCCAAAGGAGAATCAATCGCGCCGCAACGAATCATTAATTGCGCAGGAGACTCGCCAGTCTCATTGCAAGCAGCTATCAAGGCTTTATAGGCAGAGGTATTTTTATCAGCTGAGAACAATAACTGCTGAGCGGAAGACTTGAGCGCCTCTGGGAATCTACCAGCTACCAACTCTTGTTGCCAAGCAGACTGCTGCTCCAACTCTTTTTGCTTGCGCTCAAGTGCGGCTAAGCCAGCCTGCAATTGCTCTAGCGGTGCTCTCTGAAAACGTCCGCGCCCCTTGCGACGGAAAAATACTGGGGCTCCTTGCAAAGCAATCCCTAAAGAGACTTGCTGAGGAATAGTAGCTTGTGCGCCAAAATACTCTTGAGATACATCGACTAAACCAAACTCTTCATCTGGTGCGCAATCCCAGAGCAACTGTAAATCAATCTCTTGAGATAAAGTAGTGGCCTCATTCATTACAGCTTGAGCCTCAGGCCTTTCAAAGCGCAGCCAAACTTCCTTAGCCTTGAGTTTGATCTTTTTTCCAGTTAGGCTGGTAGCCTGCCAAGACTCAGCATCTCCTGCTCCCGATGCAGACTGCACTGTGGCAATCTTGATATCGCCACCTTCTTCGTATACGAGGTTCATGCTTAGAGAGAGATCCCGCCGCTAACCTCTAAAGCAACTCCATTGACAAAGCTGGCCTCGTGACTAGCCAAGAATAAATACACATTTGCTATTTCTTCAGGAGTACCCAGACGACCAAGCCAACTGCGCCTTTCAATATCTTGCAAAATATTTTCTGGCATTGCTTTAACCATTTCAGTTGCAATAAATCCTGGGCAAACAGCATTCACCCGAATCCCTTTAGGGCCAAGCTCGCGTGCCCAAGTCTTGGTAAAGCCAATCACGCCAAATTTAGTCGCTGAATAATTGGTTTGACCAAAGTTACCGTAAATACCAACGACACTAGATGCATTCACAATCGATCCTGAGCCCGCTTCTAGCATATGCGGAACAATTAACTGCGTACAATTAAATACGCCTTTGAGATTGACATCAATCACCGCATCAAATTGGGCTTCTGTCATCTTTACCAAACGGGCATCTTGCGTAATGCCAGCGTTGTTAATCAAGATATCAATACGGCCATGTTTTTGCATCACTTGATCTACCACCGCTTGAATACTGGCTCGATCGGTCACATTCATGGCATAAGCCTGGGCATGTGGAATTTGTGCAGCAGCAGCCTTTACAGACTCTAGATTCACGTCTGCAAGGATGACGATTGCACCCTCCTGAGCAAAGCGCTGTGCTGTAGAAAACCCAATTCCTTTTGCAGCGCCCGTAATGATTGCTACCTTATCTTTTAATCTGTCACCCATTATTTATTCTCTGTATTTTGATTTGCCATGATCCTACCTATTAAACACCAATCGCTTTTAATATTTTTTGATGTACGCCACCAAATCCGCCATTGCTCATTACCAGGATATGATCACCAGGCTTAGCTTCTTTTGCAACTGCATTGACTAAAGCATCAAGATCATCAAAAGCGTGGGCCTTGCCCTGCTCTTTTATGTTCAGCGGGGATAACACTTCAGCCAAGTCCCAGCCTAAAGACTCTTTACCAGCATTAGCGCCGTAGGCAAAGACTTGATCAGCTTGCTCCAGGCTACCCGGAAGCTGAGCCTTCATCACACCAAGCTTCATCGTATTGGAGCGAGGCTCCAATACGGCCAAGATGCGCGCTTGACCAACGCGACGACGCAAGCCATCTACAGTGGTTGCAATAGCAGTTGGGTGGTGGGCAAAATCATCATAGACGGTAATGTCATTTGCAATACCAATCGTTTCAAGGCGTCGTTTGACATTCTTAAATTGCGCCAAAGCGCGCGCAGAATCAGCCGGTGCAATACCAATGTGATTTGCTGATGCAATCGCCGCTAAAGCATTCAATTGATTATGTCGCCCCATCACTCCAGAATCTGGAGCCCACTTCACAGTAGCAACTTCTTGACCAGATTTGCGCACAATAAATCCATCGCCTGCTTGGGAAATTAATGACCACTCGTTACTGGCCTCCTGGCCGAAGCGCTCTACAGGCGCCCAAGCACCGCGTGTGATCACACTTGCTAAGGCTGGCTCTTCGCCGTTCACCACCAATAAACCATCGCTCGGCACAGTGCGCACGAGATGATGAAACTGGGTTTCAATGGCAGCAAGATCGGCAAAAATATCGGCATGATCAAACTCCAAATTATTTAATAAAGCAGTGCGTGGCCTATAGTGCACAAACTTACTGCGCTTATCAAAAAAAGCAGTGTCGTATTCATCAGCCTCAATCACGAAATATTGGCTCTCACCTAAGCGTGCAGATACGGTGAAATTGAGAGGCACACCACCAATCAAATAACCCGGTTTATAACCACTAAATTCCAAAATCCAAGTGAGCATGGCTGATGTTGTTGTCTTGCCATGCGTGCCGGCAACCGCTAAAACATGCCTGCCATACAAAACTTGTTCGCCTAGCCATTGTGGGCCCGAGATATAAGGGAGCCCTTGATTCAGAATGGCCTCCATCAATGGATTGCCACGAGAAACCACATTGCCGATCACAAATAAATCAGGCATCGTTTCAAACTGCAATAATTGATCTGGTGAAAATCCCTCAATGAGTTTGATACCCTGAGCCTCAAGTTGTGTACTCATCGGTGGATACACGTTAGCATCACAACCAGTGACACGATGTCCGGCTTGCCGAGCGATTGCGGCAATGCCACCCATAAAAGTACCGCAGATGCCCAAGATATGAATATGCATCTACGAATTTTAGCGAAGGAGTTGCAATGAACCGAAGACAATTAGTGGCCATTTGCGGAATTAGTCTTTTGGCACTTCTGGCTGGCGTGCTGACTTCGCAGTGGATTTCTAAAACTGGCTTAGCTAGCGAACCTTCTGTAAAAGCGTTTTTTGCTAATCCTTGGCAGACCCCTGATGGAAAACCAGCAAATACTGCACAATGGCAGGGAAAAGTCCTGATTGTGAACTTTTGGGCCTCCTGGTGCCCCCCTTGCGTTGAAGAAATGCCCACTTTAGACCTGCTTTCGCAAGAATATTTGCAGCAAAATGTCTTATTTGTCGGTATCGGTATCGATTCACCCTCTAATATTCGTGAATTCCTGAAAAGTACCCCTGTCACCTATCCGATTGTGATTGGTGGCTTAGAGGGGAGCAATCTTTCTAAGCAAATGGGCAATACCCAGGGAGCCCTCCCATACACAGTAATTATCAATTCCAAGGGAAAGGCAATATATACAAAATTAGGAAAGATAAGCGAAGAAGAGCTAAGAAAGGCTTTAAAAGACACTTTATAACGAATTATCCTGATTTTTATATCCTAGGATTCACCCTTTTATTGCTTAAAAATAAGGCAATTAGGGTATTTAGCATCAATATTGCTCTCCAAAATTGCCCAAGCTTCCTTTTTTCAGAATCTTGAGAAGGTATACTTATTTCATAGCATTCGAAGCAATGAATACCAAACTGCCTCTAAAAACAGGGATCTATGTCGAAAAAAGCTTCAATTCTCGTAATTCAGGGTCCTAACCTCAATCTATTGGGTACTCGTGAGCCAGAGGTTTATGGGACAACCACCCTTAAAGACATTCATCAAAAACTAGAGGAGCTGGCAAAAGCTCAATCCGTTGACCTGAGCACCTACCAAAGCAATCATGAAGGCGAGTTAATTGACCGCATTCAAAAAGCCAAACAAGATGGGGTGAATTTCATCATCATCAATCCAGGCGCATTTACCCATACTAGCGTTGCCTTACGTGACGTTTTAGCCGGAGTGGCCATCCCTTTTATAGAAATCCACTTGTCCAATATTCATCAGCGCGAAGAGTTCCGTAAACATTCCTATTTATCGGACATCGCTACTGGTGTCATTTGTGGCCTAGGCGCCATTGGTTATGAACTGGCATTGCAAGCAGCGATTGCCCGTTTATAAAAAGTTAATTTAAAGCATTACAAAAGAGGAAGCACTCACATGGATCTGAGAAAACTAAAAACCTTGATCGACCTCGTTTCTGAGTCGGGCATTTCTGAGTTAGAGGTTAACGAAGGTGAAGACCGTGTACGCATCGTTAATGGTGGCTCCCCAGCACCTGCTGGACAAGCGGTGCATGCAAATCTAGCGCCTGTTCATGCTGCGCAAGCTACTCCCTTAACAAATCTGGCACCAGCAGCAACTCCAGTTACTGAAGTGCCCGCTGGTGAATCTGGATTTATTGCTCGCTCCCCAATGGTTGGCACTTTCTATCGCGCCCCAAATCCAGAATCTCCAAATTTTGTCAGTATTGGCGACACGGTAAAAGTAGGTCAGACACTTTGCATCATTGAAGCGATGAAATTACTCAATGAGATTGAGTCAGAACACGCCGGCGTGGTTAAAGAAATTCTTTGCGAAAACGGTCAAGGCGTTGAATTTGACCAACCACTATTCATCATTGCTTAATTTTTTAAGCTTCTTTACTAATCCATATTTACCTAACTCACAGCCGACATGTTCGATAAGATTCTGATTGCCAATCGGGGAGAAATTGCTCTCCGTATCCAACGCGCATGCCGTGAGTTGGGAATTAAAACTGTAGTGGTCTACTCCACGGCAGATAAAGAAGCAAAGTACGTAAAGCTGGCTGATGAGGCCGTTTGTATTGGGCCTGCCCCATCACCACAGAGTTATCTCAATATGCCAGCGATTATTTCTGCGGCTGAAGTGACTGATGCTGAAGCAATTCATCCGGGTTATGGATTCCTCTCTGAGAATGCTGACTTTGCTGAGCGTGTAGAGAAATCTGGCTTTGCCTTCATAGGCCCTAAAGCTGAAACAATCCGCTTAATGGGCGATAAGGTTTCTGCTAAACGTGCCATGATCAAAGCGGGGGTGCCTTGTGTCCCTGGATCTGAGGGCGCTTTAACTGATAACCCAAAAGAAATTATTGCTACTGCAAAAAAAGTAGGTTATCCGGTCATCATCAAAGCTGCTGGCGGAGGTGGTGGTCGTGGTATGCGGGTTGTGCATACCGAGGCAGCCCTTCTCAATGCCGTCAATATGACGCGTGAAGAAGCAGGCCGCGCTTTTGGTAACCCAGAAGTCTATATGGAGAAGTTTTTAGAAAAACCTCGCCACGTTGAGATTCAGATTCTGGCCGATACCCATGGCAATGCGATTTGGTTAGGCGAGCGCGATTGCTCGATGCAGCGCCGCCATCAAAAAGTGATTGAAGAAGCACCAGCTCCAGGTATTGATCGTCGCTTGATTGCCAAAATTGGTGAGCGCTGTGCAGAAGCCTGTCGAAAAATGGCTTACCGTGGCGCAGGAACCTTTGAGTTTCTTTATGAGGATGGCGAATTCTTCTTTATCGAGATGAATACCCGCGTTCAAGTGGAGCACCCCGTTACTGAAATGATTACTGGTGTCGACATCGTTCAAGAACAGATTCGGATTGCTGCTGGCCTGAAATTAGCCTACCGCCAGAAAGATATTGTGTTCCGAGGCCATGCAATTGAATGCCGTTTGAACGCAGAAGATCCATTCAAGTTCACTCCAAGCCCAGGAAAAATTGGCTCCTTCCATATGCCAGGCGGCCCTGGCATTCGAGTTGATTCCCATGCCTATAGCGGATATGTTGTTCCCTCGAACTATGACTCAATGATCGGCAAATTAATTTCTTATGGCAACACTCGTGAACAAGCGATCCGCCGCATGCAAATTGCCTTATCAGAGATGGTGATTGATGGCATCACCACCAACGTGCCCTTGCACCGAGAATTAATGTTGGATCCTAACTTCATGGAAGGCGGCACCAGCATTCACTACCTGGAGCATCGCTTAGAAGAGCAAGCCGCAAGCCGCGGAAAATCTTAACTAATGCGAGTGCCTCATGTCTTACCGTGAACTGGTCTTCACGGTAGTTGCTGAAACAGCTGAACCATTAGGCGATGTGCTACTGGAGTTGGGAGCGCTATCTGTCACCGTAGAAGATGATTCGGCCGGTGGATATGATGAGAGCCCACTCTATGGAGAGCCTGGCCTATCACCTGAAGTACAAGCCTGGGATAGATCCGCAGTAACAGCCCTCTTTAATCCAGATATGGATGCCTCAGCCAGCACACAATTTATTCCTGAATTAATGGCTTCCTTAAAAGAGGCTGGCTTTAACTTAGCAGCTCCCCAAGAAAAAATCGTTGAAGAGCAAGATTGGGTAAGACTTACCCAAAGCCAATTCGCACCCATTCAAATTGGTAAACGCATTTGGGTAGTGCCATCTTGGCATGAGGCCCCGACCGATCCAAATGCAATCTGCTTGGCTGTTGATCCAGGCTTAGCTTTTGGAACGGGCAGTCACCCCACTACGCATTTGTGTTTGTTATGGCTCGAAGAGCATCACAAACTTGAGCAACTCAGTCTTTTAGATTACGGATGTGGCTCAGGTATTTTAGCCATTGCAGCCGCAAAGCTTGGCTGCAATCCTGTTGTCGGCACCGATATTGATCCTCAGGCAATGGTTGCGGCACGGAGTAATGCCCAAATCAACAACACCATCATTCAGTTTGTTTTGCCAAATGACGATGCTCCACAGCTTGCAGCAGAAACGAAATACGACATTGTGATGGCCAATATTTTGGCTAATCCTCTGCAAGTGCTCGCCCCAGCATTGGTAAACAAAATAAGCCCCGGCGGAGAAATTGTTTTGTCTGGAGTGCTTGCTCGCCAAGCTGATGAGGTCATTGCCACCTATAGTCAATGGCTAAAACTCTCAATCTGGAAAGAAAGTGATGGTTGGGTTTGCTTGCATGGCGCTCTACCCAAAGACAAACAGAAGATCACTAATACTCTTTTTGCTGCACCTGCGCAAAAAAAAGGATTGAAGTTCGCTTTACTAGCCTGCTTTTTTGCTCTCCTTCTCGTATTTAGCGAGCATCTTTCCAGAAATTCTTTGCTTCCAGCATTAGCACCGCAGGTAGATGGCACATCAAATTCTTTTTCAGTGACTGCATTTTCTATTTTGCAAGCTATAGATGAAAAAATATGTGGCGCACTAGGATGCGTAAATCGGCCTGTAAGCGATTTTGCTGCATGGAAAATAACTTCAGCCACACTATCGCCTGAAAACGCGCGAGAAGGCCTTAAAAGCGGCGCAAATCAATCAATACTGCAAGTTGAAATACAAAATCGACTTGCACTCGCTGTTTTACCCCCAGATTTGGAAATTTCTCTCACGGATGCAGAAGAATCTGAGATCACATCAATTCGCTTAACTCCAAAAGAATGGTTACCCGTTGCTTGGCAAGAATCTCACCTTGATTTTTTGCGCAAGGGTGTCGCCTCAGGAGAGCTAATTCAAGCCCAACTACCAATCCAATTGCCGCAGAATGCTGCTGGTTATAGGGTGAGAGTTGTTTACCCCTAAAAGATCCTAAATTGTGCTTTTTCTTTATTCTTAACTCTGATTCATATTTATCTCTTACAGAAAGTAATTTATGGCTAGCTTGATCTGTGGCTCTGTCGCCTACGACACCATCATGAACTTTGAAGGCAAATTTGCTGATCAAATCCTGCCTGAGCAGATTCACATTCTGAATGTGGCCTTCTTGGTGCCAACGATGCGCCGAGAATTTGGTGGTTGCGCAGGAAATATTGCTTACAACCTGAAGCTTTTAGGTGGCGATCCAATCATCATGGCAACTGTTGGCGGGGATGCTATCCCCTACATGAAGCGTCTTGAGCAACTGCAGATTGATGCCAGCCACATTCGTCAAATTGAACACGCATTTACTGCACAGGCGATGATTACGACCGATCAGTCTAATAATCAAATTACCGCCTTCCATCCAGGAGCTATGGATGAATCCCATCTCAACCAGGTTTCTGCAGTAATTACCGAGCGCAGCAAAAACGCCAAGGGTGCCGCTAAATTCGGAATTGTTGCGCCAGATGGTCGTCAAGGGATGTGGGAGCACTGCCATCAATTGGCAGAGGCCAATATCCCATTTATCTTTGACCCAGGCCAAGGTTTACCGATGTTTAATGGTCCAGAACTACTTGAGTTAGTTGAGATTGCAAGCTATCTGGCTGTAAATGACTATGAAGGTGAAATGCTTTCTCAAAGAACTGGGTTGAGCCTAGCAAAAGTTGCTGAACGAGTGAAGGCTTTGATTGTGACCAAAGGGGCTGAAGGTGCCGATATCTATTCCGCTGGCAAATGCATTTCTATTCCATCCGTGCCAGCAGCAAAAGTGACTGATCCAACTGGGTGCGGCGACGCTTTTCGTGGCGGATTACTTTTTGGACTAGAAAACGGTATGGGCTGGGAAACTACCGGCCGTCTAGCAAGCCTGATGGGCTCAATCAAAATTAGTCATCAAGGACCACAAAACCACCAATTGAGCAAAGATCAGATTGCTGAGCAGTTCAAATCCGCTTTCGGCTTTAGCCTATAAGGACGACTAGATCATCCCAAGCC
>Ga0194037_1002409_pt1 | contig 12481 bp, 7 predicted proteins | sample JunL306m_MetaG_FD_148653 | JGI IMG/M metagenome (GOLD analysis project Ga0194037, IMG submission 148653) | Anoxic zone freshwater microbial communities from boreal shield lake in IISD Experimental Lakes Area, Ontario, Canada - Jun2016-L304-6m | ecosystem: Environmental > Aquatic > Freshwater >...
GTACCAGCTCTGGAACCTCGATACGGCTACTGCACCCCTGACCGATTATACCATTGGCATTGATACCATCGATAATATGGTTGCCAAAATGAATGAACGACCATGGCCCATCTACAAGATCAAAGTAGGGGTGGAAAATGATGTAGAAATGGTGGCTGCATTACGGAAACACACAAACGCAGTTTTCAGGGTAGACGCGAATGCGGGCTGGACATTAGAACAGGCCCTGCATAAAATACCCCTGCTGAAGGAATTGGGCGTAGAACTCATTGAACAGCCTTTGGCAAAAGATAACTGGGAGGATATGGCAACCTTATTCTCAAAATCAACCTTACCATTATTTGCCGATGAAAGCTGCGTGTTTGAAGCCGATGTGGAAAAATGTCATCAGCATTTTCATGGCATCAATATCAAACTTACCAAATGCAGCGGCATTACCCCTGCAAGGAGAATGATCGTGAGGGCAAAAGAATTGGGACTGAAACTGATGGTAGGTTGTATGAATGAAACCTCTATCGGCACCGCCGCAATTGCACAACTGGCCCCCATGCTCGATTATGTGGATATGGACGGTCCTTTATTATTGAAAGAAGATATTGCAGAAGGCGTACAGTTCGATCAGGGAAAGATCATGTATACAGATCTTCCCGGGTTGGGTATCCGGTTTAATATGTAGAAAGATTTTCAAATTATAAATAAGAGAGGCTGTCATACTGAGCTTGTCGAAGTATGGTTGAAGTAATGATGAAGGTTTATTTTCCAAATCACCCTTCGACATCCCGATAGCTATCGGGACAGGATGACAGCCGTGATGTGATTGGCATGCAGAGGATGACATCCGTGATGTGATTGATTGGATAAGTACGACATCCGTAAACCCAATCTAACAGGATTAGGTATCAGGTTTAATATGTAGACAGATTTTCAAATTATAAATAAGAGAGGCTGTCATACTGAGCTTGTCGAAGTATGGTTGAAGTAATGATGAAGGTTTATTTTCCAAATCACCCTTCGACGAGCTCAGGATGACAGCCGTGATGTGATTGACATGCAGAGGATGACATCCGTGAGGTGATTGATGGGATAAGGATGACATCCATGAAGCGATTGACATGCTCAGGACGACATCCGTAAAGAGATCGGGAGTTCTTGTAAGTCATCCCTTAATGGTTCATACGCTCTATCCTTTATTCCCCATCAGTTTATTCTTCTGTGCCACATACTCTTCCTGCGTAATGCCTCCTTTTTGTAACAGATCGAATAATTTTTGTAATTCATCGGCGATCATTTGCTGCGAAGGATTTGCACCCGAAGTTCTGGCAATGGCATCTGCCAATTGCTGCGCTTGATTACTGATAGCCGTCTTTTTGTATTCCTCCTGTGCATGCGTGATGGTATCCTTCAATAATTTAGGATGATGGATCAGGTTGTACGTAGTTTCTCCCATTTCGGCAGCCGTTTGGATATCAACATCGCCAAATCCGAAGATCCTACCCCAGATGGATTGGTAGTATTCTACATTGTTGATCTTGTCGAGCGGACTTTCTTTTGAATGCCTTGTAAAATATCCACTTTCATCAACCACGCGTAAATTGGTCACCGACCATAAATTATATTTCCAGCTGATGAATTCATATGCCGGATACAAGGCCAGGATCAGTGCAATGATCCATCCGGTGCCATGAAATAACCAGATGAGTAAAATACTCAGCAGTAGCCAGATCAGGCAGGGGAGTGCCAGTCTTATCCAGTGCTGCCGGATGATCAGTAAAATTTTTTCGTCTTTTTTTAATTCAGTTCTCATGTTACAAGTTTTGTGGGGAAGCCCCAATAAATATAACAATTTCCTTTCTTACCAGATATTCACCCGCAGGTTTTCGGGCCTGAACATTTTATCGCCTGCCTTAATACCAAATGCTTCATAGAACTCTGGCATATTTACTACCGGTCCGTTCACCCTTTCTTTTGCAGGCGCATGTACATCGGTCATCACCTGGTTGGCCAGTCTTTCTTTTCTTTCCTGATACATCCATCCTAAAGCATAGCCTAAGAAATAACGTTGCAGTTGTGTAAGGCCTGCGATCTTTTCATTCTTTTTATAAGCCTCTGTTTTTTTGAATGCATCCAATCCCAATAACAAGCCACCCAAGTCAGCGATATTCTCACCCTGTGTGGCATTGCCATTGATGTGCAAAGTATCTACCGGACTGAATTCGTTAAATTGTTTGATGATGGCCTTTGCGCGGTCATTGAATTCGATTTCATCATTTTTATTCCACCAGTTCTTTAAATTACCGGCTTCATCATATTGGCGTCCCTGATCATCGAAGCCATGGGTGATCTCATGTCCGATGGTACTTGCCGCAGCATAACCATACACCAGTGCATCATCCAGTTCCTCATCTTTAAAACCGGGAACGGCAAAGATACCTGCGGGCAATACGATCTCGTTATTGCTGGGGTTGTAGTATGCATTATAGGTTTGCGGGGTCATATCCCATTCGGTGCGATCAACCGGTTTACCCAGTTTATTGATATTGTATTGATGCCACCAAAGATTGGCTCTTTGAATATTGCCGATATAAGAAGCACCGTCGATCTTCAATGCACTAAAATCTTTCCATTTTTCGGGGTAGCCTACTTTCTTACTGATCTTGGCCAGTTTGGCATAAGCTTTTTGTTTGGTGCTATCACTCATCCAGCTCAGTTTGCTGATCCTTTCTTTATAAGCATCGCGAATGGCTTCTACCATATCGGTATAGCGCTTCTTGGCTGTTTCGTTGAAATATTCTTTCACGAATAATTGACCCAGTGCTTCACCCATCGCTGCTTCTTCTGCATCCAATACTCTTTTCCATCTTGGACGGGGAGCTTTGGCACCACTTAAACTTTTACGGAATTCGAAGGCATTTTCAAAACTGGTTTTGTCTAAGAAACCTGCATAACTCTGAATAAGATGAAAGCGGAAATATTGTTTCCAATCATCCAGCGGAGTGGATTTTATTTCATTGCTGAGCGTGGTATAAAATTCAGGCTGACCCACGATCACAGAATCGATCTTGTTGATACCGGTATTTTTTGTGAAGCTGAACCAGTCGATATTGGCTGTTAATTTATTCAGCGTAGCCAGGTCCATTTTGTTGTAATTCTTATAAGGATCACGCAGGTCGGCAAGCTTCCTACTTGATTTAGCCAATCGGCTTTCTAAATTATAAACGGTATTGGCATTTTTTTGTGCGCTGGCACTATCGTTGCCCAGTTGTTTAAAAGTTTTGAACAGGTATGCATGGTAGGCTTCCCTAACAGTAGCGGTACGCGCGTCGGTATTGAAATAATAATCGCGGTTGGGCATTCCCAGTCCGCCCTGATCAAGCCGATAGGCCATCATCTCACTATTTTTATCATCCTGACCAACGCCATCGCTGAACATTATATTGATGCCTTTGTTTTTCAGATCGGCAGCTTCTGCCAATAGGTCTTGCATATTTTTCAGCGCCTCTATTTTATCCAGATCAGGTTTTAAAGCACTGATCCCGGCTTTGTCCAGTGCAACGGTATCCATGGCTGTTTTCCAGAAATCGGCGATCTTCTGACTGATGGAACCATCCGGGTTCGATTGTTTGGCGGCATCATCATTGATCTTTTTCAGTCGGCTATAGATTTCATCCTGCACCAGGTTACCGATGCCCCAACCGCTTTCCGATTCGGGAATGGGCGTATTCTTGATCCAGCCATTGTTGGCATAGGCAAAGAAATCATCACCCGGTTTCAAACTGCTGTCTACATTGGCGGCCAGCAGATCGGGTTTAGTGTTGTTTGAACGCTGTTTGCAAGCATAAAAACTAAGGCAAATAAAGGCAAAGGCAAAGAATCGTTTCATGCGATAATAATTTTGATATTAAAAGTAAGGATCATTTTTGGTTGAATGGGGTTTTTTTAGGGGGAAAAGCGGGGGAAATGGTTTAGTTGTTTAGTTGTTTAGGTGTTTAGTCGTTTAGCGAAGAGAATACACTTGTAGGGGAGGTGATTAAGTAAGTAGTTTATTTGTTTAATGGTTTAGGTGTTTAGGGGGTTAGTCGTTTAGGTGTTTAGTTGTTTAGGTGTTTAGTCGTTTAGCGAAGAGAATACACTTGTAGGGGAGGTGATTAAGTAAAGTAGTTTATTTGTTTAATGGTTTAGGTGTTTAGGTGTTTAGTCGTTTAGCGAAGAGAATACACTTGTAGGGGAGGTGATTAAGTCAAGTAGTTTATTTGTTTAATGGTTTAGGTGTTTAGGTGTTTAGTCGTTTAGCGAAGAGAATACACTTGTAGGGGAGGTGATTAAGTCAAGTAGTTTATTTGTTTAATGGTTTAGGTGTTTAGTAAAGCTAATACACTTGTGGGTCAGCAATTATTCAAATAGTTTAGGGCGTAAGTGTTGAGATGTTCGGTTGACATTTAGCAGGAGGTTTTCTTTCTAATTTGAGGGTATCAAAATTCTGAAAATATTAGGAACCTAAAACTGCCATTCTACGAAAGCTTCAGTATCCATCCATCCATATACTCGTCGCTAAACACCTAAACACCTAAACGACTAAACCCCTAAACGACTAAACACCTAAACGAATAAACGACTAAACCCCTAATAAAACTCCCAACTCTTTCTTATTTTCGCCCCATGACCCCCGAACGCTACACCCGCCTCACATCCGTTTTAAACAAACGCCAGCCCGACCTCACCGTTGTGCTGGAAAATGTATTTGATCCGCATAATATTTCGGCGGTGATGCGTACCTGCGATGCTGTGGGCATTCAGGATATTTATATTTTGAATACTAAGATTCCGCCGCATAAGCGATGGGGTGCTAAATCATCTTCCAGTGCTGCCAAATGGCTGAGCATACATCAGTTTAGCAATGCCGAAGAATGTTTTACTGCCTTAAGGGCTAAGTTTAAAAAAATATACACAACACATTTAAGCACCGATGCTGTGGGCTTGCATGAATTAGACCTTACGGAATCGGTGGCCCTGGTATTTGGAAATGAGCACAGTGGAGTTAGTGAAGAGATCATTGCCATGGCCGATGGAAATTTTATTATTCCTCAGGTGGGCATCATTAAATCTTTGAATATCTCTGTTGCCTGTGCCGTTACCTTATACGAAGCCTTCCGCCAGAAAACCAATGCCAGACATTATGCAACCGTAAAACTCGACGAACAAAGAATGGACCTGTTGCGGGGAGAGTGGGGGGTGGAGGAGGCTTCTTAATAGTTTGCAGTTTGCTTAGTCAGTTGGCAGTTAGCAGTGGACAGTTGGCAGGAGTTTGATCTTAATGGAGGTTGAGGTTGAGGTAAAGGTTAAATGTGATCTCGTTAGCTGTGAAACTATTTATCTAATTAAATGCACTCATAATTTAAACCGTAATCACAGCCAACTGCTAACTGCCCACTGCCAACTGACTAAGCCAACTGCTTAATCTTGGTTCTTTAAGGATTTTGTATATTTGCAATATGACCTTAGATTCTGCCAAAATTGAATCAATAAAAGAGTACTTCAAAACTAGTCCTGTTTTGAGGGCATACCTTTTTGGGTCATATGTTAGGGGCTCTGCGGATAATAAAAGCGACATTGATATTTTGGTAGATTTAGATTATAGTCAGAAAATAGGTTTAAAGTTTATTCAAATGAAGCTTGATCTAGAAAAATTGTTAGATCATAAAGTTGATTTAGTTTCCTCAAATGGCATGTCAAAATATATTAAGCCGATAGTTGATGGTGAAAAACATTTGATTTATGCGAAATGAACTTGGCGACAAAATTCGATTACAGCATATCCTTGATGCGATAGATGAGATCCAAAAATATTTAAGTGCTGTAGACTTTCAGATATTCCTCGAAAATTCAATGATGCGATTTGCCTGTATCAAGCAAATGGAAATAATTGGCGAAGCTAGTAATCATCTCTCCTCAGCATTAAAATCCAAATTTTCAGAGATTGAATGGGCGCAAATAGTAGGAATGAGAAATGTATTTGCCCATGAATATTTTGGTATTGACTCCGGGTTAGTATGGGAAATTATAAAAAATGATATTCCCGAATTAAAGGAAAAAATTCAACATATTTTGGAAGCCACCAAATAGCCAGTTTGCAGTTGGCAGTTAGCAGTTGGCGGGAGTTTGTCTTAATTGAGGTTGAGGTAAAGGTTGAATGTGATCTCGTTAGCTGTGAAACTATTTATCTAATTAAATGCACTCATAATTTAAACCCTAATCACAGCCAACTGCCCACTGCAAACTGCCAACTGGTTAAGTCCACGTTAGCCTCAAAACTATTTATCTAATTAAACGCACTCATAATTTAAACCGTAATCACAGCCAACTGCTAACTGCAAACTGCCAACTGGTTAAGCCAACTGCTAACTGCCAACTGCCAACTGGTTAAGCCAACTGTTCTAATTTCCTATTCAATAAAGTTCAAAAAGGTCCCCATTTAGAATATTTCCAGAAATCCATATTCGGTAGAATCAGACAAGGCGCTGATTTCTTGAATATGTTTGATGAGTATTTTTTCAATAAAGGCATTACTTTGGTTGCCGGTTCTTAGCAGAATAACTTTTGGAGGAAAATTTTTGAGGTTAACAAAATTCAGAAAATCAGCATCATTACTTACAATTATGAACTGATTAGTGAATGCATAATCCCATATTTCTTTATCTGTTGGAGAACTGGTTAATCCGATATGATCAACATGCTGGCAATCGGCGAAGTAGTTTTTTAAATTTGCAACCAAACGCCATGAGATATTAGCATCCAGCAATAATTTCATGAGTTATGCGGCTATGATTTTAATGATTGATTCTCTGTTAGCAGCAAATGCAAGGGCTGATCTGATATGTTCGTCTTTAAGACTCGGATAGTCATTCAGAATTTCGGCATTAGACATGCCCGATGCCAGCCATTGTAAAATATCCTCTACAGCAATTCGGGTGCCTTTTATACAAGGTTTACCAAAACGTATATTGGCATCAATGGATAGATATTCAGAAAATTCTTTCATCAGTTAAAGATAATTATAATTTGTAGAATATGACGAGTTTTTAGTGTAAAATTAGTAGAGTCAGTTGGTCCCGTTAGCAAACGGGAGCAGTTGGCAAGTATAGTTTGTCCCGTTAGCAAACGGGAGCAGTTAGCAGTTGCCGGGAGTTTGTCTTAATTGAGGTTGAGGTAAAGGTTAAATGTGATCTCGTTAGCTGCAAAACTATTTATCTAATTAAATGCACTCATAAATCATACCGTAATCACAGCCAACTGCTAACTGCAAACTGCCAACTGGTTAAGCCCACGTTACCCTCAAAACTAATTATCTAATTAAATGCACTCATAAATCATACCGTAATCACAGCCAACTGCTAACTGCAAACTGCCAACTGATTAAGCCAACTGCTAACTGCAAACTGCCAACTGATTAAGCCAACTGCTAACTGCCAACTGGAAACTGACTTTCTCAGTCCAAACCAAACTTTACTTAACCTAATCATAATCTCCCAATCCTTGTAAATAGGCGCTATCTGTATATCATTGCAGGAATAGGAAAAAATAGGCTTGTAAAGCATTTGTTGCCAAAAATTTGGGGTAAAATGCCATTGTTTTCTACATCCGGCATAGTGTATTATTGTTTTTTGGCGTGTAAACCCTCATAACGCATTACGATATATAATATGTTATTAAAATAACCTAAATAAACATCGTATTCAATTGTAAAAAATTTATTTTGTAGCATACTGCTTTGTAAAAAGCCCGTCCTTCCTAGAAAATCAACGATTTTTTAAGCATTAATACGCATATAGGGTGTTGAATCCTATAGCATGCAGAATACATGTTGGGGGTAACAGGCATTTTTGTTTTATAGAAAAAAAATATAAAAAGAATAAAAAAATTTAACCGCATTTAATAAAAATTGAAGCATATGAGTATTTCTACAAAAAGTTTTTCTTCGGTAATGGTTAACCCTGCTCAATCAATTTCAAAATTACTGAAATTGTTTTTGTTGATATTGGTAACGATGGTGGGGAGTATGCATGTTAGTTGGGGGCAGCTAGTTAATCAGGATTTTACTTCGGGAACTGTTGGAAATGCAGTTACTGTTGCTCCCATAAGTTGGGCAACCAATGGTTCAGGGCTTGCTACATTTTTAATTGCAAATGCTTCTCCAATAACTTATTCAGGGTATAATTCTGGAGGCGGTAATAATCTGTCGGTTACAAAATCAACAGGAACTATTAATGTTTCAACACCATCTTTTGCTCAAACAGCTGCAACAACTTCTACACTTTATTTCTCTTTTTTATTGAATGTGCCAACTATTTCAGCAGGGACCGATTATTTTGCTTCATTGTCTACTACTTCATCTAGTGGCTCGTATTTTGGTAGAGTTTTTGTAAAATCTGTAACTTCAGGTTCGTTGGGCACAGGTACTTATAATATTGGTTTTAGTAAAGGCAGTAGCACAGGAGTTTATAATGCTAGTGCCACAACTTTAAATGCTGGAACAACTTATTTAATTGTTGTTCGTTACACATATAACAGTGCAAATTCAACAGATGACGCAGGTTATCTTTGGATAAACCCTACCATTAGTTCTGAACCAACTACTGTATCTGCAGAAACGAATGATATATCAGGTACAGATGGAACTGTACTAGCTAGTAATGGTGTTTTTACTTTACGAAGTAATACCAGTACTCAAAGTTATTTATTTGATGGATTAAGAGTTGCATATGGTACAACTTCGGCACTTGCATGGACAAGTTTAGGAGCAGTATCAACAACCAACTACTACTCAAAGATTACAGGGAATTTAGAAACACTTTCTGTTTGGGGAACAGCTACTGATGGCACAGGAACTGCGCCTGCAGACTTCACAACAGCCAATCAGGTTTTTAATATAAGAAATAATGCTACGCCTACTATTGGTGCTGCTTGGACAGTCTCAGGTGCAGGTTCAAAGATTGTAGTGGGAGACGGAACTAATGCCTGCAATTTTACCATTCCTGCTCTTTATTCCGTAACAGGAACAGTAGATGTAAGTGCAGGCGCTACTTTAACCAACACGAATACCGCCAACCCAACATTGGGAACCTTAAGTGCAACGAGTACCGTAGTATTTAATGCTGCAGGGGCGCAAACTGTGCCTATTGCAACTTATGGCAATTTAAGTATTTCCAATACCGGTAGTAATACGGCTACTGCAGCCGGTGCCATAGGGGTTACTACAGCATTAACGGTGTCATCGGGTTCTACTTTTGATATGAGCACTTTTGCATTAACAGGTGCTGCATTAACAACTAGTGGTACGGGAACTATAAAAACACAAAATACTACAGCAACGCCATTGCCAACCGGAAGAACCTGGACGATGGATGTTTTATATAATAGTGCGAGTGGCCAAACTGTAGTGGCAGCTACTCATGCTAATCTAAATTTAACTGGAGGAAACAGGACATTAATTGCCAGTGGTACCATCAATATCTCAGGCACATACACACCAGGTGCTGGAACACTAACGGTAACCAGTAATACCATTAATTTTAACGGTGCAAATGGGCAAACCATACCTGCAGCAACTTATAATATTTTAACTTCTAGCAATAATACCAGAACCTTAGCTAATGGGGTCATTAAGATTGCATCTACGTTTACTCCAGGTACTAGTAATTATACAATAGGAACAAGCACTGTTGAGTTTAATGGATCTACAGCTCAAACCATACCGGTTTTACCTGTGGCAAGCGGAGGTAATTATTATAATTTGACGTATAGTGGAATTAGTACGGGTACTTTAGGTGGAACAATGACTGTTGGAGGAAATTTAGTCGTTACAAGTGGCAAATTTTCTTTAAATTCTGCAACTTCCTATACATTAACTGTTAGTGGAAATATTACCTTAACTGCTGCAATTATTGACTTTAATTCCTCAGGGAGTCAAGTGGGGGTATTGAATTTGTTAGGAAATATTACAATTAGTGGTGCAACTTCTTACTTAACAACTACAGGTTCGGTCAATGGAAAGCTACGTTTTATTGGTTCAACACAAGCTTTTAATAATACTGCAACTGGAACAAATGTTGGGTACATAAATTATGAAATCGGAGATGCCACAAATGCAACAATAGTAACATTAAACAATACTCTTTATTTAATCAATAATGCTACCTATCCTGGTAATTTGACCATTTTTAATAACGGGACACTAAATGCTGGAACAAATAACATATCTAGTTCTGGGACAGTAGCCTTGGGGTCAGTTTTTGTAATTAATGGGGGAGGTACTTTGCAAATATCTAATACAGGCGGTATCTTAGGTGCTGGTACACTTTCTTCTGATGGTACTATAAATACAAACAACATACAGACTAAAACTTTCACCGCAGGCGCAAATTATACTTTTAACGGTGCAACCACAACGGCTTTCCCCACAGTTGCCCAACAAGCAAGCTTTGGCAATCCTGCAAATATCAATGTGAATGCCAATATTACTTTGGCAAGAGACATTACTGAAACAGGAATATTAAGTTTAACTAGTGGAACACTCACCGTTGGAGCAAATACTTTAACGATAAATGGCACTACCATTAATAGAGATGGAGTTACCTATACAGGGAATATTGCTGCAAGTAATGCAGGTGCAACGGTAACATTTACAAATACTGGCGCTATTACATTGCCTGCTTCCATTTTTACAGGGAATGTGAATAATTTAACATTAAATGGTACAGGAGGAGTTTCAATAGGGAGTAATGTAACTATAGCTGGGACACTAACCTTAACTAACGGTAGCCTTACGGTTGGGGCCAATACTTTAACTTTAAACGGCCCTGCCATAGCGGGTACAGCTACTAATTTGGTTACATCTGCATCTTCAAGTTTGTCTTTTGGAGGATCTGCAGTATCTGTATCAATTCCTTCAAGTGTTACTACATTAACTAACTTGACTGTCGCTAATAATACAGGAGTATCTTCAAATAGTAGTATCGATATAAGTGGTACTATGTCTGTTACAGGCTTATTTATTCCAGGCGCAGCATATGTTATTAGCAGTTCAGGAACACTAAATGGCTCAGGCACGGTAAGGGTTACACGAACTGCAGCTACTGCTGATTTTAATTCGCAGTATACGATTGCAACAAAAACCTTGACTTCCTTAACAGTTGATTATAACGCCACTGCAGCACAAACAATCAATACATATACTTATAACAACTTAACAATTAGTGGCACAGGTGAAAATTCGAAAATCGCGGATGGAAATATCACCGTAAATGGTATTCTTGCACTTAGTAGTTCAAATGCTTCTGCAACTCAAGGGGCATTAGATATGAATACTTTTACCCTAACAATGGCCGCTGCTGCTACCACTACAGGTACCGGTGATGTAACTGGTATTGTAACTCGTACCCAAACATTTACTCAAAACACAGCTTATAGCTTTGGTAACCAATTTTGTTCTTTGAATTTTACGGCTGGCACAAAACCAACAACAGTAAGTGTTAAGTTGGTCTTAACAATAACCCATGCCTGGAATACTACCGCAATACATCGTTATTATGATGTTATTCAATCAGGTGCTGATGGGACTTCTAGGGTAACGTTTAAAGCGCATTATTTGGATAGAGAATTTAATGGCAATACAGAAACTTTATTAGACTTCTATGATTATCATGTAAGTGGCCCGGCTGGTCATGATCATGGACATTCTGGTTCAAGCACTTTAAATAAATGGGTAGAGTTGGCTAATTTAAGCGTAAATTATTTTGCTCCCGGAACGTTCGGCAGTAAGTATTGGACACTTGCAAATACTAGTGTTTTAGCATTTATCTGGACTGGGAATTCAAGTAGCGTTTGGACGGAACCTCTTAATTGGACAGGAGGCGTAGCTCCAGATGGTACATCGAATGTCATTATTCCATCTACTACAGCTATGGTTAATCAGCCAACACTTCCAGCCACTACTTCAATAAACCAAATTGATATTGAATCTGGTGGGGTGCTTAATGGAGGTACTGGAACTAGTCTTACCTTAAATCAATCCGGAACAAGCAGTGGCAGTAGCTGGGAGAATGATGGAACATTCAATGCAGGTACAAGTACCATTATCATGGGTAGTTCAACTAATTCTCATTCCATTGCAGGTACCTCCGTAACAAGCTTTTATAACTTAACGGTGGATAATAGTACTGGAGTTTATCTTGGGGCTAATGAAACTGTTACTGGTACATTAAGTTTAACTACTGGAAATTTATTCGTAGGTGCTCACACGCTAACATTATCTGGTCCCTACATTTCTACTAATGTAGATAATCTGAAACTGGGTGCTACTTCTAATCTGGCATTGAACTGTACAGGTTCCGGTCCGTTTACCTTACCCAATTTTACAGCGTTGAATAATCTTACTATTAATTCAACCGGACAAAATTATAATTTGAATAGTAGTCCTACATTAAGT
>Ga0194037_1002410_pt1 | contig 12481 bp, 11 predicted proteins | sample JunL306m_MetaG_FD_148653 | JGI IMG/M metagenome (GOLD analysis project Ga0194037, IMG submission 148653) | Anoxic zone freshwater microbial communities from boreal shield lake in IISD Experimental Lakes Area, Ontario, Canada - Jun2016-L304-6m | ecosystem: Environmental > Aquatic > Freshwater >...
ATACCGACAGCTCTCGGCAAACAAATCGCAGAACCGATTACCCCTCCCCAAACCGGCAACATAACAATAGGATGGATCGGTAATGATGTCAATCTCTACTATCTCTCCATTATTGATGATGCCACCTGTTTTTTGCAAAAAAAATATCCCGTTGTCAGATTTTCCCTGCTGTGCGGTAATCCCCCGAAGGGGCTTGAGACAAATTGGCATTTTACCAGATGGTCAACACCAGCAGAAAAATCATGGCTGCACTCTCTTGACATTGGCATCATGCCACTGACTGATGATCCCTGGAGCCGGGGCAAGTGTGCCTTCAAGCTGCTGCAATACATGGCCTACGGGAAACCGGTTGTTGCATCCGATGTAGGAGCAAACCGAACGGCGGTCGCTGATACCATTAATGGTTATTTGGCAAACACAACTGAAGAGTGGATTTCTGCTCTGGAGCAGCTCATTCTTGACAGGGAAATGCGGCTGAAAATGGGAAAGGAGAGCCTGAAAATCTTCACAGAACAGTTTGAACGGAGCCGCATTCAACAGAAAATTGCCGATATTCTTTTTGAAAAAAAAGAGAGCGCCCCATAAGAGTATCTTGAACATCAGAAACCGTTTCTTCAAAAAATCAACCACTGCTCCTATCAATATCTCAAGCGAGATTTTTCACGGTGTAAAGCAATGAATCTCCTGTTTCTCAACTCATCACGAAGCAAATGGGGTGGCGGTAATGAAAAATCCATACTGCTGGCCACCAAAGCACTGACGGTCCACCAGTCCGTGCTGGCATACCGAAACGAGCAGGTAGGAGAGCATTTCAACATCCCGAAATACAAACTGCCTTTTCTGAATGAAGCCGATCTTGCAACCATCGCAAAACTCATTGCGATTGTAAAAAAACATCAGATCGACGTCATCATTCCCTCAATGCGGAAAGATTACGCACTGGCAGGCATGGTAAGCCGCATCTGTGGTGTCAAAAATATTTTATGGCTGGGCACCACCCTGGATCTCAAAAACAAATGGATCTACAATCTCATATTCAATGTGATGGCTGACGGCATCATCGTCAACGCTGAAAAAATCAAAAAGACCCTTTTGCTCTCAAGTTTTATGCGTCCGGAGAAAATCAAGGTAATCTACTACGGACTCGATCCTCAAGAAATAACAAGGCAATGCAGGGAGGAGATCCCCAAACCATTTTTATTTATGGTAACCGCCATGGGCAGAATCGAACCCAACAAGGGATTTGACTTTCTCATCAGAAGTTTTGCCCGCTTTCTTGCACTCACCGCTGCACCCGATGCAGGAATAGTCATCATGGGCCAGGGGCCCCAGCTTGAAGAGTACAGTGAACTTGCGGCAACTCTTGGAATTGCCGACCGCATCATCTTCACAGGCTACATTGCCAATCCTTTTCCTTATCTCAAAAAGAGCGATGTTTTTACCCTGACCTCAATAATCGAAGGCCTTTCCATTGCACTGCTTGAAGCGATGTATCTCGGCATTGCCCCCATCAGCACCTATGCCGGTGGTGTTGAAGAGGTTATCACCGATGGAAAAAACGGTTTTCTCCTGCACTATGGCGATGAAGAAAAACTTGCAGCACTGCTTGCGAAACTGTACAAAAATCCTTTACTGAAGCAGGAAATGGGCGCAGAGGCTCGCCGCACTGTTTCACCCATGTTCTCACTCGACAAACTGCAGGACGAAATAGTCAGTTTTTCCGAAACCACAGGACGGAAACAACAGAACACAGAAGCATGAAACAAAACAAGCAAAAAAGGCCATTCCGTCACCGCTTTGCGAATGCCCTTCAGTTCATGGCAAAACGGCGACAAAAACAACCGTTTCTTGATAAACCGATCGAAAGCGTTGTCATTCTTGCCAAAGAGCGCTATGGTGACTGTATTATGCTTACCCCCCTAATCGGCAGCCTGCGGAGAGAGTTTCCCGAGCTTTCAATCTTCATCGTTGCCTTTAACCAGATTATCTTCGATTTTTTCAGTACCGATCCCAATATTACGGCCGTCTATCACACAAAAAAAAATTTGATCCGGTACAGCAAAGAGATTCTTGCAAAAAAATTTGATCTGCTTTTCAATCCCAAAGACCATCCCTCAACCAATTTTCTCATCCACTCCAGGCTCATCCGCGCCCGATACAAAACAGGCCACCACAACCCCTTCCACGAAGGACTCTACGACCATCTCATCAGCCTCGACCCCAAAACACATGAATCAGAAAAAAACCTCGCCCTTCTGAACGTTATCTATTGCACCTCACAACCAAAGCACTGCAAGCCATACCTTCCGCCCATGCCGGTTTCACCGGCTATCACAGCATTCCTTCAAGCTCTTGAGCCCGGCATCTTCATCGGCATCAACATCAGTGCGGGCCACAGCGGAGGCCACAGAAGTTCCCGACAATGGTCTGAACTCATCAGCACATACCCGGATGAAACATTTGTTATCTTTTCAGCGCCTCATGAGCTACAGGAAAAAAAAGAACTTGAAGCAGAGCACTCCAATATCCTGCACTCGCCATCAACCGCCAACCTTTATGAGGTCGGTAAAATTGTCAATAAACTCAAACTCCTCATTACCCCGGATACGGCACTCATTCATGTTGCCTCCTGTTCCAACACTCCCGTGATCGGACTCTATCGCCACACCGAGGCAGACCACCACCAGTTCGGACCAATGAGCACCCTGCAGGAGATCATTATTTCGCCAACGCCAGACGTCGTCGATATTGAATCTGACAAAATCGCTGCATCACTCAGAAACATGCTGATGCAACTGCCAAATATTCCTGGAAATACCGCTGACACCTTATGAACATCTCCTTTGTAAACTTTATCGGTACCGGCAAATTCGGGGGCGGTGAAAAATGGATGGTTTCAGCCGCTGCGCAACTTGCAGCAAGAGGTCACCGAGTGACGATGATCGGTAAAGAGGGATCAAGATTTCTCGACTATGCAGAAAAAAACGGTCTGCTCTCTACTGGCATCAACAGGTGGCAAAAAGCAACAGGATTTTACCTGCGTACGCTTGCGCGAGAGCTCACAAAGCAGAACAATGAGATTCTCATCTGCAACCTGAACACCGACGTCCGATCGGCAGGCCTGCTTGCCAAAATGATCGGGACACCAGTTGTTCTTGCACGTCACGGCTCGCTTAATTACCCCAAAAAAAGGTTACGTTACCGGCTTTCCGCACACTACATTCTTGACGGCATTATCACCAACAGCAACAAAATAAAAAGTATCTATGCCGGATACGGATGGTTTGATGAGCGATTTGTCAAGGTCATCCATAACGGAATCACCATTCCCGAAACGGTTACTCCGTATGACTTTACAAACCGTTTTCCCGGCAAAAAAATTGTTTACAGTGCAGGACGGCTCTCTGAAGTCAAAGGGTTTACCTATCTGATCGAGGCAGCCGCCATCCTGAAAAAAAACAGAAATGACCTTATTTTCGTTATTTCAGGTGAAGGAAAACTGGACGCAGAACTGAAAAAACAGGCAATTGACGCCGGACTTGAAGAGTCATTCATCTTTTCCGGCTTTACTGCCGATATTTTTCCGGCACTCAAAGGGTGCGACCTCTTTGTACTCTCCTCCATCCTCGAGGGAATGCCCAACGTGGTGATGGAAGCCATGGCAATGCAGAGGCCGGTTGTTGCAACCGATGTAAACGGAGTTCGTGAGCTGATGGTTGACGGAAAAACCGGCATTATCGTTCCGCCAAAAGATCCAGTTGCCCTGGCCGCAGCGATAGCCGATATCATCGACAACCCTGATATGCCTGCAGAGTTTGGCAACGCAGGATACGAACGGGTAAAGAGGGAGTTCACCATGTCAGCCATGACGAGTAACCTTGAAGGCTACCTTCAGCAAAAGCTCCATGAAAAAACAGAGCCCAAACGATAACCAACCATGTCACTGACCATAACGTTGACTCTCCTGCTTTTCACGGCGACCACCCCGCTCATCCTGTACCGACTGAAACGGAACAGGCGAAAAAGGTTGCAACGAGACCGGGAAATCTGGTCTATCGGGATCTATAAAGGGCCATCGCCGCTTCTGATAGGCCCGACTGCCGATATCAAAAACCCCGTCTTCACCGCACAGCAGGTCACTGATGTGAAAGCAAGATTTGTGGCAGACCCCTTCATGATAGAGCACGACGGAGAGTTCCACCTCTTCTTTGAGGTGCTGAACAGTAAACGCGAAAAGGGTGAGATCGGCTGCGCCCGGAGCCGCAACCTGAAAGAGTGGCAATATGGCGGTATTGTGCTCAGGGAACGGTTTCATCTCTCCTACCCCTCTATCTTTCTGCATGATGGCGAGATCTACATGCTTCCTGAATGCGCTGACTCACATGAGGTAAGGCTCTACAAGGCCGCAACATTCCCTGAACGCTGGGAGTATGCCGCAACGCTCATCAGAAGCAAAAAACGCTATCCACCCCTGCTTGACCCATCGATTCTCCATCACGAAGGGCGCTGGTACCTCTTCAGCAATGCCCGAAAAGTGAATGATCTCCACCTCTTCACTTCAGATGCTCTCTGCGGCCCATGGACAGAGCACCCGCAAAGCCCGGTGCTCACCGCCAGCCCGCACTTCGCCCGACCCGGCGGCAGAGTAGTCCGGGATGGCGACAACCTCTACCGATATGCGCAGGATGGCATTCCCAACTATGGCAGCAAAGTATGGGCATTCAGAATTACGGAACTCTCGAAAGATAGCTACCGCGAGGAACAGGTTGCCGGCGGCCCCGTCATTCAGCCGGGGGAAGAGGGATGGAACAACAGAGGCATGCATACGGTTGACGCACATCAGCAGAAAAAGGGAGAATGGATTGCACTCGTTGACGGCCTTGAGCTGAAGGCATAACACCTCAGGTTCAAAACAACTGCTCAACTCTGACGGGTCTGGTTAAAATGGCGGTGCAGCAAATCAGCCATCCGCTCCTGTACGTTTTGACGCTCATAGCCCTGCAGAAAATGGTTGCGGCTCTCTTCACCCATTGCAAGACGACGGGCCGGACTCGACACAAGAGACTCGAACGCCGCAAGCCACTCCGCAGAAGATGAGGCAAGATAACCACTGACACCATCAATCACGGCAGCACGGTTCGCCCCCACAGCCGATGCGATCACCGGCTTCCGGTGAGCCATATACTGCAAAAGCTTGAAAGCACATTTCCCCCGGCTCCACTCATCATCAACCAGCGGCATAAGGCCGATATCGATGGAGTTGAGCCAATCCGGTTCAGCCTCCTTCGACCAGGGAACAAAATCCCACCGGGTTTTCAGCCCTTCAGGAGGTTTGCCGCTCATCACTGAAAACCGGACTGCCGGATAACGGGCCTGCAACGAAGAGGCTGCGTCATCAATAAGTGAGAGAAAAAAGAGGTTCAGGTTATGGCCAATCCAGCCAAAAGTAACGGTATCGCAGGGAGATGAAGCACTCTCTGGAACAGCCGGCACCTGGCTGAATGCCGTTGGAACAAGAAACGTACCATCCGGATTGAACTGCCGGGCATAGTTAACAAGAGCATCACTTCCGGCAAACACCAGAGAGGTCCGCTTCAGCAGACTGTTGAGGCGACTGATGGATTGTTTTGAACCAGGCTGTATCGGCTTGTTAGGTAACCCGTCAATGTAACTCTCCCGGGCATAAAGCGCATCATCATAGTCATACAACAGACGCGACCGGCTCGCTATAAGTGCAATGAAAAAAAGCGAAAGCGGCTTTCTCTGAAGCCAGACATAATCATACTCCTTACTCTCAAGCGCAAGCCGGAGCTTTTCAGGGTAGCTTTTTCCGGTAATGCTCACCGGATGCATCTCAATACCATACTCCTCCCAGAACGGAAGAAACTGCTCGACCCGGTAGCGGTAGCTTGCCTGATCCCGGGCGACATGCAGACAAAGAATTTTTATTGCCATAACGAACAAAAATATAACGTAACACCTTGTGATCAGCCATCAATCATCTTTCTCCTGCAGGATTATTTACCGTCGCGGTACAACAACATCCTTGCCTGAAAATAAAACGACAACAGATACCGTCTGAGCGACTTGTACACAAGTTGACGTATCCGTGTCTTCAAGATCTTGTCAAGCTCACTGCAAAGCCCTCGATCAACAGAATATTCCTTGACCAAAACCCGTAAATGCGTAAAAATAAACTTTCTGAAATGAGAAAAGTGATCTCCTTTATAAAGCAGGTGATCACGTTTCACATAATCAATATGCAAATTGGTCTCCAGCAACTTTCTGACTGAAGGCTCCATGGCCGTACGCAACAATTTTTTTTCAACCCGGCATTTTGAATGAAGCATACCATGAAAATGACGCGACTCATTGGACGCATGACTCCTCCAAACCGAAAGTGCCTTCTGGCGATAGCAATAAATAGGAAATCCCGCAAGCCCGATCCTGAGATACATATCCCAATCGTCATGCGGCTGGACCGAAGAGTCAAAACCTCCCGCATGTTGAAAAACAGCCTTGTGGACCAGCGGAGTAGATGAGTAAATAAAGTTCTCCTCCGCCAGGTGCAGAAGAGCTTTTTCCTTGTATGCCTTCAAAAAATAGACGTTTTGAATCCGCTTGATTCTTTTCTGGATGAAAACGCCACGATGATCGATAATATCAACCGGTGAAGTGACCATGCAGGGCTCTCCGGCTAACGGAATCATCGCCATCTGCTCCTGCAGCTTGTCAGGGTACCAGTAATCATCCTGGTCAAGAAAGGCAATGTATTCTCCCCTGCACTGCTGAATTGCAAAGTTTCGGGCAGCAGCCACCCCTTCATTCTGCTTTGAAAAGAGACTTATTCGCCCGTCATCAGGCAGGACGCTCCGGAATGTTTCACTGCCACCGTCATTAACCAGAACCAGCTCAAGCACCGGAGTGGTTTGGGAAAGCACGGAGGCAACCGCTTTTTCAAAAAAACAGAGCTCGGGATTATAGACCGCAATAATTGCTGAAACCGTAACTCTCCTGTCGCTATTTTCCATAAATTTCAGAACTCATATATCCACAGGGTTTCCGAAATTCCCATGCCGATAATCATTAACTGCTTTGATAACGTACCCGACTCAATGACCGGATATTTCATTATAGCTGTTCAACTGATGAAAAATGAAACGAGATACCTTCTTGCACTTTTAAGCGCAATTTTACGGACACGATCTGATAGAGAGCTGTGAAGTTCAATTGCTATATCCCTGAAATCGTATTTATGCCGTAACAGCCGGAAAAGATAAATCTTGACCAATCTTCTGAAACGCCTGTACTCCCTTTGCTTATAGAGCAGGTTAACCCTTTCCAAAAAATCAATAAGCAGATTTGTCGCCAATAGCCTTCTCATCACATCATCCGTCACTGTTTCGAGAAGCTTCTTCTCAACCCTGCATTTTGAACGCATCATCGCATTCAACTTATTGGATTCATTCGATTCATGACTTCTCCAGACAGAAAGAGAGCGCTCACGATAACAGAAGAGAGGAAAACCCGCAAGAACTATCCTGAGATAGATATCCCAGTCATCATGAGGCTGAGTCCCGGGATCGAACAATCCGGCTTTATCAAAAACAGTGCGATGTATCAGAGGTGTTGATGAATAGATAAAATTTCCTTCAAAAAGATTCAACACGGCAGTTGCCTGACCGCTCTTCCAGAGATAGTCTTCAGACTCTCGTCTTGATAATTTATCCAGCATGCTGCCATCAGAGACGACAATATCAACCGGTGAAGTTACCAAGCAGGGCTTTCCGGATACCGGGATCATCGCCATCTGTTCCTGCAGCTTGTCGGGATACCAGTAATCGTCCTGGTCAAGAAAGGCAATGTACTCTCCCCTGCAATGCTGAAGAGCAAAGTTGCGGGTAGCAGCCACCCCTTCATTCTGCTTTGAGAAGACCCTGATTCGGGCGTCATGCGGCAAGATGCTCCTGAATGTCTCACTCCCCCCGTCATTGACCAGAACAAGTTCCAGCACCGGAGAAGTTTGAGAGAGCACGGAAGCAACCGCTTTTTCAAAAAAAGAGAGATCGGGGTTATAGACAGCAATGATGGCTGAAACTGATATGCTGCAATTGCCTGACTTCGTATCCATGCTCAGGATGCAGGCAAGAAGGTTCCGGATTCCGCCATTTTACCGGAAAACTGGATATCGTAAAGGTGTTTGTATAAACCTCCAATCTTGAGAAGCTCTTCATGATTTCCTGACTCAGCAGCCCTGCCTCGATCCATCACAATAATCTTGTCCGCATTCCTGATGGTCGAAAGCCGGTGGGCCACCACAAGGGCTGTGCGGTTTTCGAGGGCATGGTCGATAGCCTGCTGCACAACCTTTTCCGACTCATTATCAAGAGCACTGGTAGCCTCATCAAAAATCAGCAGTTCCGGATTCTTCACCATGGCACGTGCAATGGCCAGCCGCTGTCGCTGTCCACCGGATAGCTGAATTCCCCTGTCTCCAATAAGTGTCTCGTACTGCTCCGGCTTCTCTTCAATAAACTGATGCGCATTAGCCATTTTAGCCGCCACAATGATTCTCTCCTGACCAACGTCATCATGAGAACCGTAGGCAATATTTGCCTTGATGGTGTCGTTGAAGAGAATAACCTCCTGGCTGACCACACCAATCATGCGCCGCAATTGCTTGAAGTCATACTCGCGAATATCTACCCCGTCAATGGTAATCCGTCCTGAATCAACATCGTAAAAGCGCAGCAAGAGATCAACCGTCGTAGACTTGCCCGAGCCGGACTGCCCCACAAGCGCAACCATCTCCCCTTTCTTGATCTCAAAAGAGACATGATCAAGAATATTCACAGCATCAACATCCTTACTGTATTTAAAACAGACATCCTCAAATCGGATCTCATGCAAAAAGCCGTTGATGTGTCGCGTACCATTAACGATATCCGGCACGGTATCGAGCAGTTCAAACAAACGCTCAGCAGAGATCATGCCGAGTGCCATCTGGGTATTGACATCGCCAAACATTTTGATAGGGCCCATCGTAGAATAGAGGGTAAAAGCGAAAAGAATCAGTTCTGACGAGGTCATCCTTCCCTCAAAGACCTGCAGCCCGCCAAACCAGAGCACAAGCGCTATAGCAGCCACAAGCAAGGTTTCATTCAATGGCCCGATAATATTGCGCAATCGTGCTATCCGGATATCAAGGTTCCGAAAGCCTCGGGTAAAGGCCTGGAACCGTTCAAGCTCGACATTTTCAAATGCACTCGACTTGATGACCTTGATACCGCTGAATTTTTCCTGCAAGACGGAGTTCATATCCCCCATTGAGCTGCGAAAAGTATGGGCAAGACCCTTGACCTGTTTGCCAATAAGTCGGATAACAAAAAAAATAAGCAACGACGTGAACGACGCAAAGAGCGTCAGCTTCCAACTCAACACCACAAGAACCGTAGCATAAACAAAGACCGAAAACGGGTTCTGGAGAAAATTGACAAACGTCATGCTGACCGTACTGTTGACCGCCTGCACATCATTGTAAACCAGATTCATCAAGTTGCCAACCCGGTTCTTGTTGAAATAGTCGAGGTGCATCTCAATGATGTTGCTGAACACATCATCGCGGAGTTTCTTGGCGGTCTTGGTCTGTATCCTGAAAATGAGCTGACCATTCAGGTATACAAAGAGATTCTTAACTGCAAATGAGGCAATCAGAAAAAGGCAGATATTGAGCAGAGTACGTTGTCTGGTTTCGGCATGAAATATTTTCCCGAACTGATCAGTTACCAAGGCTTTCAGCTTTTCAGTATCCATCCCCTGCAAGGCAGGTGAGGAAACCGGGCTTTCCTTCTTTTCCTGCCCTTTGAGCTCAAGAGAGGTCGCTCCAGGATTTTGTGGTGCCACAATGCTCCTGTCGGCGGTAAAAACCGCATTCAGAAGAGGAAGCACCGAATAAATTGAAACCACACCAAGCAATGAGGATATCATACTGACAACCACAACAAGCACTACCTTCCCCTTCGAAGGAAGGAGGTAACGAACAAGCCTTAAAAATAATTTCATAAAAAAGTTATCTGTTCTTCAAGCAATCTTTCAAACCTAATCTACGGTTTCAACCCCTTCTTTACAAAAAAGCGCAAAAACAGATAGTTATTCAAAAATGAAGCCAGCTATCACAAGAATAGAGTCGCGACATAAAAGACGTAATAACGCTTGTTAAATCATTTTAAAGAACGTAAACTGATTAAGAAAACAAAGCATGTTTGATTTTCCGATAATCACGTCGATAAGATAAAATTTGGTATTTTGAGCTTTTACCTTTTTAAACGCTGATCATTATAACTGTGGCTCACAGAAAACTGAACCATTGATCGGTCATATTGAAAACAATAATTGATCTGCCGCACAATATTAAAACTTGATTTGCAGGTATACCCCTATGTCTGAACAATTAATATCCATTATTACACCGACATATAATTCTGCAGAACATCTTGAAATGTGCATTTTGAGCGTCGCACAGCAATCATACGCACATAAGGAACATTTGTTTATAGATAATCTATCTACAGATGGCACACTTGAAATTGTTAATAAGTATACTTTTATTTATCCGCACATACGACTTATTTCTGAGAAAGATGAGGGTATTTATGACGCCATGAATAAAGGCATTGAGCGAAGTTCGGGCAAATGGCTTTATTTTATGGGGTGTGATGACACTTTTTTTGATAATGATGTACTTACCCGTATTTTTGGTTCTGACAAACTTGAGCAAAAAGATGTTATTTATGGCAATGTTGTGTGGGGAAAAGATGGCCCACTTTATGATGGTGAATTCACACCCCTAAAACTGCTGAACAAAAATATCTGTCATCAGGCAATATTTTTCAATCGCAGATTATTTAAAAAATTAGGAAAGTTCGAGATAAAATATAAAATCTATGCCGACTGGGTATTCAATATGAAATGGTTTTTTTTCGAAGATATTCTTATACAATATATCAATCAAACAATTGCAATTTATAATCCTGATGGGTATTCAGCAACAGATGATGACTTTGTTTTTATGGAAAACAGAAAATCGCTTATCAACAACTATTTTCCCAAAGAATATGCTCTCATATTTGACTGGCACAACAGAGAAAGCAACAAAAACAATTCACTAAAGACTAACTCCGATACGTTATACGATTATATCGATGCGCTTCAATCACAGATTGATATCCTTGATATCAGTATAAATAAACTGAGAAACTCCGTCTACTGGAAAACAACAAAACCATTACGAAAACTATTAAAATCAATAAATAAACGCCTCAAAAATTCAAAAAAAAGCTGATAACTTATTCATTAAAATTAACTCGTTCCGTTTCTACAACCAATGGCATATTGCGCACTTGTGTATGAATTGATCCGATATATTCGCCAAGTACTCCAATAAAAAAAGTCTGTATCGCTCCAAAAAAGAAGATTCCGATCAGGATAGGCGCCATCCCAAGCTGGAATGAATCCCAGTAAACCAGTTTGGCAACCAGAAAAAAGAGTGCCGTTAGAAGACTTAAAAGAGAAAGAAAAAAACCACTCATGGCCATTAAACGAAGAGGAATCTTGGAATGATTGGTAATCCCAAGCATTGCAATGTCATACAACGTATAAAAATTATTTTTGGTGACGCCGCGCTGCCTTCTTGGTTGTTTAAATGGAACTGTTGCTATGGAAAATCCGATTTCACAGAGCAAGCCTCTAAAATAGGGGTAAGGATCATGGATACTGCGTAAAACATCAACAACAGCCCGATCAAATAGTCCTGCTCCTGTTGCATTTTTGACCAACGGAACTTCCGATATTTGAGCTATCAATCGATAATAAATTTTTCGCAACCCAAACATGATTGACGATTCTTCGCTTTCCGGCTTAACCGCAAGCACAGTCTTATATCCTTCCTCCCACTTGGCAATGAATTCAGGAATCATTTCCGGCGGATCCTGCAGGTCAGACGCTATCAAGACAGAGGCATCGCCGTTCGACTGAAGCAAACCATAATATGGTGAACGGATATGTCCAAAATTTCGTGCATTGACAATCAGCTTTATTCTTTTATCTTTTATCGCTTTTGCCTTTATTTTGCTTACGGTCAAATCTGTTGAGCAATTGTCTATACATATATGTTCATAATCATAGGGCAAAGAAGCCATAACAGTTGCAATACGTTGACACAACTCGTCAATATTCTCAGCTTCGTTATAACAAGGGGTAACAATACTTATTAATCTTTTTTTCATATTACGACAAAACCATTATATTTTTTTAAAAACAAAGTTTTTGTTCAACATAAATGAAACAGGAGTAATCAGCACAAGAAGCATAAGGCCTGCGTAATACATATTAATATGATAAAGGCTGAGAACTTTCAAACCTCCAATATTAAGTAAATAGGTAAACGCATACACTCCAATAAACTTCTTAATAAGGGTATCAT
>Ga0194037_1002411_pt1 | contig 12470 bp, 10 predicted proteins | sample JunL306m_MetaG_FD_148653 | JGI IMG/M metagenome (GOLD analysis project Ga0194037, IMG submission 148653) | Anoxic zone freshwater microbial communities from boreal shield lake in IISD Experimental Lakes Area, Ontario, Canada - Jun2016-L304-6m | ecosystem: Environmental > Aquatic > Freshwater >...
ATGCAGCAGTACCCGACGACCAACCACTACGGCGCAACGGCTGACGGCCTGGTGCTGGCCTACCGGGTTGGTGCCGATCTCGTTGACCTCGACGCAGTCCAGTACCATCCGACCGGCGCGGCCTTCCCGGCCCAGATGGCGGGCCTGCTGATCACCGAGAAGGTACGCGGCCTGGGTGCCCAGCCGACCAACTGCAACGGTGACCAGTTCGTCTTCCCGCTGGAGCCGCGTGATGTTGAGGCATCGGCCTTCATCCGCGAGTGCAGCGAGCGCGGGCTAGGCGTGGATACCATGCACGGGATCAGCGGCGTCTGGTTGGACTCACCGATGGTGGATCTCATCCACGGGCCAGGGACGATCCGGGCCGCCCTGCCGGCCATGTTCCGCATGTACACGCGCTTCGGGATCGATATGACCCGCGATCCCATCCTGGTCTACCCGACGCTGCACTACCAAAATGGCGGTATCGCTACCGACGAGAACGGTGCCACCACCGTGCCGGGGCTCTACGCCGCTGGCGAGGTGATGGGCGGGGTTCACGGTAAAAACCGGCTGATGGGCAACTCGTTGCTCGACTTCAACGTCTTCGGGCGGCGGGCCGGGATCGCTGCCGCGAACTACGCTAGAGCCGAGTATACGCCCAGTCGGCTCAGCCTGGCCCACGTGGATGCCTACGAAACCATGCTGCGCGAGGCCAACATCGAGACGACCCGCACCGCGCCGCGCATCCTGCCCGACTACCGTGGCAAAGAGGCGCTGGAGCGGTATCTGGATATTCCGTTGTAGGCCCTCACCCCCCTGCCCCCTCTCCCCATGAGGGAGAGGGGGCAGGGGGGTGAGGGGACGGGAAGCGTTATGCACACGATCCTGATCGACGAGCGCTGGTGCAAAGGCTGCAAGCTCTGCGCCGTCAACTGCCCGCCACGGGCACTGCATATGGCCGAGCGATTTACAAAGCGCGGCATCCACCCGCCGGAACTGGCACCCGCCGGGCGCTGCAACGGCTGTCGGCTGTGCGAGTTGCTCTGCCCTGATTTCGCGATTACCGTGACGGAGGGTGTTGGTGTCCACCTATAGAGAGCGTATCCGTCAGGCCCTTGGCGGCAAAGTCCAGTTTGTGCAGGGCGACGATGCGTGCGCCTACGGGGCCATCCTGGCCGGGTGTACCTTTTTCGCTGGCTACCCGATCACCCCGGCGACCGAGGTCGCCGAGCGGATGTCCGAGATTCTGCCCAAGCTCGGTGGCTGCTACATCCAGATGGAGGACGAGATCGCCAGCATCGGGGCAATCATCGGCGCAAGCTGGACGGGTGTCAAAACCATGACCGCCACCTCTGGCCCCGGCTTCTCGCTGATGCAGGAGAACCTGGGCTACGCGATCATGACCGAGACGCCCTGCGTGATCATTAACGTGCAGCGATCTGGCCCCTCAACCGGCCAGCCCACCCTCGGAGCCTACGGCGATATGATGCAGGCTCGCTGGGGTACCCACGGCGACCACGAGATTATCATGCTCTGTCCCGCGAATGTGCAGGAAGCGCTCGATCTGACGATTGTCGCCTTCAACATGGCCGAGCGCTACCGTACCCCGGTGCTGCTCTTTATCGACGGCGAGCTGGGCCACATGCGCGAGCGCCTCGTCATCCCCGATGATAGCGAGTTTGAACTGGTTGATCGCGTCCGCGCCGAGAGTCCGGCTGGCTACAAGCCCTTCCAGGTTGGCGAGAGCCTGGTGCCGGCCTTCGCACCCTTCGGGTCGGGCTACCGCACCTATGTCACCGGGCTGACCCATAACGAGCAGGGGCTGCCGCGCACCTCCAGCGCGCCGATCCACGACCAGCTCGTGCGCCGCCTGGCCGCAAAGATCAATAACCATACCGATGACATTGTGCGCTACGAAGAGTTCTACGCCGACGACTGCGAGATTGCGCTTGTCGCCTACGGGATCACGGCGCGCACCTGCCGCGATGTGGTTGAAGAAGGACGGCGGCGGGGGATCAAGGTGGGCATGCTGCGCCTGATCACGATCTGGCCGTTCCCCGAAGAACTCGTCGCCCGCTGGGCGGCGCGGGTGCAGACCATGCTCGTTCCCGAAATGAACCTGGGCCAGATCTACCACCCCATCCGCGAGGCCGCAGAAGGGCGCTGCACCGTCAAATTGCTGGCGAAGATTGGCGGCGATCTGCACTCGCCCAACGAACTGCTAGAGGCTCTGGAGGTGCTGCAATGTCAACCACGCTGACGCTGAAGACGGCTGCGGAGCTGCGCGATACCTACCTGCGCCAAGAAATGTTCCCGACGATCTTCTGTGATGGCTGCGGACTCGGCAATGTGCTGAACTATACGCTCTGGGCGATTGACCAAATTGGGCTCGACCTCGACCGCACGGTGTTTGTCTCGGGGATCGGCTGCTCGTCACGCCTCTCGGGCTATGTCAACGCCGATGGTATGCACACGACCCACGGGCGGGCGCTCTCCTTCGCCAGCGGGATCAAGGCCGCCAATCCTGACCTGACGGTGATCGTCTTTACCGGCGATGGCGACGGTGTGGGGATCGGCGGGAACCATTTTCTGCACGCGATCCGCCGCAACATGGATCTGACCGTCATCCTGGTGAACAACTTCACCTACGGCATGACCGGCGGGCAGTCCGCGCCCACCTCGCCGGTTGGCAGCTTCAGCACCACCACGCCCTACGGCAACGTCGAACACCCGCTCGACATCTGCGAACTGGCCAAGGCGATTGGCGCGCCCTACGTGGCCCGCTGGCCGGTCAGCTACCCGTACCAGCCGATCAAGTCGATTGCCCAGGGGATCACCAAGCGCGGGTTCTCCCTAATCGAGATGCTGGTACCCTGCCATACGGCCTACGGGCGGCGCAACGGCCTGAAGGATCTTGAAGTCATCTGGCAGTGGTACCGCGATCATGTCGTTCAGATCGACGATTATGAACATATCACCCAGTTTGGCTCGCCCGAAGAGCAAGCCGCGCTAAGTGGTAAAATGAAAATTGGCGTCTTCCAGGATGTTGAGCGCGAGTGCTTTGATGAGCGCTGGGCCGCCCTGGTCGAGAGGGTCAAGTTATGAGGCAGGAGATCCGCATCTGCGGCTTTGGCGGGCAGGGGGTGATCACCGCAGCGGTGATCCTGGGCAAGGCGGCGGCGGTCTACGATGGCCTGATCGCCTGCCAGACCCAGTCATACGGCCCCGAGGCCCGGGGTGGCGCGGCCCGCTCCGAGGTGGTGATCGCCAATGAGCCCATCGGCTACCCCGGAGTCCACATCGCCGATGTGCTCGTGGCCATGTCGCAGGAAGCCTTCACGCGCTACGGGCATGAGGTGCGACCGAACAGCATTGTTATTATTGATCCCGATACCGTTTTTAGCTGCGACGTCCCGTACACCGTCTACCCAGTGCGCTCGACCAAGATCGCCGAGGAACTGGGCAATGTCGTCGTCGCCAACATCGTGATGCTCGGCGCACTAACCGCCCTGAGCGGGGTCGTCTCACGCGAGGCGATCTTGGCCGCAACTCTGGCGAGCGTACCGGCTCGCTTTAAAGAACTGAACCGCAGTGCGCTTGAAGCTGGGATTGAGGCAGGGATAGGCCACAATAGCTAGGCGTCGCACAAACTGGATACAAACATCCGGGCGGCTGTTTGCTACAGCCGCCCGGATGTTTGTTATTAAGATGGTTCCTATGCGATCTGTAAAAATTCGGATCAACCTCACCCAAAAGTTCATGGCCTTCCTGCTACTCGCCGCCGTGCTGCCACTGATTATCGTCGGCGTTTCCGCCTATCAGGTGTCACACACCATGGTGCATGAAGAAGCCATTCGCTTCACGCAGGCGCTCGTTGACTCCCAGAGCGACTATCTGGATCTCCAGTCGCAACAGATCGCCAGCCTGATTGCGAATCTAGTCAGCGTGGAGGCCATCACCGAGGCCCTGGCAAACGATGTGCAAACCGACGCCTATACCAACCTCGCCACCCAGGCCCGGATCGGCTACATCCTCGACAGCTACAGCAATCTGCAAGGGTTGGTGTCGATCGACATCTTCACGATGCGCGGCACCCACTACCACGTCGGCGACACCCTCGATGTCTCGCGGCTCCGCTCTGATGTGATCGCCCGGCTCTTCCTGGACGCACGCACCTACAGCCCGAACGTGGTGTGGGAAGGGATCGAACATAATGTCAATGCCAGCTCAACCCAACTGCACGTGATCACCGCTGCCCGCATGATCATGAATACAACCCGTGGCTCCGCAACGTCGGAGCCGGTCGGGATGCTGCTGGTCAACTCCAGCGTTGATGAACTCCACACCCATTTTGATCACGGCAATCTCGGGGAGGGAGCATCATTCCTGATCATCGATGCGCAAGGCCGGATCATGTATCATCCCGACTCCAGACTTCTGGGTACGACCATTCACCGCACCATCCGCGATGCGCTCCAGGGGACACGCGGAACCGTAACCCAGGAGATCGACGGACAAACGATGCTGCTGACCTACACCACCTCTAGCCTGAGTGGCTGGACGATCCTCAGTTTGGTACCCGTCGCCATCCTCGACTCCCGGGCTTCGTCGGTTGGACAGACGGTGTTCGCGGCCCTCGCGGTCGCATGTATCATCGTCGGACTCGTCGCTACGTTTGCCTCACAACAGATCGTCATCCCGCTGCGCGATCTCACCCGTCACCTTCAGCTCCTTCCCACCAACAAGCCGGGGTGGGATGAGCCGCTGTTGGTACGCGGCACGGATGAGGTTGCCGATCTCAACCGCTGGTTCAACACCTTCCTTGAGACCCTCAGCGCCCGCAGTCGCGCAGAGGAGTCGCTCCGTGAGAGCGAGAATCGCTACGCCCTGGCCATGCAGGGAACCAACGATGGTATCTGGGACTGGGATCTGCGGACGGGCCTTGTCCACTACTCAGCGCGCTGGAAGGCGATCCTCGGCTACGCCGAGGATACGACAGATACATCCATCGATGCGTGGCTCGATCATGTCCACCCCGACGACATCGCGAACGTCCATCAGCACCTCAACGCCCATCTACAGGGGACGACCGCGCTGTTTGAGAGTGAGCATCGCATTCGGCGTCAAAACAACGATACCTATCTCTGGGTATTGGCACGTGGAATGATCATCACTGATGAGCAGCATCGCCCGATTCGAATCGCCGGCTCACTGACCGACATTAGTAATCGTAAACAAGCTGAAGAAGCCCTGCGCGAGAGCGAAGAACAAACGCGCCTGCTCTTTGAAGAGTCGCCGGATGCGGTGATCTTGTTTGACAATGCGGGTCGGGTGACACGGATGAACCGTGCCTTCGAACAACTGACCGGCTATCCCGCCGAGCAGATCACTGGTCACACGCTGAAGGACATGGGGTTGGTATCCAGTGAACAGTTCGTAGACATGAGTTCAGGCAATATCAAATCTTCTTCTGTCTCCGATCAGCTCATTACTGCTGAATTCAGACTCGCCACCGCGCACAATGAGACCCGTGATGTAGGGGCGCGCATGTTCGGGCTAACCATCCGTGGCCATCGGCACTACCTCTCCACGATGCGCGACATCACCATCGAAAAGCAGGTCGAAGACACGCTACGCCGAGCCAACGCCGAACTTGCCCGGGCGGGGCGAACCAAAGATGAGTTTCTGGCCAATATGAGCCACGAGCTGCGCACACCGCTCAACGCGGTCCTGGCTCTCAGCGAGTCGCTTCAAGAACTTGTCATGGGACCGCTCAACGAGCGCCAGTTGATTGCACTCTCCCACGTCGAAGCCAGTGGTCGCCACCTACTCGCGCTGATCAACGACATCCTCGACATCTCAAAAGTCGAAGCCGGACGGTTGGATCTCCAATTCGATGTGGTCGAGGTCGCCGATATATGCCAATCCAGCCTCGTATTTGTCAAGGAACTGGCGATCAAAAAGTCCGTCAAGCTGGCGTTGCAACTGAACGACCCGATGGCAGAGATCGAGGTAGATGCACGGCGGATGAAACAGATGCTGGTGAATCTGTTGAGCAACGCGGTCAAGTTCACGCCGACCAAGGGCCAGGTGCGCCTGGAGGTGACCACTGACACGGTAGCGGGGCTGATTCACTTTTCGGTGTACGACACCGGCATTGGGATCACGCCCGACGATCTGCCCCGGCTCTTTCAGCCCTTCCAGCAACTAGACTCAAGTCTGAGCCGCAGCCACGAAGGCACGGGGCTAGGGCTGGCGCTGGTGCGCCGCCTGGCCGAACTGCACGGCGGAAACGTGACCGTGAAGAGTATACCGGGCCAAGGCAGTTGCTTCACCATCACCTTGCCCTACCACCCATCGCAGATACAGGAGATAACATTTCCTGGCAACGCTCGGCCTGCGCTTCTATCAGGAATGGTCATGAAGCCCTCGGTGCGGGAGGTCGAAGGTTCGACGAACGGGGTAAGTCAGGTCACGCTGCAGCAACAGGACGCCAAACGGATTCTACTGACCGAGGATAACGACATCAACATCGTGGCGATGGCGGAATACCTGCGAGCCAAAGGGTACCTTGTGACTGTCGCCCACAACGGGCGCGAAGCCCTTGAGCGAGCCAGTGAGACACCGCCGGACATCATTCTGATGGATATTCAGATGCCGGAGATGGACGGGCTGGAGGCGATTCGCCACTTACGGGTCATGCCGGACTGCGCAACGACGCCCATCATCGCGCTGACCGCCCTGGCCATGCCCGGCGACCGGGAACGCTGCCTGGAGGCTGGGGCCAATGAATACATGACCAAGCCGGTCAATCTGAAGAGGCTGCTTGAGACGATCCTACGATACATATCCCCGTCGGTAAAATTGTAGGGGCATCGCCCCTACGTCTTGAACGGCCAGTTTCGCAGGCAGCCACGCAGCGCATGGGGCGGTGAGCAGCGGAAGGCGTAGTAGAGGCTCCGATAGGCGCGCTTTCGCTGTCCCTTGTTGTAATTAATCTGCGCAAACTTCAGGAGGTGTCCCGCCCACCACCCCCGATGGCTCCAGAGAATAGGGCTGAGCTGTACGCGCTTGATGATGCTGAGCGAACGGGTATGGCGGCGAAAAATTTTCAGCAGTGCGGGAAAGCGCCGCCAAGCCAACGACTCCTCCGGCTCCTCGCGCTGGCGAAAGAGAAGAACCTGATCAGAGATCCGTCCGATCTGATGACGCTTGGCAATGCGGAGTAGCCAGTCCCAGTCGTTATCGCCCGTCAGGCTTGGGTCGAAATCGCCAGCCTCTAGGGCGACCTCTCTGCGCGTGAGTAGGGTGCCAACCTGAGGCCAGTCAACGAGCATATCCTCAAAGATCCATCCCGATGAGGGCCGCTCCCGTGGCCATTGATTTTCGTACGGTGTTAGATCGGGGCGTACCAGAAGTACTTGGGCGTGAACGGCACCATACTCCGGGTGTTTCTCCAACAGCGCAACCTGTGGCCCCATGTTATTCGGCATCCATACATCGTCGTCGTCAAGGAGTGTGAAGAAGTCCCCGGTGGCGGTGCGGAGCCCCAGGCTACGAGCTTTCGCCATCCCAATCCCGGTGGTTCGGAGAACCCTAACCGGGTAGCTCTTCAGCACTTCGGGTGTATCATCGGTTGAACCATCATCAACAACGATGATTTCGGTTTTGAATACGGTACTCTTCGCTGCCAAGACGCTCTCTATCGCTTGACGAAGGTATGCGGAGCGATTCTTCGTGGTAATGACGACAGAGATCGTGTAGGTTGCTTTTTGTGGGGATGTGGGAGATTGAATATTCATATTCGCCACGTTATTTCGCTCAGCGAACAGACCCGTAGGCAGGTGTACCTAGCAGTTCGGCGATAGTAACAAATTCATAGCCCTGATCTCGCAACAGTGGCACAAGCGCCTGCACGGCGTGGGTCGTCTCACGCTTCTCCCAGACCTTCTCCCAGGGCTTGGCATCGTGGAAGCAGATGATCGAGCCCGGTTTAACATCGCGGCACGTATCGCGAGCGATGATCTGCCCACTAACCTCAGGAATCTTCCAGTCGAGCGTATAGACATCCCATCCAATGACTTTATAGCCTGCTTTGGTGAGTCGCTGACCCTCCCACGGTGTTAGCCAACCCCACGGAGGGCGGTAAAACATGGGCCGCGCATTGATCGCGTCCGTAATCGCCTTCTCGCCATCAGCGATGTGTCCATCGTCTGGGCCGAGCTTGAGGCCACCCAAACGGGTGTGATTCCCAGAGTGATTACCGATCACGTGGCCCTCGTTATACATCTCCAAGAGCAGATCTGGGTGGTAACGAGCATTCACGCCCATGCTAAAGAAGGTGCCCTTAACATTAAGCGTCCGCATCGCATCGAGCAGATAGTCAGTGCATGGTCGGCTCGGCCCATCATCAAACGTAAGCGCAACCCGGCGCTTATCGCGGGGGCCGTGGTTGATGTAATAGCCGAAACTGCGAGACGGCGGGCTAAGAAACCGAGTCCCCGCCGCATCGAAGATATCAATAGCCGTCTGCTTGAGATTTACCATCGCTTAAACCCTTCGCCTCTGTTCTCTATCTGATAGGGGCAGCATACAGAATCCTACTCGGCAGGCAACGCCTGCTGATACAGATCTCCTAGTACGCGGGCCACGCGTTGTGCCGAAAACTCGTCCTCAATCCGCCGTCTCGCCGCCTCACCAAATCGCTGCTGCATCTCGGGATTCTGCAAGATCTGCGTGACATAGTGCGTGATCGAGACCGGGTCACGTGGCTGCGCACAAAATCCGCTCTCTCCGTGGATGACGGCCTCGCCCTTACCGCCGAAGGTGATCACCACGGCGCGGCGCATCGCCATTGCCTCTAACAGACCAATTGACATCGAGCCTACGGGGACAGGTAAGACGAAGACATCCATCAGTCCCAGGAATGGCTTCGGGTTGCGCTGAAACCCGGTGAAGCGCACATACTCGGCCACCCCGAGGTCGCGGGCCTGTTGTGCAAGAGCCTGGCGCAGCGACCCGTCACCGACCATAAGCAGGTGTGCGCGTGGGCAGGCAGCGCGGATCGCAGGGAATGCGGCCAGCAGGTCGTCTAAGCCCTTCTCAGGCTCGAACCGCACGACCGTCCCGATGATCTGGGCATCACTCGGCAGATCATACTCGGTGCGCAGGGCGTCCAGGCGATCTTCGGCAATGGGCGGGAAGTCATCGACATCGACGCCATTCGCGACCACGGTGGTGCGCGCATGCGGTGTGTAGAGGTGGAGCGCCCGCGCCAGATAGTTCTTTTCCGAAACGCAAACGACTCCATCTACCGTGAGGCTGAAGACATCGCGGACGAGTCGGGCGAAGAGCGGCAGGTGCGCGTCGGGCGCGAGGTGTTCGGTGACGTAAATACGCTTAACGCCGACCAATCGCGCAATGAGCAGGACGATCACCTGCCCGCGATAGGTTGTCGAGTGCATGTGCATAACCTGGATGCGCCACGTGCGCAGGTGTCGGAACAGCCGGTATGTCTCGACAATCTGCCTCCACAACCCATAGCGTCGATCTGGCGTGATCTGCGCCATATGATCTGCCGCGCTGTTTAGTGACTGGCTAAACGGTTTTGTTGGCTCCCAATCTGGGCAGATCGCAAAAACCTCGACCTGCTGACGGTTAAGGTGTCGTGCCAACAGCACAACATGTTCCTCCATGCCACCGACCGCGATACTATTGACAAACAAGAGTACGCGAGTTCTGTTTCCTATGGAATTGATCTGTATTGTACTTTTTTTCATCTATTTCGATATTAAATTGACGGTATTCCTGGCAATCTGATCAATAACCAACTCTGATGTCGTGTGATCGCCGCTCAGCCCTCACCCCCCAGCCCCCTCTCCCTGAGCGGGAGAGGGGGAGTCGGACGTGTCCTGGTGTGGAATCTCCCCTCTCCCCGTGAGGGAGAGGGGCAGGGGGTGAGGGTCGGCAGGCGACTTTGACGTAGCCCTCCTACGCTCCCGGATGTCTATTGGTGCTACCCATGCACTGCCGATGCTATGCACAGACCTCGCGCAGCATCTCGACAACGTAGCTCTGCTCCTCGTCGCTCATCTGCGGGTAGAAGGGCAAGATGATGTTACGATCCTGTGCCCGCTCCGACTCCGGGAGTTGGTACCCACCGTCGCGCTGGTAGGGCTTCTCGCGGTGGGCACACATAATGCCACGGCGGGTCGCCACCCCTCGGTCGAGCATGGCTTGCATCACGCTGCGCTGGTCGCAGTGTGCGGGCAGGCGCACCCAGAAGCTCTGCCAGTTCGTGCGTGCCCATTCTGGCTCGTAGGGCAGCGTTAGCCCCGGAATATCCGCCAGCAATTCCATATACTGGGCACCGAGGCGGCGGCGGGCAGTCACGATACCGGGCAGGCGCTTGAGTTGCTCACGCCCGATGGCCGCCTGCACATCCGTCATACGGTAGTTGTACCCGATGACCGAGTGCTCTTCAAAGATCACCTGGTTGGCACTGTGGCGCACCCGGTCGCTCACACCCATACCATGCTGGCGCAGCAGGCGGAACTGCGCGTCATACTCCGGGTTATTCGTCGTCACCATGCCACCGTCACCCGTCGTAATCACCTTGCGCGGGTGGAACGAGAAGCACGCGATGTCGCCGTGCGCCTTGCCCACCTTCTCCCACTGGCCATTCCAGAATATCTCGCTACCACTAGCGCAGGCGGCATCTTCAACGAGCGGGAGCCCGTGGCGTTGTGTCACCGCCAGGATACCGGCCAGATCGCAGGGCATCCCCATCTGGTGGACGCACAGGACAGCCCTGGTGCGCTCGGTGATCGCGGCCTCGATCAGCGCCGGGTTGATGTTGCTGGTAACCGGGTCAATGTCGATGAAGACCGGGGTCGCATTACAGTAGCGTACCACATTCGCCGTGGCAACATACGAGTGACTGACGGTGATCACCTCGTCGCCAGCCTGCACGCCGACGGCAAGCAGCGCCAGGTGGAGGGCGGTGGTACAGTTTGAGACAGCCGTCGCGTGCTGCGCGCCGGTGTAGCTGGCAAATTCCTGCTCAAAAGCGGCCACCTCTGGCCCCTGGGTAAGCCAGCCAGAGATGATGGGGCGCCGTGCCGCATCGGCCTCCGCTTCGCCAATCAGCGGTCGGGTGAGCGGGATGGTGCGCTGCTTCGGTTCGGTCGTCATGCAGTCACCCCGCTCTTCTGAGACTTCCACCATACCACCAGGTCGCGCAGACCGTCCTCAATCCCAACCTGGGCCACAAAGCCCAGCTTCTCGCGGGCCGCGCTGGTAGAGGCCAGACGCCGTGGCACCGGGTTCGTCTTGCGCTCGGGGCCGTACTCCAGAGGCATATCCACATCCATCGCCCGCATCAGCGCGTAGGCCAAGTCGTTCAGGCTCGTCTCGACGCCCGATGCAACATTAAAGACCTCATCAGAGACATTGGCTTCAGCGGCGAGGATGTTGGCGCGAGCGATGTCAGGAGCATAAACGAAATCCATCGTCTGTTTCCCGTCACCGAAGATCAGCGGAGCCTTGCCTTCGAGGATGCGATCCATCCAGCGGATAAGCACCTCAGTATAGGCACCGTAGATGTCCATACGCGGGCCGTAAACGTTGAAATAGCGCAGGGCTACATAGTTCAGGCCGTACATGTCATTGAAGCTGCGCAGCAAGCCCTCGTTAAACACCTTGAGCGCGCCGTAGATCGTACGGTTATTGTAGGGGTGGTGGCGCTCGGTCGTCGGGAACTCGTCAGCTAGGCCGTAGACCGAGGCCGACGATGAGGCGACCACCTTCTTGACACCAGCCTTCACCGCCGCCTCCAGCACATTGAACGTACCGTTCCCAAGAACATCAACGGCGAGGCGCGGATCTTCGGCGCACTGCGTAATGCGGATGGCCGCCAGATGGAAGACCAGATCGATGCCCTGCATGGCATCCGCCACAAGCGCCCGGTCGCTCAGATCGCCCTCGATGATGGTCAGATCGCCACGGGCCTTAGCAGCAGCCAAGTTCTCGTGACGCCCGCGCACAAAGTTATCCACGATCACAATATCGCCGTATGTACCCTGCTCGCGGCCATTCATCAGCAGATCAACGATATGCGAGCCGATCAGGCCGGCACCGCCGGTGACGAGAACACGCTGGGGGGTAGTACTCATAAAACTGGGGTCCTTTGTAAGGTAAGACAAGGTTTCAGGTGCCAGGTTTCAGCGTGACAGTCTCACATGGCCCTCACCCCCTGCCCCTCTCCCTCACGGGGAGAGGGGAGATTCCGCAGCAGGACGTATCCGACTCCCCCTCTCCCGTTCAGGGAGAGGGGGCTGGGGGGTGAGGGTTGACCGCCGCCACACTGTCACGCTGTTCTGAACCATGTCTAAGGCATGTTTCAATCCAGATTGACAATTCAGCGACGAAACGATGACGCGGTGAGGCGCTCCGTATCGCCTCATCACCTCATCGCCTCGTCGCAAGAC
>Ga0194037_1002413_pt1 | contig 12464 bp, 7 predicted proteins | sample JunL306m_MetaG_FD_148653 | JGI IMG/M metagenome (GOLD analysis project Ga0194037, IMG submission 148653) | Anoxic zone freshwater microbial communities from boreal shield lake in IISD Experimental Lakes Area, Ontario, Canada - Jun2016-L304-6m | ecosystem: Environmental > Aquatic > Freshwater >...
CTTTATACCTTTTTTAACAGCATTTACATTTGAAACAATGTTGCATTAGATACATTTGCGACATGAGTGACTTTGTAAGGAAAATTTTTGCGGTATTTCTCTTTTTCCTCTTTTTGGAGAAAGCTGCCTTACGTTTAATCATTCACACGCATTATCACAATAGTACAATCTCTGCAAATTTCTCTAAACAATATGCTACTAAATCATCAAAAGTGGCATCCATTCATTGCGGATGTATTGATGACTTTTTTTTACCATTAGAAACGGTTGAACAAATTAGTCTTTCAGTTCCTTCCTTAATTCTGCGAGAAGTGAAAAAGGTATTCTACCCCTCTTTTCTTTCATACTCATTCCAAATAATACTTCAATTAAGAGGTCCCCCACTTCTATAGCCTAATCAACATTTAAATATCTAGGAGAAAATTCAGATAAGTTCAATGATTTAAATTTTGGTATCTATACTTTATGTATTCAGGCATTTATTGATGTCTGATGTTATAAAACTTAGTTGTTGAGATATTTTATTGGATTTATAAATCAATCTGTGGGTGTAGAAATTATTTTCACTGACCTTGAAAAAATATATTAATGGATAAAATTTACTGTTTAATAATTGCTATGCTGCTTGCTTTATTGGGATTTACTCAAAATGCAAGACTAGGCATTGGAAATAAAAATGCAAATGCAACTTTATCTGGAAGGATATGTGACGAGCATGATAGACCCTTAGATGGAGTAATTGTATATGTTACAGATTTAAAAAAAGGGATTGCTACCGATTCAAATGGGAAATATGCATTTACTAGTTTGCCAAATGGAAAGTACTTGGTAGAGGTGAAACTTGTAGGATATAAATCCGTTTCTAAGAATATAGTACTTACAAATGGCACTATCTACAATTGCAAACTCGTGGAAAGCTTTTCTGACGAAGGGGAAGTGATTGTTACTGGCGTTTCGAAGGCTACGCTGATAAAAAGGAATCCAGTTCCAATAGTTTCTGTGAGTCATGATTTTTTAATAACAAATCTTTCTACCAATGCCATTGATGGACTAGTTAGGATTCCTGGAGTTCGAGCCGTTACAACGGGTCCAAATGTATCGAAACCATTTATTAGAGGTTTAGGTTATAATCGTATTCTTACACTCTATGATGGCGTGCGGCAGGAAGGACAGCAGTGGGGTGATGAACATGGAATTGAAGTGGATCAGTATAGTGAAGACCGAGTAGAAATAATAAAAGGACCTGCGAGTTTAAGCTATGGTTCCGATGCGTTGGCGGGAGTAGTCAACATTATACCCACTCAACCAGTCCCAGAAGGAAAATTCATTGGGGATATTGTATTGGAATATCAAGGAAATAATAAGCAAATTGGCGGTTCTGCCTTCTTGGGCAAAACAATCAATGGAATTGAATGGATGGGAAGACTGTCTCATAAACAAGCTGCTGATTATCAAAATAAATATGATGGAAAGGTATTTGGAACGGCATTCAGTGAAACAGATGCAACATTTTCTGTAGGGGTGCATCGTTCTTGGGGATTTTCACACCTCAATTTTATTCTTTTTGATGACCTTCAGGAAATTCCTGATGGCAGTAGGGATAGTGTGACAAGGAGGTTTACAAGACAAATAGATGAAACTGATGCGGTAAGACAGGTTGTTACAGATGAAGATTTGAATAGTTATCGAATCGAGAAGCTACATCAACATGTACAGCATTTTCGTACTTATTGGAGTAATGACTTATTGATGGGTGACGGAAATCATTTAATATTAAATTTAGGATTTCAGAATAGTACCCGAAAAGAATTTAGCCATCCTATTTTAAATAATATTCCTGGATTAGACCTTCAACTTCATTCTATCACATACGATATTAAATATGCTTTCAAAGAATTCAATAATTTGAGTATTACCACAGGAATAAATGGAATGCAGCAAGAGAATAATGTCACTAGTGGCACTGATTTTATCATTCCTAACTATCACCAATTTGATATTGGGCCGTTTATTACAGCAAAGAAGTCTTATGGTAAATTGGATATTGCCGGAGGAATCAGGTACGATATTCGTATTTTTAATAACGATGAACTATACTCGAAATCAAATCCGCAAAATGGATTTGGTATGGCTGTATTTGGTAGTGATACGATTGGAGGGCAGAAGATATTTTCTCATTATGCAAAGACCTTTTCTGGCTTTTCTGGAAGTCTTGGGGCTACCTATAATTTTTCAGAACACTTTTCTGTCAAGGCAAATATCGGAAGGGGATATCGTGCACCTAATATTGCAGAGGTATCAGCAAATGGTGCTCATCCCGGCACGAATATCTATCAACTCGGCAATCCTGATTTTAAATCTGAATTCAGTTGGCAGGAAGATATTGGATTAATATTTTCAGAGAAAAAAGTTACTGCTACTCTTGATTTATTTAATAATGATATTGGCAATTATATCTATAATCAAAAACTAACAAATCCCGATGGAAGCGATTTGATATTGGTAAAGGGTAACCAAACCTTTCAGTTTCAGGCTGCTAGGGCGCATCTATACGGTGGTGAATGTAGTTTTAATTTGCATCCTATGAAATCAGTCCATTTTGAAAATAGTATTTCCGTTGTTTTTGGTGAGAACAAGGGTATAGCAGGGAAGTCAGTTGGAGATAGTGCGAAGTATCTACCACAGATTTCTCCTATTCATGGTGTTTCTGAACTTCGAATTGATTTTACAAATAAGAAATTCCATTTGGTTAAAGGATTTGTGAAAATACAAGCAGAGATAACTGCTGCCCAAAACAAGGTATATACAGCCTATAATACCGAAACAAAGACGCCCGGATATTCACTTTTCAATGCTGGAATCGGAGGGACATTTACAAATAAACAAAACAAACCCTTGTGCAGTGTCTATGTGATGGGAAATAATTTGCTTGACAAAGCCTATCAAGATCATCTAAGCAGATTGAAATATTTTTATTCGTATCCGAATCCTAAAACGGGAGTTGATGGCATTTATAACATGGGAAGAAATATTAGCTTGAAGGTGGATATTCCAATCTAAAAAAAGCATAATCGAAAAGATTACTAAAAGTTTCTGCAGATGGTTAAACACTATAAGGGTTTCGAGCCTTACAGGATTGTGAATAAACTAATTGTTTTTTTGCACCCTAATAAATTAATAGTAGCAAATCATTCGTATCACTTTACTTTGCAGGACAACTAAAAAAAACGTTATGGATATAAGTATCAACACACCTGCACTTCTATTTCCAGCTATCAGTTTAGTAATGCTAGCTTATACAAACCGCTTCTTGGCTTTAGGATCAAGAGTGAGAACACTTCACGATTTATATGAAAATAACGATAAAAAAGAGATTATTCATGGGCAGATTCGAAATATCAGGTATCGAATCAAACTCATTAAACATATGCAGACTCTAGGCGTGTTAGCGTTCCTATGTTGCATCCTTTCAATGTTTTTGATCTATCTTGGGCTAACACTTTTCGCGAATTGGATATTTGCGTTTTGTATGCTTTGTTTTGCTACATCTCTTTGTTTTTCTCTCTTAGAAATTAACTTAAGTATGAAGGCTATTGAACTTGAGCTCAGTGATATGGAAGGTCTAGAAGACCCTTCTGTATTTGAGTATTTCAAGAATAAATTTGACCTATAATGTTACATTGAAAAATTGATTTAGGAGTAGGGGGGAGGATTTGATTAAAATGCTTCTCCCAATTGAAAATAAAATCCTCTATTGTTTCCTTGGCCAATCCCATAATCTAATCTAAGGTTTAGTTTCTCACTTTTATTCAATGCAAATCGAATTCCTCCACCATAAGAGTATTTCAATTGGGTTAATTGAAAATCTTTAATTGAAGAACTAACGTCCCCCCCACTGCTAAATAACGCAATTCCCCATCTATTATTAAAAGGTATTCTGTATTCTCCCTGAAATACTAATTGATTTTTATCTCGATACCTACCGTCATAATATCCTCTCATGTTATTGTTCCCACCAAAAGAGGCTAGACTTCTTATCGGAACATTTCCTTGATTCCCAAAGAAATAAAGCTGCATTGCTAATACCTGACGTTTGTAGATGGTATTAAATTTTCTCAAATCCAACACTACATTTGTATAATCGAAGTCAGAACCTGACAACTTCCCAAAATGATTAAAATATAACTGCCCAAAAGTTCCGTCGCTAGGCCAAAAAGCTTCTTTTCTGTCATCATAAGTCAGACTGATACCTGTACCAGAAATGAAGTATGGATCCTTTCCTGTTACATTCAGCTTATTCATTATACCATTTCTAGCATATTCCACCTCTAATAGATTTTGCATTTCATACAATAGCCCAATATAAAAATGATGTCCCATATTTTTCATCAGATGTAGATACAGGTAATATTGTTTAAAAGTGTAAGCTTCTTTTGCAGAATCAGGAGCATCTCTCCCGATGCCCCAAAATTGATCAGGGAAATTACTGAAGGATATTTGGTCGTTGAGTACAAAACGCTCCTTTTTGAAGTATTGGGTTCCATTTAAGGCTGCAACAAATTGTTTCTTTAAAGAATATAATACTAGCCCTTGCATATTTGAAGTCCTAGAGATAGAATCTTTCTTTGACAAATGAAAGGTGGCAGAAGTAGCCACCCCAAAAGACCAATCAGTTTCGATCGACCTAGAAACAACAGGAAAGATTAAAAGTTGCTTATTAGAATTAGTATCCTTCGAAACATTTTGAGCAAAACAATTTTCATTAATGGTATAAAGGAGAAATAAAAAAACAGTCAATCTGAAATACATAGCAAATTTTAAGAGCGGCAAAAGTATTCCATACTAATTAAAAATAAATCATAAATGAGAAAGAAGTTTAAAAGAGTATTTTGAGTTTCAGGTTACTAGTTGCTTGTCTCTAGTTCTAATTCTAATTTCATGAGACCTCATTAATTATACCCTAAAGATTAAACCTTACACCCTATACCTGCATCCTGTATCCTGAATCAACAACCTTAAAGTTTACTATATTTCAACAAGGCTTCCAAATAGTAATAATCAGCATATACTAAAGGCTTATCTATTTCCTGATTATGAGGCAAGCTACCTGTTGCATGCTTTAAAATGAAATTATTATTGGTTCCTACTTCTGCAGTGTATTTGGGAGAAGCCAATGATTTAACAATTTCAATGGCCGCCTTCTTATAACCTTCTCCTTTCTTCACGTCTGAAAGCTTACTCAAATCAAATAAGGCAGAAGCAACTACAGCAGCTGCAGCAACATCCCTTGGGATTTCCTTATACTTTGTTGCGTCATAATTAAATTGTGGTTGAAAGCCAGGTTGGTTTGCATTGAAATCCCAATAAGGAATCTTGTCTTTCGGTAATCTTGTATTATTTAGATAAAAGTCAGCAAGATGTTGTGCTGTTTCTAAAAATTGCTTATCTCCTGTTTCCTTATATACTGAGGTAAATCCATATATACTCCATGCCTGTCCTCTTGCCCAAGTCGAATTATTGGCATACCCTTGACAAGTTTCCTGATGCAATACTTTGCCTGTTTTCGCATCATAATCCACTACATGAAAGGTACTATAGTCTGGACGGATATGATTTTTCATAGTCGTCAAGGCATGTGTAACTGCTATATGTTTGAAAGAAGTATCGCCTGTCATCTTTGAAGCAAAGAATAACAAATCCAAATTCATCATATTATCGATGATAACAGGATAATGCCACATCGTTTTTCCATCCCAAGATAAACGTTGATTCCAACTCTTGATACACCCTGTTGCAGGGTTAAATCGTTTACATAATGATTTGGCACCTTGAACTAAAACGTCCTTATACTTTTCATTATGGGTAAGGCGATAGCCATTACCATAACTGCAATACAACATAAACCCAATATCATGATGCCCTGTGAAATACTGAAGTGAATCGAGAACTTCCGTATATCGTAATGCTTCCGCTTTTAAGGTTTCATCCCTAGTCGCTTCATAAGTGTACCATAAACTTCCAGCAAAGAAACCACTTGTCCAATCATAGATATCTGGAGAGAATGCCAAAGTCCCATCAGGTCTCGTTGTCCTAGGAGGCTTTGCAGGGTCTTTAGTTACCAATAACATGTCCTTACACTGTTGTTGAGCCTTAATAAAGGCAGTTTTAGTCAATTGAGCATTTGATTTCAAACTTAAAAACATCAAAAGCAAACAGGCGGCACCCTTACTAGAAGTTTGAATCACATTCATTACAATCTCCTTTCTTTTGGAAGCAACAGCCAGAGGTGCTTTAGCACTAGTGGTAATAACAATACTATTTGACTTTGTTACTTTTTTATTACCCCCAAACCATAGACTTTTAAAATAATGTAGAAATTTAACCATAGTAATCTTTTATTTTTTTAATTTATTGTACAGTGATATTGATTGATTTCAATGCCTCTGTTTTACCGTTTGCATTTGCATTTACAGCATTAAAGACAACCCTATAATTGCCAGGTTTTGAATAGATATGATAAAAACTTTTAAGAATAGGGTCTGACAACTTTTTTACGGGAACCGCCGCATCTGGAATTACTTTCCTTAAATTGATAGGCTGTGAAATTATCCAAGCTTCATTCGAGGACGAGTCTTTGGTACCTCCCCCAATAGTTAATAATGATGAGGATTGTTTCCAATTTACCGCCGGATTTAATAAACTTACGCCTAACCATATATTATTTGGAATATCCAATATTGTAGAGCTATCAATTAAGCTTAAATAATTTATTAAACTAAGGTTATTTATATTCCAACTTCTTTGGGCATTTACGCCATCCTTTTGATCTGCAAATTGGAACGCAATATATATTGGAGTGTTGTAACTAAGGAAATCGCCCAAATTTATATTTCCAGAAGGTGTAAGATTTGTAGTACTATCTAGTTTAGCCCTCCTGGTAATATCTATCCAAGTAGCATTTCTAAGCTCGGAAGTATCATAATTCTTACCTTTAAAATCTGTAGAAACCATTAAGTGAAGGGTATTCTTATGATTCCCATACTTCTCTTGGCTAGTAAAACATAAGATAGGCATACCAGTACCTGTATCCCTATTCCTATGGTTATAGTCATTTCCAATTTCGCCAGACCAAAAAACGATGTAATCAGGATTACCACTCATCCTAAAGTTTACTGTATCGTTAACTTTAAAAATTGTCGAATCTGTTTTGACATCAAACGAAACTGCACCTACTTCTTTTTTTGTACAGGATATAAAGATGGATACCAAGGCAAAAATTATAAAAGCATTTCTCATTTTAAATTGATAATTATTATTTGAAAATTGGTAAACGATAATTCAAATTCATCTTTCGTACTTCATATTTCTTATATAAAAAAATAATATGAATTATCAATTAATTCTACCAGCCAGCATTTTGTTTCCCAATTCCCGGATTGAGAGACAATTCATTTATTGGAATAGGGAACAACACATTTTTGGGTTGAATATTATTTGCAGCAACAGCTGCCATTGCAGATGCTCCTGCAGGCATATTATTCGCCATATCTTGCATGGTACTTAAATATTTCCCCCAACGAATCAAGTCATTTCTACGTAATGCCTCAAAACACAATTCCTTGTAGCGTTCATTTCGTATTGAATCCTGAAATGACTGATATGATAATCCTCCCTTTAAGTCATACTTTACATTTGTAGTAGCCAATGGTAATTTATAAGCTCTCCTTCTAACCTGATTCACCGCTAAATAAGCAGAATCCGTAGGATGCCCATTCACTTCATTTGCGGCCTCCGCATACATAAGCAAAACATCTGCATAACGAAGTAAAGGATAATTGATTGAAGTGCCGTTTTTCTGTTTGTTATTTCCATTCTCAAATTCTCTTCTCCATTTTCCATTATTTCGGGTATAAATAGAAGTAGCAGTCCAGCGAACTTGTGTAACAACTCCACCTCCACCTAAAACAGTATCAAGATGGTAAGGAGCAATGCTCCAATCTCTTCTAAACGAATCACCTACTGCAAAGGAATTATATAGTTTTGACTGTGCATCTATATACCCATAAGAATATCCCATAGAAAGGTCTGTACATTTTATCCCACTTATGTTTCCTACCCTGCCAGATTGAGGATAAGGATTACCATTTCCAGTTCCATAAAATTCCACTTCCCACATACTTTCCTTATAATTCACATCATATACATCCTGACAATGATTGATAAAGACCTGACTATAACTTGGATTTAAGGTATGAATTCCTGAATTAATTACTTTACTAGACCAGTAAAGTGAATTTGCAAACCAAATAGCTCGGTCGTCTATCTTAGAAAAACCTGCTGTAAACAGCCCTGCACGATACAAACACACTCTTGCCAGAATGCCTTCAACTGTTGTGTTAGTTATCCTTCCTGCATAATTATAAAAAGTTGCAGGTTGAACCAATGAATCTGCGGCTATCATATCTCCTATTATTTGATTATAGACAGTAGTGTCCTTTTTTCGAGAAATCGAAATGCTGTCAGGAGAATTTGTAGAATGTAGCTTCAGTGGAACATCTCCCCAATTGGAAACCAATAAAAAATAATAGTATGCCCTTAAAAATAAGGCTTGACCTTTTATGGTGGCCCGACTTGCAGAATCCATGACAGGCTTATCAATATTCTCAAGTACAAGATTCGCACGGTTAATTCCAGTATACAAATCAGACCAAGTATTTGCAATACTAGATTCCGAAGAAGTGAAATTCAATATTTGCGGTCCACTAATAGTAGTCGAAACTGTATAATATGATTCATCTGTAGCTACACTAAAGGCATCCCACATGGCGTCTCCATAAACATTTGAGGTCGCTAGGATGTCATATACTCCTGTCAAGGCATTATTCAATTGAGTAGCGGTTGTAAAATAATTACTTACAGCAGTCACATTTTGAGGTTGAGTGTCTAAAAATTTGTTACAGCTTAACAATTGCAAAAGCAATGCAAGGATTAAAAGATTGCTATAAAATCTTCCTTTTTTTTTATTTAAGTTAATATTCTTCATCATCTTATTTACCATTTAGTGTTTCTAATAATCAATTAAAAAGTAATATTGGCACCTATAATTGTAGTTCTTGCTCGTGGATAGGACGAATAATCAGCACCCGGAGTAAGTGTCGATTGATAACTTGACACTTCTGGATCCATACCAGAATATTTTGTCCAAGTATATAAATTCTGTCCAGACATATATAACCTCATGCTTTTTATGCCTACCTTCCTTAATTTATCTGTAGGAAGATTATAACCGATTTGTATTGTTTTTAATCGAAGATAGGATCCATCTTCAATTATCCTAGTTGAATAGAAACCCTTAGGACCTCCCCCTTTTGACCTATATATGTTTGTATTAGTATTATTGGGCGACCATCTGTTTTTATAACTTGCAAACTGATTCAAATTAAGAATACCAGTTTGGTTACCATCAAACATCAATTTATTGAGATTAACAACATCATTACCGTAAGTCCATTGAAAGAAAAAATTAATATCAAAACTTTTATACTTGAAAGTATTTGTCAATCCCCCTGAATTTTTCGGATAGGGATTGCCTATCACAGTAATGTCATTACCGTCCACAACACCATCACCATTGATGTCCCTGTATTTTATGTCTCCTGGTTGAATGGAACTCCTAGTGTTTCCATAAAATGGCACATTGTCTTTTAACAAATATTTTGGTCCTACCTTATCGAAATCGGAATACTGATACACTCCATCCCATTTATACCCAATTATTTGTGCAATAGGTTCTCCAATCCTTGCCATATATAGTGGGGAGGTATAGCCAGTTGCATCCAAATTTATAAGTGAAAGTAGGGTCTGCTGATTTTGGGTTAAGGCAATTACTTTGCTTTGATTGAAGGATATGTTAAAAGAGGTCAGCCAACTAAAGTTGCTTGTTCTGATATTAACTGTGTTAATACTAAACTCAAAGCCACTATTTCTAACCTGTCCTATATTCTTAAAAGCACTAGAGTATCCCATTGTACCTGGTAATAGCGCATTTAATAATAAATTCTTCGTATCCTTATTATAATAATCAGTTGTAATTTCTATTCTTTGGTTCAAAAAGGATGCATCTAATCCCAAATCTGCCTGTTCTGTAGTTTCCCATTTTAGATTTGGGTTACCTAAAGAATTGGGAATTGCACCTCGATTAGGATAATTATTAAATTGATAAGTGGCAGAAATAGGAGTTGAAATTGTATATTGATAGGCAAAATCTCCAACCCTGTTATTTCCAGTCACTCCATAACTTGTGCGTAATTTGGCATCTGAAAGCCAAGTAATATTTTTAGCAAATTTTTCAGAAGTCAACTTCCACGCAAAAGCAGCTGATGGAAAATAACTCCATCTATTATTGGCTGCAAACTTAGAAGAACCGTCAGCTCGGAAAGAAATTGTAAATAAATATCTGTTCAAATAAGTATAGTTGACCCTACTTAAAAAAGATGCAAGCGCATTACTCGAATTACTAGAAGCGACTGATTGAGGAATGCCCTCTCCTAAATCACTTATCCCTAATTGATCATTTGGAACCTGAATAGCAGAATATCCATAACTATCTGACTTAGCCACTTGAAATGTAGCACCTCCTAAAATATTGATTTGGTTATCTTTATTTATTTGCTTGATATATGTTAATGTATTCTCATTAACCCAAGTATTCGTATTTGCATAGTTGACCGACCCATTTGGGCCATTCGCTCCTACAGGACTCGCTGGATTTCCTTGAACTGTATTAAGACTGTAAAAGGCATCAGTTCTTAATTGTGTCCTACTAATTCCTCCTGTCATTCTCAGTCTCAATCCTGGTAAAAGCGAATAATCTAGATACATATTGGCAACAATGGCATTTGTTGTTTTCCTATTTAAGATGTTATTAAAATTTATGATTGGATTTCCCCTGTAGTCATTGTTAAGATTGGCATAATAACTTGTATCAAACAGACTACTTATCAGCTTATCATTAGTGCTATCTGCGGAAATGGGTCGAAATCCCCATACACTGTACATTAATCCCCTTGTGACCCCATTATAGGCAGTTGTAGTTGTGGTGGAACCTCCATTTTGAACTAGATTACTATAATTTACATTGACTCCAACCTTAATTTTTTCATTAACGGTTTGATCCAAAACTACCCTTCCTTGATATCTTTTGTAATCGGAGTTTGTGATTGTTCCTTGTTGATTTAAAACAGAACCTGAAATAGCATATTTTGTATTAACAGTACCTCCTGTTAATGATAAATTACAATCCGTCATTGGTGCAGTCCTGAATAATAATCCTTGCCAATCAACCCCTTTTGCATTTCTATAAGATTCGAGATTTCTACCATGGGTATAGAATGTGTTTCTTGTCCTATTGGAATCCAACTCAAACTGGTATTTGATAAAATTATAAGGATCCATCAAATCCATCTTCCTTGTGTCTTGTTGAACACCATAATAGGTGTCAAAAGTAAGAGTAGGAGCACCTAATTTGCCTTTTTTCGTAGTAATAATTATTACTCCATTTGCACCCCTAGCCCCATAAATAGCAGTAGCAGAAGCATCTTTCAATACCTCCATTGATTCAATTTCTGCAGGATTGAGGATATTATTGTTAGGGTTTTCCATTGGAAAGCCATCAATAATGTATAATGGAGAGTTATCTTGAGTCAAAGAGTTATTTCCCCTGATAGAAATACTGACACTTGCCCCTGGTTGACCATCCATTGAAGATACTTGTACCCCCGCTACACGACCTGCTAAAGCCTCATCAAAGGATTTTACAGGCGCCTTTTCCATGTCTGATATATTTACTTTTGAAACAGATCCCGTTAAGTCTTTTTTCTTTACAGTGCCATAACCAATTACGACTACTTCATTCAAATTGCCTGAAACTTCAAACATTGATACATTCAATACACTTGAAGCCTCCACCTTTTTTTCAATGGTAGCATAGCCAACATGCTTAAACCGTAGAACTGTATTGTTATCAGGGACTTTTATAGTATATACCCCTTTTCTATCACTAATACCAGTTGCCTTACTATTTTTATCAGTAACTGTTACTCCTTCTACGGGATTGCCAACACTGTCCTTTATTGTTCCCGTAATAGCAGTAAAGGACACTTCTTTTTTTTCTATCGAAGGTGGGGTTACTTCGCTAAGATTCGGTTTCTTTATCTGTTCTATAAATAACAATATCTTGTTATCGCTAAGCGATTTGTTACTGATGCCATAAGTAGTTAAAAGTTCTGAAAAGAAGTTCTTCAGTGTTTTATTAGTCAAATGAAAGCTGACTTTTTTATTGTCATCAATAGTGTTAGGACTGTAAACAAAGTGTACACCTGTTTGCTTTTGAACCAATTCCAAAACCTTTCTAAGCTCGGTGTCATTTACTGAAACGTTTACTTTCCTATCAAGAACATTCTGAG
>Ga0194037_1002414_pt1 | contig 12463 bp, 8 predicted proteins | sample JunL306m_MetaG_FD_148653 | JGI IMG/M metagenome (GOLD analysis project Ga0194037, IMG submission 148653) | Anoxic zone freshwater microbial communities from boreal shield lake in IISD Experimental Lakes Area, Ontario, Canada - Jun2016-L304-6m | ecosystem: Environmental > Aquatic > Freshwater >...
CCGTACTTACCCCCGGCCAGTCGCTGCTCGTCACCGCTGGTCAACCGATGCCGGCCCCCTTCCAGCTCACACCGGGCGAGATCAAAGAATTGAAGCGCGATACCAGCACCTCAGGTGCCGAGATCAAACTGCCGGAAGCCGCTCCGAGCGCTACTATCATCCGCAATGTGGGAGGAACCGCAGCCCCCATCCGGCCTATTCCGGTGGTCCCGAGCTTTGACCGCCAGCAGCCGCAGCCAAAGCCGCAGCCGACCAAGGTGGATATCGGGGTTAAGTTCTAGGGATGAGAACATATTCGTAGGAGCGCCTTGCAGGCGCGAATGCTGCGATAGCCTATTGCAACAATCGCGGCAACATGCCGCTCCTACAGTGAACACAGGGCGCATATTCCCTGATTGAAATATCAACATTTTTGGCTATTGCAGCAAGAGCGCAAGCATTGCGCCCCTACGAAAAACATATAAAAGCCCCCCGAATAATGAACTTCGAGGGGCTTTTGTTTGTCTGGGGCAGGGTAGGGGGGACTGCTTGTCTATACAGGCTGCGTGGTTTCAGCTTCAGGCTGCCTGTCTTTACGGTGATCGCGGGCGATCAGCATGTAGATCGAGGGTACTACGAAGAGTGTAAAGAGCGTGCCGACAAACATGCCGCCTACCAGCACCAGACCGATCGAGTTACGGGCGGCGGCGCCGGCACCGGTGACCAGCGTCAGTGGGAAATGGCCGGCTATGGTTGCTGCAGTGGTCATCAAAATTGGCCTCAGACGGGTCATGGCCGACTCACGGATCGCTTCCAGTTTGGTGTGCCCCTGTAGCTGCAATTGGTTGGCGAATTCGACGATCAGAATACCGTTTTTGGCGACCAGTCCGACCAGAGTAACCAGCCCAACCTGCGAATAGATGTTCAGGGTGGTTGTCCAACCGCTCGTCCAGAAGGGGACATTGGGGTTGGGCATTTTTAGAAAGGTAAAGATAAGCGCGCCGAACATGGCCAGCGGAACCGATCCGGCCAGAATGACGAAGGGATCGCGAAAGCTGTTGAACTGTGCCGCCAGTACCAGGAAAATGAGAATCACGGCCAGTCCGAAGGCGGGCAGGAACTTGTTTCCCTCTGTGCGCAGCTGGCGCGATTCGCCGGTGTAGTTGAGTACATAGCCGGTCGGGAGGATCTTGCCCGCTTCCGTTTCCAGATAGCGTAAGGCCTCATCCAGCGGCCTGATGGCGACACCGCTGATTTTGACCGCATTCAGCTGCTGGAAGCGGTTCAGCGAGCGCGGGACAACCGATTCACGCAGGGTGGCGATTGTGCTGAAAGGGATCAGTTTTCCGGCTGGGCCGGTAACGTAGATGTCTTTCAACTGCTCCGGATTGAGTCGTCCGGAACGCTCGATCTGGGGGATGACCTTGTAGCTGCGCCCGGCGATATCGAAGCGGTTGACGAAGTTGCCCCCCACCATGCCGGCCAGGTCGCTACCGATCTGACTGAGGTTGAGTCCGAGGGCTGCGACCTTGTCACGATCGATGATGAACTCGGTCTGCGGCTGGTCGATCTTGACGTCAATCATCGGAGGGAAAGCGAACATACCACTGGTGGCGGCCTTGATCTGCAGCTTTTTAGCGAACTCCAGTATCTGACTGGTCTCGGCGGTTGATGCCAGGATGAACTCGACCGGAAACTGACCGCCGCCCGGTAGAGCCGGTGGAGTTACCGGAAAAATCTGGATTCCGGAGATGCCCTGCAGTTTATGCTGCACTTCGGGCATGATCTGGAAAATAGTCCGTTTACGCTGATCCCATGGCTTGACGACCATACCGCCGAAACCGGAGTTGGGCAGGGTGATCTGAAAGGTAAAATCGGTTTCCGGCACACTCATGAAAGCCTGGTTGACAGCTGCCGAAAAGTTCCGGTTCTGATCGAGTGTCGAGTTGGCGGCCGCATCCAGAATTCCGAAGATAACACCCTGATCCTCAGTCGGTGCCAGTTCCTTGGCAGACATGCTGAACATCGGAATAGTCAGCAGGCTGATAACGATCCAGACGGTGTAGACCGCCGGACGATAGGCCAGGGTGCCGTCCAGTAAACGACCGTAGAATGCTCGCAACCTTTTGAAGTCGCGTGCGATGCGCCCTGCCAGGCCATGCTCTTCGATGCCCGCTGTTAGAAGTCTGGAAGACATCAGCGGCGACAGCGTCAGGGCCACGACTCCCGAGATGGTGACCGCGCCGGCCAGCGTGAAGGCGAATTCACGAAACAGGGCACCGGTCAGCCCCCCCTGCAGGCCGATCGGCAGATACACCGCCGCCAGGGTAATGGTCATGGCGATGATCGGACCGACCAGCTCGCGGGCTCCCAGCAGGGCCGCATCCAGCGGTGACTTTCCCTCTCCGAGATGACGCTCGACGTTTTCCACGACGACGATGGCATCATCAACCACCAGACCGACGGAAAGCACGATTGCCAGCAGGGTCAGCAGATTGACGGTAAAACCGCCGGCTTGCATCAGGAAGACCGCGCCGATCAATGAAACCGGAATTGCTACGACCGGGATCAGAACCGAGCGGAACGAGCCGAGGAACAGGAAGATGATCACAACAACGATCAGCAGTGTTTCGGCCAAAGTCCTGATGACGTCCTTGATGGCGGTGTTGATATAGGCGGTGCCATCGTAGGCCACGCGCGACTTCATGCCGCTCGGCAGATCGCGCTGAATGGCTGCCATTTCGGTGGTAACCCGTTTGATGACATCCAGCGCATTAGCGTTGGGGAGCGGCCAGATACCCATGAAGACAGCGGTCTGCCCGGAAAAACGAACCTCGGTGTCGTAATCCTCGGCCCCCAGTACGATCTCGGCAATGTCACCCAGTCGTACGATGGTGCCGTTCAGGTCACGCACGGCCAGTTGCCGGAACTCTTCGACCGACGTCAGATTGGTGTTGGCGGTCAGGTTAACCTGGATATAGGAACCTTTGCTGCGCCCGAGTGCTGATAGAAAATTGTTGGCTGCCAGGGCCTTTCGCACCTGATCGGGACTGACATTAAGCGCCCCCATGCGATCCGGTTTGAGCCAGATCCGCATGGCAAAGGTACGCGCGCCCAGAACATCGGCCCGCTGCACCCCTTCGATGGCTGACAGTCGCGGCTGTACGATGCGCACCAGGTATTCAGTGATCTCATTCTGCTTGAGCATGTCGGAGGTAAAACTCAGGTAGGCCGAGGCAAACTGGCTGTCGGCCGACTCGATATTGATGACCGGCACTTCAGCTTCGGGCGGCAGGTCACGTCGCACCTGGTCGACCTTGGAGCTGATTTCGGACAGCGCCTTGGTGGCGTCGAAATTAAGTTTGAGGCGCACTTTGATGGTTGATATACCCAGGCTGCTCTGGGATTCCATGTAGTCAATGCCGTCGGCAGCAGCTATTGCGCGCTCCAGTGGTGTCGTAACGAAACCGCGCACCAGATCGGCATTGGCGCCAACATAGGCTGTTGTGACGGTTACGGCGGCGTTTTCACTGCGTGGATACTGACGGACGTTGAGGCTGCGAATGGCTTGCAGTCCGGCGATTATAATGATCAGGTTGACCACGATGGCCAACACGGGGCGGCGTATGAACAGATCGGTGATTTTCATGGCGGGTCAGTTGTTCTCCGGCTTGGGGGTCTGCTTGAAGTCCGGGGAAAGCTTATTGTCAATTACAGCCGCCTGTCCGTTACGCAACTTGAATACGCCGGTGCTGACAATCGTGTCGCCGGCTTTAAGACCGGTGGCTACGGCAACATAATCGCCCCGTTTCTCACCGAGGCGGATGAACTGCTGGCGCAGCTGTTTGACCACTTTGCCATCTTTTGCATTTTCAATAACAAAGACGGAATCACTGTAGGGGGCATACAGCACCGCCGTGGCCGGGATAATCAGAACCTTGTTCCTGGTCGGGAGTCCCACCGAGACGTTGACGAACATGCCGGGATGCAGTTTTTCGTTGTGGTTGGCGACTGTGGCCTGCAGCTTGAGATTGCGGGTTTCGGCATCTACCTGCGGGTTAATGGCGGTGATACGTCCTTCCAGCGTACTACCCGGTAGCGCGTCACTACTGATCCGTACCGGCAGGCCACTGTGTAGCTGGCTAATCTGCTGCTGCGGCAGGCTGAAATCGACGTAAATCGGATCAAGCGCCTGCAGGGAAACGATTTGATCGCCTTCGCGCAGATGTTGGCCCAGGTTGACCAGGCGGATGCCGAGACGCCCGCTGAAAGGGGCCCGGATACTTTTCTTGGCTATGGTGGCCTTGATATTATCCACCTGGGCCTGCGCCTGGGCGCTGTTTGAAATTGTGCTGTCATGGTCGGCCTGCGAGATAATTCCTTCCGAGAACATCTGGTCGGCCCGTTTCTGATTGGCACGGGCCAGTGTCACCTGGGAAAGCAGGCCGGGGAGCTGGGCCTGTTCGGAGCTGATGTCCTGTTGTAGCAGCAGATCCCCCTTTTTGACCGCCGTTCCCGCAATGAAGTTGATCGCAACCACCTTACCGGGCAGCTCTGCGGCCATGGAAACCCCTTGCACGGCGGTCAGAGAGCCGACGGCGGTAAGTGCGGTATCCCACGTTGCGGACGTTACGATGGCTGAGGTTACCGTCTCGGGCGGCGGCACGAAGGTTTTACCCTGCTTGATCATTGAACCTATCTGCAACGCCTTGACGCCTGCCAGTATCGCAACCAGGATGACTAAGCCGGCCAAGGCTAGCAGTATACGTTTCTTCATAGTTTGATGCTCCAATTGATAGTATTGAATTAATCCTATAAAAAGTATTTGAAACACGGAGAGACGGAGAACACGGAGTAAATATCAAGTGTTATAGCTAAAAGATGTAGTTTTATGGTTAACAAAAAATTATTTTAATTTTAACCTTTAAGACTTTAATATCTCCGTGTTCTCTGAATCTCCGTATTATTGTACTGCCATTCCAGGTTAATCGGCGTCGTTTACCTGACGGCGGACGCCCATCAGGTAGGCGATCACAAAATCTTCCAGGTTGCCGTCCAGCACGGAATCAGGGTTGCCTGATTCGACGCCGGTGCGCAGATCTTTGACCATCTTGTAAGGATGCAGCACATACGAACGGATCTGGCTTCCCCAGCCGATTTCCTTCTTTTCGGCGGCAATCTCGGAGGCCTTGTCCTTGCGCTCTTCGACCTCGCGTTCGTACAGCTTGGCCCGAAGAACCTTCATGGCGGTGGCGCGGTTGGATATCTGGCTTCGTTCGGCTTGACAGGCAACGATGATGCCGCTGGGGATATGCGTGATTCGTACAGCAGAATCGGTAGTGTTGACATGCTGGCCACCGGCACCACCGGAGCGGAAGGTATCAACCTTCAGATCGCTGTCGCTGATGCGGATGTCAATGTCATCCTCTTCAATCTCCGGGAAAGCGTACATAGAGGCGAATGAGGTGTGGCGGCGGGCGGCGCTGTCAAACGGTGAAATGCGTACCAGGCGATGGATGCCGGCTTCGGCTTTCAGGTAGCCGTAGGCATATTCGCCAGTCACGTTGAAGGTAGCAGATTTGAGGCCGGCCTCGTCGCCATCCTGATATTCCGTGATGGTTGTCTTCCAGCCTTTCTTCTCGCAGTAGCGCAGATACATGCGCAGGATCATCTCGGCCCAGTCCTGGGATTCTGTTCCGCCTGCTCCCGGATTGATGGTGATAAAGCAGGAGTTGCGGTCATGCGGACCGGAGAGCATGCGTTGGAATTCGGCTGCTTCCACCGACTGTATCAGGCGGGCAGTCATGCCGGCCACTTCAACCAGCGTATCCTGATCCTGCGCCTCTTCGCCCAACTCGATCATGACACGTACATCTTCGACCTGGCGCTGCAGATCATCCCAGGCCTGGACGACTTTTTCCAGTTGCGTGCGCTTCTTGATCAGCTCCTGGGACTTGCCGGCATCATCCCAGAAACCGGGAACAGCCATGATTGATTCGATCTCCATGATCGACTCACGCTTGTCATCTATGTCAAAGAGACCCCCGAAGCTTGGCGATCCGCTCTTCACAATCCTGCATTTTGGCTACTTCTTCACGGTACATGAGTTTCTCCTTTACGTTCATAGGTTCGAGGCGATTACGGAATCGCGCCTGCAAGGCGCTCCTACGGAATATTTTTTCGTTTAAACCACGCCATCAGAACAATGCCGGCGGTCATCACAACGCAGAGCCAGGCCGGAGTGTCACCGATGGTAAGGTAGAGAGATTGTCCGCTGCCCGGCTGGATTTCTCCCGTGCGATATCCTTCGACAAAAAGCCCGGTCATGGTGCGAATATACCCGTTCTGGTCTACGATGGCAGTAACTCCGGTATTGGCGGCGCGGATCAGTGGTGTCCGGGTTTCAACCGCCCGGAATGTGGCAATGGCCAGATGTTGATAGGGAGCCGATGAACGGCCGAACCAGGCGTCGTTGGTGATTGCCACCAGCACGCGTGCTCCGCCCCGGACGTACTGCCGGGCCAGCTCCGGGAAGATAACCTCATAGCAGACCTGTACTCCCAGTTTGGTCCCCCCGGCATCCAAAACTACGGCTTGTTCACCGGGTGAAAAATCGCCGATGCCGACTACCAGTTTATTGATAAAGGTCAGAAGGTTTCCAAGCGGAATGTATTCTCCCAGTGGGACCAGATGCAGTTTGTCAGCCCGTCCGATCGTTTCACCCTGCGGTGAGATCATGAAGGCGCTGTTCAGGTAGATGCTCCGGCCATTGCGCAGTTCGTGTGCCGGACTCCCGAACAGCAGGTAGGCATTTAAATCCCGGGCTAACCCTCTGATGCGTTCAGCCTGCAGCGGTTCATCCTGAAAGAAGAACGGTACGGCGCTTTCCGGCCAGACAATCAGATCGATCCGCTCCCTGGCAGCCTCACGGGTCAAACGGTCGTACGTATCGACAGTCCGCTGGCGGAATTCAGGACTCCACTTGACGTCCTGTGGGATATTGCCCTGGATCAGCGCCACCCGCAACGGCTTGGTTTGAGTCGGCGCGGGGACGTTCAGGCGGCTAAAACCGTAGTAGAGGGTCGCGATTATCATCAACAACAGCAACGCGGAGCTTTTGACCGGATAGGGGACACGGGCGCCAGACAGTGCCCGCAGAGCGCGGTACAGTACGATATTCGCCAGAACGATCAACAGGGTGATGCCGTAGACCCCCACCAGATCAGCGATCTGGATCAGTGGCAGCGTGCGGAACTGTGAATGCCCCAGCATGGCCCAGGCAAAACCGGAAAATAGGAACGAGCGGATAAAATCAAAGGCAACCCAGGCGACCGGTAGTGTGAAGGCGGTCTTGATGCCGCTTAGTTCACCGAGTCGGCCGACGCAGGTCGAAAAACCGTAGAACATGGCCAGCCAGAGCACTAGCAGCAGGTAGATCGCGATGCTGACAGACCAGGGCAGTTTGCCGTAACGGGTAAAGACGATATTAAGCCAATAAAGGACGATGCTGTATGCCGAGATGCCACAGGTAAAGCCAACGCGAAAGGCGATCTGCGGGGTACTTTCTTCCAGAGCGATCAGCAGCGGAATCAGAGCTACCCAGGCCAGAAAAGAAAGGTTGGGATTCGGGAAGGAGAGGGCGATCAGAATGCCGCTGGCCATTGCCAGCAGGCCGCGTCGATCAAACAGCTGTATGATGGATGGGTACGACTTCTGAATTGTCAATGGATGCCCTGCTCTTCTGAAGATATACGTTTGAGAAGGGTTATTCCGACCTTTTTTACCCGCCTGACGTCAGCATCCAGGATTCTCAAGTGCAGTCCGGCACCCTCTATGGTGTCACCGATGGCCGGAATTTTTCCGGTCAGATGAAACACCAGGCCGCCAACGGAATCGAATTTATCGCGCTCGATCTGAATCTCGAAATGTTCTTCCAGTTCTTCAACCGGCAGACGACCATCAGCGGTAACCGAACCATCAGCATTGACGGTCAGCAATGACTCTTCTCGGTCATATTCATCCTGAATATCACCCACGATCTGTTCCAGCAGATCCTCAATCGTAATCAGACCGGATGTACCGCCGTATTCATCAATGACAATCGCCAGGTGAACGCGCTTGCGCTTGAATTCTTGCAGCAGTTGTTCCAGGTTTTTTGATTCGGGGATAAAATAGGGGGGGCGCATGATTGAACGAACCGAGAGGCTTTCTTCGGCTGTTCCCCACTGCTTCAGCAGATCCTTGGCGTACAAGAGACCGATAATGTTGTCGATGGAATCTTCATAGACCGGGATGCGAGAGTGACCGCAGGCGATGATGGTATCCAGCAGTTCACGAACGGTAGCATCTACCGTGACACAGGCCATTTCGGTACGGGTCACCATGACTTCCCGTACAATAGTAGTTCCAAGGGAAAAAATTGAGCGGAGCATTTCGCTCTCTTCTTCGTTGACGAGTCCCTCTTCTTCAGACGCCTCAATAAAGTCGTTTATCTCCTGCTCTGTCGTTCGTTTGCGTCCGGATACAAAGCGACTGATACGCTCCAGAAAACCGGACTTTCTACTACTGCCTTCTTCCACGTACTGTTCCTCCTGATCGCTGTGGGCGCTCTGTTTTTTTGAATCGTCCTGGTTTTTCGGACTGGTCAGGTTTGTCAGACCGGTCTGAAAAAGTAGTTGAAGCCGGTTGGCCAGCCAACTGCCGCACCTCCGTCTCTGAAAGAAAGCGAAATTTTCCTGCTCGAAGAGTTCCAAGTTCCAGGGTTCCATAACGAATTCGCTTCAGACGCACGACCGAAAGGCTGACCGCTTCACACATGCGACGCACCTGGCGATTACGTCCCTCATGGATTGCAACCGAAATCCAGTCGTTCTGTTCGCCGCTCTTGACCAGATTGACCACCGCCGGTGCGGTCATGCCGTCTTCCAGTTCTACACCTTCTGCCATGCGCTTCAGTTGTTGATCAATGACCTTGCCGCGGACGCGCACATGATACTCTTTTTCGATTTCATGACTGGGATGCATCAGGCGGTTGGCCCACTCGCCGTCGTTGGTCAGTAACAGCAGACCCTCGGTGTTATAATCCAGTCGTCCCACCGGATAGACACGCTCCGGCACCTCTTTAAGCAGGTCCGTAACCAGCGGACGATTCTGACTGTCCTTGAGGGCGGTGATATAGCCGGTCGGTTTGTTCAGCAGGATGTAGAGACGCTCCCGGCTTATTTTCAGGGCTTTGCCGTCTATCGTGATGGTATCTTTGGATGGATCAGCTTTACTGCCCAGTTCGGTAACAACAACACCGTTGACGGCCACCTGACCATTAACGATCAGCGCTTCTGAGGCTCTGCGGGAGGTGACGCCGGCGGCGGAGATTATTTTTTGCAGTCGTTCAAGCATGATGCCTCTTTGTTCAGGATACGTCGCATGGACGAAATTGGGTACACAATGGCGTATGATGGCCGTTATGTCAATACTGGAGCAAACAGTCTTTGCCATCGGCCAGATAGATCTTCCCGGGGATGCCCCGGTTGGTCCGAAATACCCCTTATATTTCTCTCAATTTACCTCAAATAGCATTGACAGATATTTATCCTGGGTGGTAACGTCCGAACTCGCACCAAAAGGATTCCCATCCCTCTTACAGTCCCGTTTCTCAAGATATTTTTCTTCCTCAGCCGGATAGGTACTAATCACTTCTATGTTCAAAATGTTGCCATCCATATCTATCTCCCGCTGCATGCAGATGCTTTCTCAAGTTGCCTGCCTGATAGCATATCTACTGTCTGTTACCCCTGCCGTTGCTGCTCCTCAAGATCCATCCCGCATTACGTCCGTTACGGTAGGTGGTGATCGCGATTATCCACCCTATGAGTTTCTTGACAAGGACGGTCAGCCGTCCGGTTACAACGTCGAGTTGACCCGCGCCATAGCCAATGTCATGGGGATGAAGGTCACATTTCACCTGGGCGGCTGGTCGGAGATGCGCGAAGCGCTCCAATCCGGAAAAATAGATGTGCTTCAGGGCATGTCCTATTCGGAAGAACGGGCGGCAGAAGTGGATTTTTCTCTGCCGCATGCGGTCGTTAACCATGCTGTATTTGCCCGCCGTGATTCACCGAATATTAATTCCATGGCTGAATTGGCCGGGAAGAGTGTGGCGGTACACCGTAGCGGGATCATGCACGATTATTTGGTTAAAATTGGATTTGACGGCCGCCTGATCCTGACCGACACCCCGGCCGATGCCATGCGCCAGTTGGCCGCCGGCACAACGGATTATGCGGTCGTGGCTATTGTACCGGGCATGTATCTCATCCGTGAACTGAAGCTGACCAACCTGATCCCTGTTGTGCGCAACGTCGCCACTCATCGCTATTGCTATGCCGTAGACAAGGGCAATACGGAACTGATCTCACGTTTTAACGAAGGATTGGCCATCCTCAAGAAGACCGGCCAGTACGGAGAGATCTACAACAAATGGCTGGGAGTACTGGAACCACAACACGTCGACCTGCGTACCATTGCAAAATACGCGGCGGTAGTGGTGGTCCCGCTGTTCCTGCTGCTGAGCGGATTTGCACTCTGGTCACGGACGCTGCACGGCCAGGTGGCCCTGCGCACCGCCGACCTGACCCGGGAGATCGCCGAACGTAAAAATGCCGAAGAGGAGTTACGCCTCAACCAGCAGCAGCTGGTCCAGGCTGACAAGCTGGCTGCCCTGGGGGTACTGGTGTCCGGGGTTGCCCATGAGATCAATAATCCGACCGGACTGATTCTGCTCGACGTTCCGATCCTGAAGCGGGCTCATGCCGACACGGCGCGTATTCTTCAGCAGCATTTCGAGGCAGAGGGGGACTTCTCCATCGGTGGGCTGCCCTATAGCGAGATGCGTGAGGAGATCCCGAGGATTCTGGGTGAGATGCAGGAAGGAGCCCAGCGCATCAAGCGCATTGTCAATGACCTCAAAGATTTTGCCCGGCGTGATGATCTGGCCGGCAAGAGCGATCTTGACCTGAACTCTGTAGTACGAACGGCATTGCGCCTGGTGGATCCAACCATTCGCGAGGCAACCAACCATCTGCGGGTTGAGTATGCCGAGGGTCTGCCCCCCGTCAGGGGCAATGACCAGCGCATCGAACAGGTGGTGGTGAATCTGATCCTGAATGCCTGCCAGGCATTGCCGGATAAAGAACGGGGGATTTCAATCACCAGTCGCTTTAATCAGAGTACGTCGAGCGTACTGCTGATCGTGCGGGATGAGGGTGTCGGTATAGCCGCCGAGCATATCTCCCGGCTGACGGATCCCTTTTTCACCACCAAGCGCGAGAGCGGCGGTACCGGACTCGGACTGTCGGTCTCCGACGGTATCGTAAGGGACCATGGCGGCCAACTTAACTTTGATTCAAGCCCCGGTGCCGGCACAACTGTCACCCTGTCGCTGCCCGCGGCCCATAAGGAGCAGACAACGTGAACCAGCAAACATACCCCGCGTTCGGGATTCTCTTGGTCGATGACGAACCGGCCTGGCTGAAATCCCTGTCACTGACCCTGAGGAGCTGTGCCGGACTGTCCAATATCAGCACCTGCCAGGACAGCCGCCAGGTCATGGATCTGCTCGATCAGGGGGGTATCGGCCTCGTCCTGCTTGATTTAACTATGCCATTTCTCTCCGGAGAAGAGCTCCTCAAGCAGATCGGGGAGCTGCATCCGGAGGTTACCGCCATTGTCGTCAGCGGTCTCAATCAGCTGGAGACAGCGGTGCGCTGCATGAAGCTGGGCGCCTTCGACTATGTCATCAAAACAGATGAAGAGGAACGTATCGTGGGTGGCGTTTTGCGCGCCGTTCGGGTGTTGGAGATGCAGCGCGACTATCATGAGATGTCTACCCGCCTGGCTTCAGGTGAACTGCAGCATCCCGAGGCCTTCTCGGCCATCGTCACCGCTGACCGGGGTATGTTGACGGCCTTTTCCTATCTGGAAGCGGTGGCCAAAAGCCCCCAACCTCTTTTGGTCACCGGCGAGAGCGGGACCGGAAAAGAGCTGATTGCCCAGGCGGTCCACCGGCTGAGCGGTTGTCGTGGCAAGTTGGTAACGGTCAACGTGGCCGGTTTGGACGACACGGTCTTTGCCGATACGCTTTTCGGTCATATCCGGGGAGCCTTTACCGGTGCCGAGCAGGTTCGGCGCGGAATGGTGGAGGAAGCGGCCGACGGTACACTTTTCCTCGATGAGATCGGGGACCTCAGCATCGCCTCACAGGTCAAGCTGCTGAGACTGCTTCAGGAGGGGGAATTCTTTCCGATGGGAAGCGACCAGCCCAAGCGACTCAAGGCCCGGGTTGTTGTTGCCACTCACCAGAACCTGCCGGAAAAAGAGCGTTCCGGATCGTTCCGGCGCGATCTCTATTACCGGCTGCGCACCCATCAGGTGCACCTGCCCGCCCTACGGGAGCGAAAGCGTGATATCCCCCTGCTGCTGGAATATT
>Ga0194037_1002415_pt1 | contig 12462 bp, 3 predicted proteins | sample JunL306m_MetaG_FD_148653 | JGI IMG/M metagenome (GOLD analysis project Ga0194037, IMG submission 148653) | Anoxic zone freshwater microbial communities from boreal shield lake in IISD Experimental Lakes Area, Ontario, Canada - Jun2016-L304-6m | ecosystem: Environmental > Aquatic > Freshwater >...
ATTTTGTTGAAGCAGACAAACAACACGTCCTTGCCCTCATCGGCGAAGCGCCGCGCACGGATCATCGCCAGCTTGGTCTTGCCCGATCCGGCCACCCCCTCGACCGCCGCGCGGTCCCTGTTGCCAAGGAACTCAAGCAACTGCGACTGTTGCTCGGTCAGCCGGAAAATCTGCCGCTCCTGGTCTTCCACCTCCCGCCACAAGGCCGGCACCAAGCGGAATGTCGAGGTCAGCGCGCTCAGGATGCCGTCAAGTGCGGCCTTGCCGATGCCATCGGCGGACGGCTTGAAGGGATACGATTGAAACAAGGACTCGATCTTCTTGCCGATCTTGTCCAAATCCGACGCCCCTATCAAATTATCCCGCACCACCCCCGGTGGCAGAGTCCCGTGAAATTCGCAATCGGGAAACACCACCGCCCGCGTCCGCACAAACGGCAGATCAGCCCCCGGAAACGAGCGGTCCTTCACCAGTTTCTCCAGCGTGAACATGTTGCGCGACGCCTGCTCGAACGGATCTTTTACCGCATGCGTCGCGCCACGCCGGTCCCAACGCCGGCTTGCGGGGTCATACAACATCTGACCGCCTTTAACCTCCAGCACCATGATCCCGTAGCGCGGGTCCACGATCACAAAATCCGCCTCGCCCTCGCGGATCACCTCGCCCTGCCACGGCTTGTCCAGATCGCGCTCCTTGCGCATCCACGGGTAGCTGTGAAACACCCGCACATCTTTCGGCAGTTGCGCGCACAACACCTCCGCCACCTTGCGCTCAGGGGCGTTTTCTATGGCGGACGGTTCGTAGTTTGGAATGAGCTTGGCCATTAGAGATGCGGTAGTTGGACTATATTGCAAAAACCTCAGGCAGTGTTGCTTCAGTATATCCAATGATGTTGATCTGGGTCCCTGCTAGGTTGAAAACCTGTACTTGTCCGTTCGGTCCATTTCGAAGTGTGCAGCACCATCTGCCATAATAAAAGCAACCATTCCTCTTAACGATGCAAGAACTGCCATTCTGCGGCCTGACTCCCTGCGCCCGGTTCATCGAAATTACCTGACCGCAGGGCTTTTGAAAACCAAAGGCTCCCGTTGGCAACTGCGCGTTAGGCTCATTGAGCCTATCCAAAGTCCAGGATTGATTGACTGTCTGCGGCGGATTCGCATGGTTTTGGAAAACTCTCTGCAACAGATCCAGTGTCTCGAACGGCTTAAAAACCGTATCTGCGTCCTGATCGCGGGTTTCAGATGTCAGAATACGCCGAATAGCTTCCCGCTCCTTAGACTGTTCACTGGCATCGCCATCGACTGTCAACAACTTGATTGCCTCGTTAAACCAGATTTCCCCATATTGCATAGACAATTCCTCAACATGTCCGGAGCCTCCGGTTGAAGAATCGTAAATGACGATTGCCAGACCTTGTTGATTCGCGAAGCCGCGTATAGGATCGAGAACTCTTAGTTCCCGATAATCCAGTTGCAGCAATGAAGCCCCAGCAAGTCGTAGGGCTTGCCCGAGTGTTACGGCGATGTCCCGGTCATTTAGGAATGCTGAGAAGTCCAGCATCAAAAGGTTGGTAATATGCTTCGATGCAATATACTGATGTCGTAGTACCGCCAAAGGCTGTGGGCAAATCCCGATTCTCCCGAATCTATCCGGATTAAGAATAAGTGATTGATGATTGTTGAATCTAATTGTGAACTTATCAGGATTAGCAGGTGGTGGCGCAACGGACATTTCTTCACTCGTGGCATAACCGCAGTTCAAACAAAGCGCATAGCCGACAGAGTTCTCACCCTCGTTGTAAACATATATCTCCCCGCCTTCGCGATAGTGACAGGGTATGCCAACGACCTCGTAAGAGGCAGGTATATTCATCTGGTTGAACTCCTGCGTCTTCACACGCACTTTGCCAACTCGCTCCGCATCTCCGGACACCACAGGTGGATCCCAGGCGGCCGTCGAGAAACCGTGCTGAGGAAAAACAACCTGCTTACTGGGAGTCCCATCCGGCAATGTTGGAGCAAAAATCGGGTAAGATTCGAATTTGACCCCGTCAATTACAAAGCAGCCACGAACCAGCATCGCTGCCCCCTGGGCGTTTTGACCCGTCCAGTGCTTCACCAATCCATGAGAGGTGAGTTTCTTGCCACTGGCTATGACCTCGCAGTCCGGTGCGTATTCCCGCATGGCCATGGTAGCGTCCCGTTCCAGCTTGTATTGATCTTCCCCTCGGACCTTCCATGTATTGCCGTCCGGGGTATTCTTCTCTGCTACGTTCTTCACAATCAAGCGACTTACTCCAATCGGGAAGCCGTAGCGAGGGATGAACATTCCGTCCCCAAGTGCTTCGATGACATTGACATTAGAAAGAGCGCGAGCCTGGTGTAACACGGCATAGCAAGCGCGAGTGCCTGGACCATCGAGAGTAGCGCCGTTCCAGTATATTGCTAGATTATCAAAGGTTTCACACCAGTCACTGACCAAGCTGTCAAACGCATCTAAAGCCTCCTGAATCAAGGATGGCCAAACGGTGTCTAGATCGAATTCAGTGTTGACCAAGAGTGTCCTGACTTCCTGATCCGGCGGTAATTGCTTGATTGCCTGCAAGTGGTGTCCGAATAAACTAACAAGGCTGTCATGCGGAAATCCTACAACCACATTCCAATCCGGCCTTGGCTGTTGACCATCCCACTGTGGCAATTCGTGCCTTCCTGTGAACTCGGCCATTTGTAGATAAGCTCCCATGGCTCCGACGGCATTGCCATCAAGGTGCCCATTCATAAACCGCCCCAACAGGAACATATGAAGGTGTCGAAGCACCAATTTCTTGCGGTGTAGAAACACGGTGGGATCTGGAAGTGGGCGTTCAAGGTATTCCCCGAACCTAAGAAATGCTTGTCGTTCGTAAGGCGATGTCCTTGCGAAGCCGCCGACCAGTGATGACCCATCCGCACGCCGACCCGCCCGACCAGCGCGTTGGATGTAATTTGCCTTTCCAGGGGGTAGGTTTCCCATCAAGACTCCCGACAATCCTCCGATGTCGATGCCCAGCTCCAAGGTAGTTGTTGAGCTGAGCACATTGAGAATCCCTTTCTTGAAGCAATCTTGGATTCTCTGATTCTCATCGATCTTCAGTTGAGCGCTGTGTTCCTGAGCCCACAGACCAATCTTAAACACTTCGGATTCGCGCCACTCCCGCCGCCGCCGTCCAATTCGCGGATCTTGGTCGAGCGTGGTTAGGTCTTGTATCTCCTTCAAATCCACACGTGTGACAGCTGGCACCTGCCCTCCGACTTGGCGCGGCCAGACCTGCCCCGTCAGTTCACAGCGGAAAAGATGTAGAGGCTCCCGGAGGCGAAGTTCGTCAAACTTAATGCGCAGCGCCTGAGGTAGTTGAGGGTTCACTCCAGCATCTGATCGAACCAGCCAAGGGAAATTCGCCTGATCAAGTGCGAGTGTAAGCAACTGCTCAAAAGCGACGCGTAGGACGTCAACTCCATCGGCAAATTGAGGGTTCGCAACACCCAATGCGCTCATGATGCCCATGAGGAATCTCCCAAGTCGTGACCGGTCTTGCTGTGGGCAGAATCTCTGCCAGCGATCCTGGCCGTCAAAAGAGTACCATTTCCCCCAATGATTCTCCTTATCCATGTCTGGAAATCCACTTTGAATACAGCCTCTGTTGCGGAGTTCGTCACAAATCAGAGCGAGGAAATCCGGCCAACATGCCATCCATAATGGACTATTTGGCAATCCTCCGATGGCATTTGGAGCCGTCACATTTGAGAGGCCCGGGTAAACCACTTCGCACAACCCCGTTGTCTCAGTGTTTAATTGCGGCCAACTTGGACGCCGACAGAATTCGTTGGCGGCGAGGCGAGCAATCGAACTTACGACTTCGGCGTGGTTTCGGCTCCATTCTATCTGACCCCATTGATCAGGTGTCAGTGGGCAATCACCTGCGGCTTGAAGCTGGCTCAGCAGAATTTCACTCTCAAGGCGATTGGTAAACTGCTGGATTGAAAGACCATCGCATAGTTTTGTGTGCTTTTCGCGAATCTCCGCGATTACTGGTGCCATGGTAGGGTCATCCGAAAAGGCTCCTTCGAGAGTTAATAGCTGATTCGCGTAGAGCTGTTTGTTTGCCGTTACTGCACCATGCATCTGCCTTGCAATGGCAGCTCTGAATATCTGCTTCTCATGCTGATTTTGGAGTTTCGGCCCCAGCCTTGCGGCCTCGTTCCGACTGTCGCTGAACGCGAGCAAGCGTCTGCCACGCGCCGGCAGGAAATGATTCTGACCTGGAATGGGAGGCATCTCCGCTAGCATCGATTCACCCACTATCGAAAGAGTCACTCGCGAAAACGAACAGAAATATCGAGCCTTGGCTGCGAGTATAACATCTGCATCAGGACAGGTTTGGACTATTATCACACCCAGACCGCCGTCCATTGGCTGAGTCGTAATTTGGCCATTATCCCGGTCAATCCAACGATTTGGCTCCTCACCATTATCTGGAATTTTATAGAAGCAAACATTTCCTTCGCCCAATTGATCTCCATCACCATCGTCGTCCTTCACTCCGGATTCCAGTCGGAGCAGTTGATGTAGGGGGATCTCACTAAGTCCTCCGTCCCCATTCTCGACTCCAGCGATGAACCAGCGCCCGGATTCGGAACAGCGGCAGAGCGTCAAACACAAGCCTTGCTGACCTTGCTGGCGGGCCGCAACCTGACTTTGAGAAAAAAGATACCCTACCCCTGGAATCCGCGTTTCATCGGTCCCCCCCCGAGTATCCAAGCACAGTCCGACTCCATCAGGTGCCCTGAACAGCGAGTGTATCCGATTGGGTATCAGAGGCATGTCATTGGGGGACTCCCGAGCCATGGCACCAAGCTCAAGCATGCGCCTCACCGATTCCTCCGCTAATGCCTTATCTTCGCCCGGAAACATTTCCTCGGCAAGATCTGCCAATTTAATCCGGGCCGGGGTGCCAGCATTGAACAGCCGGTGATACATCTTCTGAAATGTCTCCGATTGGGGAACAAGGCACCATAATACCCGCGCCATGTGTTCGCCTAAAGAAGCGTCTCCAAACGCATCGTCGGTGCATTGACTACCAAAGACAATGCTGCAATAGTTATGCCATTCATTGCGCTTATTGGTATTAACAAACTCAGGAGCATCCCCACCTTCCAGCGTGGTCTCATCGGGCACAGTAGTATTGGCCAAAGTAATCGGATCAATCCTATGGTCAGCAGTAGCCCCGCTGAAGGCAATTTCCTCGGCGTAGGCTCCTTGAATGAGTTTAACTTGATCAATCGGCTTGCTGAAGATCTTGGCTGCAAAGTCCTTGAGTTTGTCCTCTCCATTCTGGTTGCCAATGGTGGCAGATGTCGCAAATTGGAGCACGTCGGCTGAAGAAACGTCGCATTTCAGATAGACCCGTCTGAGCAGCATGGCTATGTCCGCAGCAAGATTCCCTCGATATAGATGGGCCTCGTCAAGAATCACCGTTCGCAGATTGCTTCCGAAGAACACCTTGTCTTGTGGCCGAGCCAGCATGTATTCCAACATCGAGTAGTTGGTTATCAGGATCTCTGGGACACGATACCCTGCCTCTGGACCTGGAGAGTCCATCCCATATTGATTGAGCTGAATAATGCCACGTGCTTCCTGCCGCGTTGTAAAGCGGCTGCCGTCAATAAACTTGAAGCGTGGGCTGCAGAATATCTCTGGAGTGGCACCTGTAAAACTGAACATACGGACCCGATTTTGGCCTTTTAGCCAGCCATGAAGACGATCTACCTGATCCTTGACCAGGGCATTCAACGGGTAGAGCATGATACAGGACACGCCTTCCCCATCGTCTGCGTGCCGCGAATACAAGTCGTTTAACATGGGTAGAAGGAATGCTTCGGTCTTACCTGCTCCAGTGCCAGCGGTGATAACAATAGCCGGCTTTGTGGGTGCTGCGTATCCTTCACTGGATATATCGAGACTCGCTGACTGATGTTCACGCGGCGTCCAATCGGCTCCAAATCCTTCAGGTCTATTAATCTGGGCGCATAGATTATTAGAAAATCCTCCCATAGCAACACGCTGACTCAATGTCTCGCCACCTTGGCTTGCCGGAAATGTCCCTTCCACCCACAGATCGCTTGTTAGTCCTCCATCCTCACCTGGTCCACTCCAAATTGATCGGCACGCATCTTGTATACGCTTATCTTTGACATAATGTTCTTCGAGGCAATATTCCACCAAACGCTGTTTGATAGAATCGACGGCTTTAATGGCATTAATATTGGACATAATAAAATTATAGTTCAGCTTCTGGTTGCAATAACTTGAACGCAATCAGTTTGCAATATGATTGTCTCCGTAATCCATTCCTTACTTCGTCAGGTTTGAATTGTTCATCGCGATTGAAATCTGGTAGGTTATGCGGATTGGCAACCAACTGGATTCCCCAGTTAATTCTCTGTCTCAATGCGCCTATATCCATTGGCTCTATACCTATGCATTGTTGGACCTCGAAGACTTCTGCATAATTCCATCTAAATTCAGGATTCTGTGCCATAACGGCACGAGCGAAATCGGCTGCTGCTGGTGGCCATGCGAAGGCAATATCTCTTACCTGCTCCAATAGAAGTTTCGGGTCGCGCTGATTGACATTATACAATTTATTGAAGTACAAATCATTATTGAGTCGCTTAGCGTCCTGTGCGATTTCAGAAACGACCCAATGCCAGCACAATTCCTCTTGATTATTCTGATATTGATTATCGTCAATGAAAATGCTGCTTTCTAGCATCCAGGCATTCATTACAGGTACTGCATTGTGCAAAAAAAATCTGGCGATTTGCTTTCTGTGTGGCTGAGCGAGTAGCGGCGCTTGGAACCATCTAAGCATTCGAGCCAAGTCGGTGGCCTCATCGGGCGTCAAATTTGCTGCCGACAATGCTTGAGAGAAGGAATCCACCTTGCCTTCCTTCACCCAGTAGCCTAATAACGATGCGCCAAAGGTGACAGCAACGCCAAGAATTAACCCTAGATCCTCTGCGATTTTGACTGTCCACTCTGGATTGGCTTCTCCCTCCTGTGTGATGTTGTCAGCACCTTCTATGACCGTCCACTTAAAGCGATTCCTCGGATCATCACCTATTCTTGAGAAAACGACGATGCGATGATGCCTTCCATCATGGCCAGGCGGATGAATCGGAGGTATTCCTCGGTTCAGACAGACCGCAAACGATGTTCCCTCGTTATTTGTTGAGATACGGGCGACTCTACTAATGATTCCCCGTTCAACGACACCAGGGATCTGTTCTCTCCCGGATCCATCCAGAAATCTAAGTCCTCGTGCAAAGAAAGGCACCTGGTTCAATCGGGTCACAATATTGTTGATCGAAATAATCGGACTTTCAAATTGAAATAGTTGAAGAGGCGGGAGCGGAGGTCTGGTTTCGGGTTTCAGATACTGAAACTTTGTTTTCCGCAACTGTTCGGCTGTCTCGATCTTGCGAGGATCCATTATCAGTCCATCGGACTCTGTATGGCAAATAAGAATACCCGAGTTATATGCCCGTATGCTTGGGTATTTTCTTTTCTCTACCCTACCACTTCTAGCGCCGCTATTAACTTTGCACACAATCACAGGCTTGGATTGGAACCAATCACATTTAATATGGATGGCGTTGGCGTTTCTAGCAGAATCAGGATCCAGTTTATCTATGCCGATTTGGATCCAAGAGATCGGGTGATTTGCAGGTTTCCACTCCAAATGCCCACGAATTTCGCCATTGGCGTTTGGGCCGGAATCCACTAGAAGAGAGATTTCAAAGGTCTTATCGTCAAGATTGAGACTGCGGTCTGGGACGACAAGATTATCACTGTCCCACCATGTTTCATTATCTTGTGTCACTTGCACCGGGCCTTGCCAATTTGGTGCAATGTGACAAATGTCTGACATTCCGTCATCAATTGGAATCCGTGCTATCGGTTCTGGAGTAATGGTTGAGCCCGATGGAACAATTAGGGTTATTCCTTCTCCCATAACGACTTGCTTTCTCCAAGCGTTGCGATGTAACAATCCGTCATTTCCAAAGCGCGAGATGAGCGAATCGCACTGCCACAAATGGATAGTTTGAGGCGTGAGTGTATTCGTCGGGATGGCTGCCGAGATAACAGAGACTTCAATATCCGCGCTGGTTTGTGTATCCAGATCATAACGGAATTCCAAATTATTATCAATGCCTCCGGTCACTCTGTTCCAGGAGTTGTTTATATAGGCGAGACGTGCTTTCCATTTTCCATTCAGCATCAAATCCACTTCATTTATTTCGTGTGGCACTCTATTTCTAAGTCGCTGTTGATCAAGACGGATGAGGAAGAATGGCACAGCGTTGTTCCAACGTAACTTTGGAGCATTTTGAATTATGGAGACAACATCGGTGATCGGCACGTTTTCGGCGACATTTAGGAGATCATCAATCCATTCATTTGCAATCCAAGGGCTATCGTAGAGTGAATTTTCGGTATCTCGCCGTTCCATTTCGTTTTGCTTGAAACTTCGCAGTGCGTCCCATGTATTTTTGAATGAGAGGGCATGATATATTGACGTATCTGGGTATAGATCCCTTGTGATTGCGGGTGATGTTTGACCAGGAGTTTCGGGAAAGTTTCCTCGGAGTAGGGCTGACCATTGAGCCTTAGAGAGGCCGATTTGAAGGAGTAGTGTTTTTTCCCAACGATTGTTAACATTAATATCAATGGCGCTTCGTAACCTCAATCTGCTAACAGCAGAGCGAATTAGTCGATTGTGATTTTCATTTGGACCGTTCAACTCGTTGAGTTGGAATTGTTGGACAAACAACCTACTGCGCGTGCATTCGGACCAATTGAGACCTAGAAGTGTTTGAGTGTATTCGTTTGCGTTCGTGCGTTCTCTTAAAGCTATGGACTCACATATCATCAGACAGGCTCCAACAATTTGAAAAACGGTGAAATTGCCCCAATCCGCCATATCCACGTTTAGTCGTTCTTGGCCGATTAATTCGTCACATATACCATCAAAATATTGGGGTAGATTAGTGAACGCATTGGACTCCTCCTCACTCAGGTTCAATTCTGCGAGTGACCAAGGGGTGTAAGGTCTCTCGGCAGACATTTCGGTAAGGACTTTGCAGAGGAGTTCACTATATTGTTGTAGATTCATGGAAATGTTTTTAATTGGGACGAGATCCCTATTTCGATGGAATATATATGCGCTATGCTTGGAATGCGATATCTGACAAAAAAGACTTTTTTTTGCGTTTGCTAGCTCCCAGTGTTTCTGATATGAATTATTGTGTGTTTTTAAATTACCGATAATTAAATGGGGATCTTCTCCGTGTGCGCCACTAATGTCTATATACCCTTTGAATTTGACCAACTGGTCAGAGACGTCTTGACTGACATATAATTCAGGTATCGACAGAACCTTTCCTTTTAACGAACTTAACAAATATGCTTTTCCTGCGGACAAATCTCTAATTTCATTAAGAATCAGCCACCCAGCATAATTATTTATAGCGGTGGCGGCGTCTTCACTAATGTCTTCGATATCTAATGACAGCCAGCAGCTGCGAAGTGTAGCGAGGGCATCGCCATATTGACAATCCATCGTCTGGGCTGTGTTGGAAAGACTGATGTCGTCCAGGATTAGTCCTCCGCGATAAGGTGCAAGCTCTCGGATTTGAGATGGTGTCAGTTCTATTCCTGAGAGGTAGAGCGATTGGGCTTGCGAATTACTTAAAGCATGAAGGTGGGACTCTGTGGGTCCTGGCGATAATATGGTTCTTTCTATTACTAGCTGAGGGCCACAATATGCGGCCAAAGCCCTCAGCACTTCGGGTGTCACCTTGGCAAAATCTACAGACAGCTCCAGGATTCCTTTGTATTCTGCAATTATATCTGCGATTTCGATCTTGCTCGTCTCTGATAAATAATTCCCATGTGTTTTGTAATTTAGTGACGACCCCATGTTGAGAATTACCATTGACGAATCAGCTAGAACGGTCGCTTGTTCTGTCGTCAAAGATGGAAGCATATCCGGCAGTTCAACAAAACCTGTAAAGTCCTTCATCGGTTTGATGTCTGCGACATCAGTCAATCCCTTGAGCGAAATGATGCGCCCCCTAAATCCGCGAAGTGCTTTGGCGGCAACTGGGGTGAGTGTTTTGAGCCCATCGAGCAATAGAATACGTCCTTTCCAGATTGACAATGCCGATGCCGCCAGTGATGACAACTCATTAAGGCCATTAAGATTAAGTATGCCTGGTTGCGAATAATAACTTCCATCATCCCCACATAGCGCCCTCGCCTGATCGTCGGACAGGCTTGAAAGACCACTAAGATCAAGGTCGCCGGAAAACTCAGAGAGTGTGGCGCAAATGTCGCTGAAGAGCGTTTGTATTCCAGAGAGATCTAAGTACATGCATGATCGTCCGTCATTTGCTTTAATACGATAAGTGGGGTATTCACTCGACCATTTGACATGCTTACTACAGTACAACGATGCTTCAACAAGAAGTTTTGCAGTTTCTTGCGATATGCCTTTAACGCCAGAAAACATCAAATTGTATAATCGTTCTTTTGCCTTTATTGGATTGGATTCCAATGAGGCGAACGAATTACGTAGCTCCATGATACCCGCTGAAGAAAGATGGGTGTATTGGGTAAGATTAACCGATTCAGGGTCAGCGACGAAGGCCAGGGCGTCCTTCTGTGTGAAGAGGCGTATTCCTAGGATTGCTTCGCTTTCGGTTGAGAGTTCTTGAAGTCCAAGTAGGCTAATGTTACCCACATGCTTAGCGAGGTGCGCCGCTTCATCTGGATCGATAGTGCGTAGTCCATCGAGCGATAGATCGCCCTTATGAAACGCGAGAGCTTCGGATTGGGGTTGCTCAAGGGCCGTGACTCCATCTAAAGTGAGATCTCCATTGTGGCTAGATAGGGCAAGCGCGACATTTGATGTAATTTGGCTTAACCCATCGAGATGGAGCGCATTTCGGTGGGTGGCTAATGCCAACGCTGTCTCCTCCGAAATCGTAACGATTCCGGAGAGATCCAGCGTCCCCGGAAAGCGGGCAAGTGATACTGCAAGCTCAACAGAAATATCTTTGATTCCCTTCAGGTATAGATGTGAAATATTCGAAAAATAGTCTGGAATTTCGATCTCAAGATTGGATAGCCTCTCGAAAGAGATACTAGAATTCCGATTTTTGAAATGAATCGCGACAGATTGTGACAGTTCGGTGAGACCATCCAAATTCAAATGGGATCCATGCCGGGCAAGGTGTTGAGACTGTACCTCGGTAAGATGATGAATTCCGGGCAGCCACAATGGATATGCCAAGCACGATAGCTCTGCAATTAATTCATCTTCTGGAGTTTCAAGTCCGCCAAGATGAAGCGCCCCTTGGTGAGCAGCTAATCTTCGCGCTGTCTCGCGAGTGACATCTTTGAGTCCATCTAGTAGGAGTATACCTCTATGTTTTGCTAGCGAGTTTGCAACCTCTGCGCTCATTCGCAACAGACCGGACAGATCAAGGTCGCCCCGATGGCCGGATAGCTCTGTAGCACACTCGGAGGATAGTTGCACGAGGGCGCTGAGATTGAGATGTCCTGTATGATATCGCGCAAGGAAAGCTGCTGCTTCTGGTGTGATTTCGACGATAGGTGGTGAGAACGCGCGATTTCCTAAAAGAAACCATTTCGCATAGGCGATGTCGATAATGCTTGGTGACTCTTGTGCTGCTCCAGAATTCATTGTTTTGATCAGTGGGTTAGCTTTGTAGGGTTTGTTTGGTGTCCACCCCGCGCATTTTCGCCCAAGCCATGATCCGGGTCTCCAAGGGGCCGAGTTGGGGTGCGGTGCGGTGCATTTGATTTCTTTCTAATCTTTCGTAAGCAGATTTCGAGCAAATAGAATGCAAAAGAACAGAGGGAGGGGGGTGAGATTTTGAATGCTGGATTTTGGATTTTGGATTGGAAGTGGGCAAAGTGCTGAGCTGAGGACTGGCAATTGCATTAAAATTCAACATTCAGCATTCAGCATTTAGCACGCGGCGAGCCAGTGGGAAGCCGGGGCCTGGAGGAATTCGGTGATGGGGATGCCCTGGCCGCCGACGAGGAGTTTGGCGGTTGGGTGGTGGGATTTGTCGAAGGCGGCGATGCCGGGCAGGGATTGCTTGCGGCCGCCACTCTTGACCTCGATGGCGACGAGGGCGTCGCCGCGCTGGAGGAGGTATTGGGCGAGGGTCACGGGATTGTCGGCAGTCTAGCGGTCCGGGCGCAGACGGGAAGGAGGAAGTGCTGGGTAAATGCTGAAAGCAAAAAGTTGAAAGCTGAAAGTTGAAAGTTGAACGCGGGGTGAGTGCTAACGAACCATGAAAAAAATGACGAAGTCGAAACTGGCAT
>Ga0194037_1002417_pt1 | contig 12447 bp, 8 predicted proteins | sample JunL306m_MetaG_FD_148653 | JGI IMG/M metagenome (GOLD analysis project Ga0194037, IMG submission 148653) | Anoxic zone freshwater microbial communities from boreal shield lake in IISD Experimental Lakes Area, Ontario, Canada - Jun2016-L304-6m | ecosystem: Environmental > Aquatic > Freshwater >...
TCGGGAGAGCATCCAGATCATGGATATATGCGGCCTTCGGCGTAACTACCACGGCATCATTCCGCCAAAAGGCCAGACCGTCAATCGTTGACGGGTCGCCACCGGCATTGAGGCAGTCTAACAGTTCAACCAGTGTTACCTCCCCCTCGCCACGAACGATATAATCAACTGCCTCGTGAGCTCCTTGCAGGACTTCGTCATAGCAGAAGGCAGCATGCACATTCCCGAGCACGGTAATGACCGAGGGGTTGGTCTGCTTGGCCAGATCACACAACTCAAGTGCTTTGACAATTGAGGCGGTATAGGCCGTAGTCGCAATGACATCCGGCTTGAAAGCCTCAATGCGGGCCTTGATTTCCGGCCACTTGTGCCACAGGGACATGGCATCATAATAATCGACGTCATACCCCGCCGCACGAAGGGAACCTGCCATGTACACAAAACCGACATTCAGCCAGGTTCCGGCAGACTCTACAACACCGGAATGGTACGGGGGGGTAATCAGGGCAACTCGTTTAATTTTCATATATACGTCCTTCTAAAAAAATGTACTGGCGCAACGGGTACGCAACGCCAAAGTATCTCATTGAAGTCATTTATTGTTGCAAATTTCTCACCAAACATTTACGTCGCGTGTTCAATATCAATCTCATGATACTCTTCGTCGGCATTAATAGCCCAGAGATCATGTTTTTCCCCGGATAGATTCCGGACGGCCATCATACCGGTCAACATCGAGTGATCCATATTATTGTAACGGTGCATACCGTTACGGCCAATAACCTGGAGATTAACGAACCGGTCCAGGTATTCCCGGATCGTTGCCACGGCCTGCGGATACTCTTCATCATAAACGGGGTAAGCCTTTGGCATCCTCACCACAACTCCATCGTTCACCAATCCCTCCCGGGCTATTCCTATTGCAGTAAGTTCCCGTGCGGCCAATTGAACCAGCTCACTGTCGGTCATGGACCAGAGCCGGTCATTCTCGTTACAGAAATATTCCATACCAAGGCAGGTCAGTTTCGGATCGGGAACCATGTCAGAGCTCCAGTTTTTGAAGTTCTGGATTCGACCGACCGATACTTTCGGGTCGTGGACATATATCCAGTTATCAGGAAAAAGATCCGGTACATTGACTATCAGGGCAACGGTAAGAAAATCGCGATAGCGCAATCGATCTGCCGCGGCTAAAACGTTTTCCGGAGCCACGGGGTGTAATGATCGTACCAATGTCCGCAGCGGCATCGTAGAAATCAGGTGCGATAGTGGACAGAGGCGTTGTAGACCATCTTCTACAACAGTGACTCCGGTGATGGCGGTTCCATCATACCAAACCGTCTCGATGAGAGTGCCTGTGACGACGCGTCCCCCCTGGTTTTCCACCGTATCACGCAGGGCGTCCCACATCATTCCCGGCCCGAGACGTGGGTAGGAAAATTCGTCGATCAGAGTTTTGATCGTCCCGCCCCCCGTTGCATGTCGAACCGGGAAAAACATGGCAACCATGGCAGTGCGCAAGGAGAGCCCCTGGATGCGCTGGGCAGCCCACTCGGCGCTGATTGTCCGGCAAGGTATTCCCCACACTTTCTCGGTATAACTCTCGAAAAACATCCGGTAGAGCTTATCGCCGAAACGGTTGGTTACCCATGCGGCAAAACTGTCTTCCGGTTTTATCGGTGCCACTTTTCTCCATAAATAGCTGCAGAGCAGTGCTAGGCTTGCTGTAATTCCCAGCCCTTTCAGAGCATTGAGAGGTCGCAACGGATAATCGAAAAATCTTCCCCCGTAATAGATTCGTGAGAGACGCGGTCTGGTCAACAGGTCATTACCGAGAAGTTTCTGCCAGAGTTCACGCACCTGTACGTTTTTGGTAAAGAACCGGTGTCCTCCAATGTCGAAGCGAAACCCCCGGTACTCAACCGTACGGGCAAGCCCGCCAACCTGCCGGTCCTGTTCAAAAACCGTAACCTGCGCACCCAGCTGAGTCAGTTCATAGGCTGCAGTAAGCCCGGCGGGGCCGCCTCCGATGATCAGATGGAGATTATCTTTTTGAACATTCACTGAATCCACCATCCTTGTATTTATTGCAGCGACAGCGGCATCAGGGCTTTCCTGCAGCCAAGCTCGCTTCCCAGCCTGCACGCATTCTGGTAATCCAACACAGCACGCTCGATAGAACCTTTTTTCATATGCAGATCACCACGTTTCAGATAGGCGTTGACAAGGACAGGGTTACTCTTCAATGCATCGTCATAGTCCTTGATCGCCAGGTCAACAGCCCCTTTTTCAACATGGGCAAGTGCCCGATTCAGATAGGCCGCGCTGAGCCAGGGCCGGAGCGCAATCGCACGATCGTAGTCAGCAATAGCACGATCGAAATCCTTTTTTCTCAGAAATACTGAGCCGCGGTTGGTGTAAGCATCGGCAAATTCCGGCTTGACTGCGATTGCCGCATCATAATCAGCGAGCGCCTTATCGTACTCCGCCATAGCAACATGCGCCATACCACGGTTGAGATAGGCATCAACGGAACGGGTATCGTAGGAAAGGAGTGTCGTGAAGTCAGCAATTGCCCGGTCGAACTCCCTTCTGTCACCAAAAGCCACCCCGCGATTGAGGTAAGCGGACAGTATTCTGCGCGGTTCATTTTCGATAACATAATTCCAGAGGTCGATGCTGCTCCTCCAGACGGTAATCTGCTTGAGTGTCAGTATAGACAGAGATAGACACAGGATGATACCAACGGCTGCAATGCTGTTTTTTCCCGCTCCATTTTTTACCGTACTCCATGCCCACGCAACCAACAGACCAACCAGCAGGAACGGGCCGAGACTGGGAAGATACGTGAACCGGTCCGCCATTGAATAGGCTCCTACCTGGACAATACCGAGCACCGGCAGCAGGGTAACAAGATAATACAACCATACCGGTAGTAAAGCCCGCCATCGTGATGTTACACGGGCAATCGCAATGCTGATCACGAAGAAAAAGAGCAGTGGAATTGCGTAGACCGGATCAAGAAGTCTGACCTCCTGGGGGTAGGGATAAACGGGCATCAGATCCAGGGGAATCAGCATTTTTTCAAGATATGCCGCAATGGCGTGAAAGGCCACCAGCAGACGGGAGTCCAGAGTGGTGCTTGCCATCAGCGGCAGTGCTCCGATCGAGTGCTGGGCGCTGATACTCACGACGGAAATAATCAGACTCGCCAGAACAAAAGGGAGCTTCTCCAGAAGCATTCCATTCCAATCTTTGGAAGACTTGATCCTGCCAAACGGATAAAAGTCAAGAATCAGAAGAACAAGCGGCAGGCTTACCGCCATCGTTTTACTCGCCAAGGCGCAGACAAACATTCCGAGCGACAGAAGGTACTTCCGCTTCCGCCAGAATGGCTGTACATGTTGCTGAGACACTGATTCAGCAGAGTGACGGACAAAATCGGCATAGGTAGTTATGCTCAGCAGGAAAAACAGGGCGCAGAGCAGGTCCTTTCTCTCACTCACCCAAGCAACCGACTCCACATGCAGCGGGTGCAGTCCGAAGAGCAGTCCGGTAACACCGGCTGCAATGAAAACACCCCACCCCTCAGGGAACGGTTTGAGCCAGGAAGCCGTTTCTGTAGCGCTGGGATGTTTGAGAAGTTTTACGATCAGGCGCACCACCAGCCAGGTATTAAGCGCATGCAGCATGATTGCGGTCAAATGATACCCCATCGGGTTCAGACCCCAGAGAGCATAATCCACGGCGTATGATATCCAGGTGAGAGGATGCCAGAATCCGGCCGAAAGATCGCTGAAAGCCCATCTGAAGAATGCCGGTTTCAATGATTGAATATGCCGGTTGCCGTACACATACACGTCATCGTCCAGATTGACGAAGCCGTTAAAAATGGCCATGCCGTAGACAAGCAGCGTCAATAAGGCTACTCCGTATGCAAGCCGGCGGGAAACGCAGCGTGGATCCATACAGGCAGCAGTGCTCTCAGGTTGATTCACCTGAAATCCTCGTGGCTGATGTTTTTGCTGTCTGGTTTTTTTCATCTCAAAGGGTGCCGTGATTGGTCAAGTTGCGGTCTGATGGTCTCAAAAACCTGCTCCAGCGAAATCGCCTGCAGACAGACATTATCACTGCAGGGGCTCTTGCGGTGGTTCATGGCAGACACACAGGGGGAGCAGGCCAATCCTGCGTAGAGCGGGGTCATCCGCCCCAGCGGACCGTATATGGCCGGCGTTTCCGGTCCGAAAAATACGAATACCGGCATTTCCGTAACAGAAGCGAAGTGCGCCGGACCGGAATCGTTGGTCAGCATAAACAAACTGACCGTGTAGAGTGCCACCAGTTCCGTTATGGACGTCTCACCGGCAAAATTCACACAGCGCTCACTCCCTACTGCCGTGATGATCGGCTCCTTTGCCGCTCGTTCTTCCGGGCTTCCGGTCAGGAGAACAACAGTGTCCGGATAATTCATCAGGATCATCCGGGCCAGTTTGACGTAGTTATCCTGCGGCCAACGTCTGAGAGGCATAAGATCGGAGGAATTCGTGTTAAACAGGATTATCCTCTGGCGTTCCGCAGAGAAACCGGGACAGGCGGCCTCAATCTTCCGGAACATCGCCTGCCGGGCTTCGTCACTCACCCCTACGGTTCGGAGCATAATCTCTTCATCCATAACGGCACACTTGGAATAGGGCGTCTCACTCTTGTCCGCCAGCAATGCATTCACCATAGCGATAAAGTTCTTTGCAATATGCAGGTGCGGATTATAAGCAACTTTATGGGTCAGGAAGTTGCCGCGATACAGCCCTTCATTGAAAAACCCATGAAACCCGACGGTTCGACCGGCACCGGAAAATCCAGTGAGGAGCGCTGTAAAACGGGAGAACAGCTCCATATCGATAACCGTATCGATTCCTTTTGACCTGCTCCAGAAAAAGAAACGAAGCGCTCCCCAGGCAACGCCGGGAACCCCGGAGTCACCCATCAGGAAAATATTATCCTGCGGGATCGTATTGAGAAATTCGAGACTGGCCCTGTTTTTTTCGAAGATGGCGAAATGAAGGTTGGCATTCAGGGTTTTCTTCAGTTTCAGCATGGCCGGATCGGCAAGGATCACACTCCCCATTTCGGAAAGCTCAATCAGCAGGATGTTTGTCGGCCGCTCGGGGATGCGTCCGGAGGCAAAAATCCCGCCCAGCTTTTTCAATACCGTGCCGAAAAAACAGAGCGGTACTCCCAGCCAATAATCCAGTTTTCGAACCAGTTCAATTTTCATAGCGAACCTGCTTTTTTAGTTATCACTACCCTGCCATATCCCCTTGAGAAGATACCATCCTTCAGAGAGATGTTCACTCAGTTCATACAAGGTTCTGATGCTGACGACACGCTGCCACAAATACCCAGGGCGGAGATAGAAATCGATCATCGCCCGGTTCCTGATACGCTTCACCTGTTCTTTTGACAAATGCCGGGTGGGCATGGCAACACGTGCCCCTGCCTGATCCATCGACACCAGATCCGATGAAATCAGACATTCCCGAATCGCCTTTTGCCGAAGGGGGGTGCCCATCCTCGGCACGGCAATATTAAATGACGCAAAATCGCAACCGAGCTCCCGGGCAAATTTCATGGTATCATGTGCGGATTCCTCTGTTTCTTCGGGTAGACCAAGAATAAAGGTGGCCACCGTGCGGATTTTTCGCGCCTTGCAGAGGCGGAACGCCTCCCTGATCTGCTCCTTGGTATACCCTTTCCGGTAGGTTTCCAGCAAGGCCGGACTGGCAGTTTCCACCCCGAGCATCAGAGTGTGGCAGCCGGCACGCTGCATAGCGGCAATCAACTCATCGGTCAGGAGGTCAACTCGTGAAAAACAGGCCCAGCCGAAATCGAAACCCTCCTCCTGCATGCGGGTGCATAATTCAAGGGTGCGTGTCCTGCTGACGCCAAAACTTTGATCAATAAAAAAAATCTCCCGCTTGCCGAGCTGTTTGAGCATGGTCAACTCAGCCATCACATTATCCACGGATCGGCACTGGTAGCCGATTTTGCTCATGTTGCAAAAAGTGCAGGAATAGGGACAACCGTAGTCCGTCAGAACGGTGGCAAATTCGCGGTGGCGCACAAAAGGGAAGCGGTAGCGGCGTGATGTAAACAGGTCGTGGCGCGGCACCGGCACATCATATTCACGGTTGCAGGTTCGCGCAAACGGTGTCTCCTTAAATCGATCCCGCCGGGAAACAACACTTGGCAGATCGATCATCCCTTCTACGTAGCGGACGACATCTTCACTGGTAAAATCAAGTAGAGCGGCGTCTATGACCGGATGCTGCTGCAGCCACGCCCGGGTGTTTTCCAGCACGATATCACCGGTTACCGCAATCCGTCGCTGGGTCTGCTGCAACAATGCAAGAAAAGCAACATCGTCCTCTACAGCAACAGCACCGATCATGGCAATAATGACATCGGGAGCCAGAGCATCAATAGCGGAGATTGCCGCAGCGATACCGGTCCTTTCCGCCATGGCATCCATGACGTGTACCTCATGATTTTCCGACAACCTCCCGCTCATCATCAGCAGGTCTACCGGATGAAACAGGTAATTTGACTTGGAAAACTTGCTGCAGTAGTAGTCCCTGATATACACCTGTTTACCGGGAGGATTAATGAGAAGTACCCTGATGGACATCTGGTCAGGCACCCCCGCCATTTTTAACGGTTCGCCAGCGACGGGGCACGGTTCCGAAACTCCGCCCTAACCTTCCCCAGCCGACAATGGCAGCAACCAGAACCAGCGCAATCAGAGAGATCATCGCGCCGATCCTGAAGGAAGCGGGGGCATACCGAAACACCACCCGATGCTTTCCTGACGGGAGCATGACGGAACGCATCACGTAATTTGCCGGGTATATTTTAGTTTCCCGGCCATCAACATACGCCCGCCAGCCAGGATAAAAAGCATCACCCAGGACCAGCAACCCGGGACTATCGAGATCGGCATCAATCGTCACCGTATCTGCAGCACGGTTCACAATCGTCGGTAGCCTGCCGCGCCCACTCGCCCCTTGCGGTAATCCAACCAGTTCTTCTTCAACGAGCGCAGAGGTCCAGGGATCGAACCCGGGATTAGTCAACTCAGCAAACATCGCCTGCCGTCCGAACACCCGCTTGGCAGCATGCACGACAAACGCGCGGGGAAAGGCGTTGCTGTTCTGATACAGCTGTGCCTCGCCATTACTGAACACCTGCCGAAAAGTACCCGTAGCAACCGGAGTTGACTTCGCACCGAGCAGCAAGTATTTTTCGTTGAGCAGATCCGTTAGTTTGTTGCTGGCTGTAATCGTCACAAAGAGATCCGGCACGTCGGGATTTTTCCCCTGGGACAGATTGATATATTCACTGAAGCGTTTCAGCATGATGGTGTCATACCCTCCGAGGGTCTCCACCCGATTAGCCATACCGAAATTAGCTTCCGCCTCCGGGGCAATAATCCGGAACGGCTCCCGATCCCGCTGAAGAAAATTGAGCGCTTCCCGATTGCCATATGCTTCCCTGCTATCAAACGAAACCATGTAGTGGTTGCTGAAGATAAACAGATCACCCACAACCGTAGCCACGACCAGCGTCATGAGTACCGTTCGGTTCACGGAGCGGAACTGAGCCAGCACCAACACCACTGCTGCCACCAGTAACAACCCCAGCGTGAGAATGGCGCTCGAACGAAAGGCGGAGACAGCGGTAGACAGGTACGCGCCGGTCATGAACTGTTCAGGGACTTCGTAAAAGTCTCCTGACCGGATTGAAGCGGCTATTGCCGAGCGAAACCATTCCGGGCCTAGGCATATGAGAAGAAAGATGACTCCTGCGAGAGCCGACGCAATGACCGCGAAGAGGAGAATGCGTACCCGTTTCTCACGGCAGGTTCTCACCAACTGATCGGCACCGAATCCGCTCAGGACAGCCAAGGAAAAGGCATTCAGGAAGATAAATTTCGACGTTCCCCTGAACAGGTTAAAACCGGGCACAAACATATAGGCCGCTTTCAGCAGCGGGGTATATTTGCCGAACGCAAAGAGAAGCGAGATAATCGCCAGCCAGAGAAAAAACCAGGTCACCCGCCGTTCCACCCGGATAATGGAGAAAATCACCAGAATCAGCGGCATGACCCCGATATAGGCGCTCATCTCCCAGAGATAATTTTTCCCCCAATACGGAACCTTCAGCATATCACCAAAAAAATCCGGGAGCAGATAGGTTATCAGATGATCCGGCGGCAGGGAGAACTGCGCAACCCAATCATAGGAAAGGTTTTCCCTGGTGGAGTAGCGTGTCATCTCCAGCGATGGCAGAATCTGCACGGCAGAGAGAGCGATACCAAGCAGGACGGCACAAAGAAACAGTAGGCATAGCACACCGCTCCGAGGCGTTCTCCGGCCATCTGCACGGCTGCACCCTATCTGAAAGAGGAGATAGAGAAACAGGGCTATCATCGTGTAAAAAACGTATTGCGGCTGTCCCGCCAGGAATTGGAGCGCAATCGTCACACCGAGCAGCGTGCTGTACAGAAAGCTGTGTTCTCTGATCATCCTGTCCAAGAGAAGAAACATCAACGGTGTCCAGATCATAGCGCTCAGGGCATTCAAATGCCCCGCATACACATGCAGTATCTGGGGGGCGGCAAAGGAGTACACCACTCCCGCCAGAACAGCACCGAAGCGGGAGACACCATACTGTTTCAGCAGGAAATAGGTGAAGATTCCGGATAGGGCCAGGTGTCCGGCTATGCTCCAGTTCATCGCCGGTGCGATTGGCACCAGGGCAAAAAGCAGATTGAAAGGGTAGAAAATGGCTGACTGTAATGTCCCGACAAACGGGGTCCCGGCATACACGTGGGGATTCCAGAGCGGCAGTGAAAACAGGCCCAGTTTGCTGAAGCCGAATAATCGCGTATAGAGGAACTGGCCCCTGGCATCGGCCCACGGACTGCCGATGACATGGTTTGCCGAAAAAAGTGTCACCCCGAGAAAAACAATCGGCAGCAGCGTCAGGAAAATCACCGGCAGCCAATCTTCTTGTATGTTGACAAGATGCTTTGCCATAGAGGTGACAGAGTTTTCCGTTGTATCCGGGACAGCACTATTTCCCTTCATCGGATTCCTCACGGAGTGTTCCTCCCGCCAGAACCTGGCATGCGCCGCCTGTTCCCCAGATTACTTGCTTCAAGGTAATCCCTCGCGGCGCGATCTAGTGCCCCCTTTTTCATGTAGAGATCACCACGACTGATGTAGACTCCGGCCAGAAACGGGTTGATGGTCAGCACCGCTGAATAATCGCTGATGGCTTTGTCAATATCCCCTTTATTCTCGAACAGTGTGCCTCGATTCTGGTAGGCCAGAAATTCAGAAGGTTTCAGACTGATTGCACGGTTAAAATCTTCGATTGCCCGCCCAAGCTCTCCCTTACGAAACCAGACGGTGCCGCGGTTGTTATAGGCCAGATATTCATTCGGGCTGAGAACGATGGCCCTGTCAAGATCCGTCATCGCCTGTTCCAGATCCCCTTTCTCACATAACGCCACCCCCCTGCTGACCAGATACTCAGCCTGCGCCGGTTCCTGGGTAATGGCGACGGTATAATCTGAAATGGCTTTGTCGAATTCTCCCCGATCTCTGTACACATGACCCCGGTTGTTGTAGGCAAGAGGGTTGAACGGTGTCCCCGCTTCAATCACATAATTCCACAGAACCATGCTGTTTTTCCAGACGGAGATCTGTTGCAACGTCAGGTATATTAAAGCGCAACTACACAGACACGCGGCAGAGACAACAGCCGTCTTAATTAACCAGTTGGTCTCAACTACCCACGTCCATACTCTGAGAGCGCCCAGACCGGTCAGCAAGAATGGGGCAAGACTCGGCAGATAGGTGAAACGGTCACCCATGGAATGAACCCCAACCTGCACGATTCCGAGGGTCGGGAGAAGTATGATCAGGTACACAACCCATATCGTTACCCAAAGCGGCTTTTGCCGTGCCATGAGAATAACTGCAACGGTAGTCCCTCCGATAAATAACACCGGAAAAGCATACTCCATAGACAACAGGGATACGTCTTGAGGATACGGATAATAGGGAATGAGATGGAGTGGTACGATCATCTTCCAAAGATAGAGTACCACCGCCTTACATGCCACCAGGGTACGGGTCGACAACGGTTTGACGGACATAAGCTCCATCGCTCCGATCGACTGCTGTGCAATGATACTGGTAATGGCAATGAAGAAACTGGCTGCAACAAAAGGGAGCTTTTCCAGAATCACCACTGATGAACTTTTCAGAGAGCGGATCCTTCCCAGCGGGTACCAATCGAGAACCAGTAACACTATCGGCAGGCTCACCGCCATCGTCTTGCTGGCCAGCGCGAGAATAAAGAGTAGTAGTGACAGCAGGTAATAGCGGTTCTGATAGAATTTTTCAGCTCTCCTGGAGACTAGCGCGCCAGTGTAGTGCAGATACACGATCGTGCTCAGCAGAAAAAAACTTCCACAGAGCAGATCCTTGCGCTCGCTTATCCAGGCCACTGACTCGACATGGAGCGGATGAAGCCCGAAAAGAAACGCCACCACTCCCGCGACAATAAAAGCTCCGCGCTCGTCAGAACATAATCGGCAGGCACCCGATTGCTGTGCGGCAGCAAGCAAAGCCTCCATTAATCGGACAACGAGAAACGTATTACCGGCATGAAGGAGAATGGCGGTCAAATGAAAGCCGAGCGGGTTTACACCCCAGATGGCGAAATCAATTGCGTATGATATCCAGACAAGCGGATGCCAGAATCCGGCCGAAAGATCGGTGAACGCCCAGGCAAAAAAAGAAGGATTCAGGCTGCGGATATGCAGATTGTCGAGGACATAGCCAAAATCGTCCAGGCTTACGAAGTCATTACGCAGTGAAGGGAGATAACAGGCCAGGGTAAGTAGCGCCACGAGACTGGCCACTGCATACCGGTTGTTCCGGTCTCTGCCGACGGCAGGATCAGGCTGTTTTCCGGCAGACGTTGAACCTGCGCTGTTCAGGCGCTTATACTGTTTCACTGTTCCGGTTTTCAATCCAGATACTCCGGGTGATGCGTTAAATCGACATCTGTTTGTCCATCACACCGTCAGCGGCGCAGATACTGCGAAAGCCGGACACGGGCGGTCTCTTTGAGAAAGTCTGACTCGTTTCGAGCGGTCATGGATATATTGTACGTGCAGGTGTAGAAACAGGGGGTCACGGCAGAGCATTTCGAGGCATTCCCGCGTGCCGCCGTCAGTTTTGGCCATAATTCAGCGATGGATTCACTGCGCAGGTCGGCAACCACCGGTTGGTCGACACAGACCGAGACGCCTCCATCAGCGTGAATGTCGATATACAGCTGCCCCGCATCACATTGACCGACCGGTCGACCGAGCACGTAATCAGCCGCTTTTTCGTAAAAGCCACTGTATTCCCAGAGTGGTTCGCCGTTACGCCGCAAACGTGCAAGTTCCCGGAAGAGCAGTGACATTTCCAGCCGCTCTGCCTCGCCGGCCTGATATTCATCAGCATGTGATCGATGCAGGAACCCCTCACCCTGATTCACCGGAAACACCGAAAGGTGCAGCTTGTGTGACTTTGCAAACGCAAAAATGTCCATCGTCTCGCGGTAATTAAAACGGCTCATCGTCAGATTGAGCTTTACCGGAAACGGGAGCCGGGCTCTGACCAGCTGCTCAATATTTTCGAGAACCGTCGGAAGCAGGTCACGGCCACGCAGACGGTGATAGTTCTCCCGGTCAAGTGAATCAATGCTGACAGCCATCTGCAGCAGACCTTTGAGGTTCCGCAGCCGTTGAATCGATTCCGGAGTAAGCAGAGTTCCATTGGTAGTTGTCGTATAGATGAAGCCGACTCGGTCGAGCATGGCAAAAGCGTCGAAAATTTCCGGTCGCAGAAACGGTTCACCCCCGGAAATTTCGACGACCAGAAAGCCGAATCTTTTGAGATCCCGGAAGATGCGCTCCATTTCATCCAGCGACAAAACCTCGCCCCCCCGTTTCCAGATGGCACACATGGGGCAGGCCTCATTGCAGGCATTGGAGATGTTATAACTGACAAAGGTCGGCTGGAGACGCCGCATTCTCTGAAATACCCGCAGGACTTTAAGAGCAGAAATGATATTCATACCACATCGCTCCCGTCTGCAGACGGCAGATCCATCACTTAAAATACTCGGCGTGAATTGATGAATCAAAAAGCGGCGTCAGGAAAAGCGAGACAATAGTCAGGATGAAGCAGATAACAAACAGCCATGCGGCACGTTCACCCTGCCAAGAGAAAAATCGTCTCAAATGCAGGTACATTCCGAAGACCGCCCAGGTTACCAGCGACCAGGTCTGTACCGGGTCCCAGTTCCAGAACGTCCCCACGA